>Ga0315284_10017796_pt1 | contig 10078 bp, 5 predicted proteins | sample YL17G09_16_MG_FD_203696 | JGI IMG/M metagenome (GOLD analysis project Ga0315284, IMG submission 203696) | Sediment microbial communities from Yellowstone Lake, YNP, Wyoming, USA - YL17G09_16 | ecosystem: Environmental > Aquatic > Freshwater > Lake > Sediment | place: USA: Wyoming | collected...
CTTTCTTTCTCCTGTTCACTATATCATCAGGATTGACTAGCCTGGTCTCCATAGAATCTTCCATAGGAGAATGCTGATTATCCTCTGCTGATGGGTCCGGATTATCCCAGGCTTTCTTATCCAGATGCGTAAAAATCACGCCCTCAATATACATCTTGATATCGTCTGCCCAGTCAAGTTCCGGCATATTCCATGCTTTCCGCAGGTAATCCCGGATAGCAACGAGCAACTTGCTGTCAGTTTTCAGTTCTCTCGGAATTTCTCTTTCCCAGAACCAAGTCATGCCAACAGTTCTTGCTCTTTCAGGCGCCATCTCTTTTTCATCGGCATATTGTGGTTGCGAAAGATTATATTTATAACCCGGGTACCACGTGTTCATTATCCAGTCAAGAGCGTGCTTCCCCCAGTATGCATAATCTACATCAGCGTCTGCAGTTTTTGTAAATCCTTTCCGCACATAAGCAAGTTTCTCATCGGGAACCTTGTTGACATCTATGACATGATATTTTCCGTTATAAATTTCCAAAGGAATATCTTTTGTTTTCTGCCGCATTACAGAAACCTTTTCCATTACCTCATTGATTTCCTTGCTCATTTTCGTTACATCCATTTCTTCCAGTTTCTTTTTTGATTCCTCTATATTGAACTTCTGTAATCCAAACCGTTCAATATTTTTCTGCGCCTGTTCTTTTGCTTCGGCAGTTGAACTTGGATTGGCAATAACTGCCTGGTTTTCAGTTGCTTGTTCTATTCGTTTCGGTAAGTCATAATATTCTTTTATTCCTTTGACCAAATCGTGATATCTCTTGAACAGTTCCTGCATTTCCGGTTCAGACGCATGCTGGGAATATTCAATAGCAGTACTGTCATAGACGTTCCTGAACAATCCCAGTTCTTTCTGCCTTTCTTCCTCATCCTTGGGATTGGTGCCGCCACGATTATACCAGTGGTCGTAAATATCTTCACCACGGATTAACCATAATTGGTCAACACCAAACGCTTTCGCTTTCTTTATCATCTTGTTCAAGAATACCTTATACCAGTCAGCGTAGTAATTCTCAACCGCCGATTTGAACCTTCTCTTACGTGATTTGCCTTCTGGATTATACCACGTAACTTCCTCTTTATCGTCGCTTAAATTTCCTATCTGCTGAATGAGGTCGGACTGGTATTCGTCTATAATCCAGACTTTCTTATTGCCGACAAACACTTCGTGGGTATAAGCAAAGGCAATGGCTTCATTCTGGCTGAAATGCTCATTGATACGAGAGATATTCATATACTCTCTCGGCGCTGGTACATATACATCGCCCATATCAAGTTCCGCCCTGAACGTTGAAGGCGTAATTGTCCGCCAGCCAACTTGGGGGTCAGTATACATTTTGACCTTATGCTCAAACGGCTTGAAAGATTTTCCCTTGTATTTATTATAGGATTCGGTTACGCCTTTGAGATAATCCGTTGTCTTTTTCAGCTGTTCCTCGGTCAAGAAACCTACGCCCTTTTCCACAAATGACTTGGGAACAATGGCTATATCGCCATCAGACAACGCCTCTCTCAATGCCATTGAATTCTTGAAATTCATGCTGCTGACAGTTGCAGTCTCGCCTTTTTTTATCGTTATGTTGGGTTCTATATCCTCAACCTTGATTTTCTTGTCGGTATTGTTTTTTATCTGCATTGTAACTCTCGTACCGGTCTGGGCGACTTCCGAGGCAATCTGCAGGATGGTGGGATTGTATGCGTTCATCTTTCTAAGATATTCGGCGAAATCGTCTATGTATAATCCCTGTCCGGCAGATATTGTTACCTTGTCCTCATCAATTAAATCCTGCAACTGCTTTGATTTTTCGGCTTGACTATGTGGAACAACAACGAAATCATTCGCCGGAATAACAAGCGGTTTATCGCCAGGCATTATTATATCGGCAATAGTAATATCCTCGCTGGTCCCGTTGACAATTTCCTCTTTTGAAACTTTTATGTCGTTCATCATATCAGTATGAAATTTAGTGTTCGTATCGCCTGCGTTAATAAGCCTTGTCATGGAATCTATCAACTTCGGGTCTCGGGTCAGGAACGGAACTTCCTCATCAAACAGTTCCTTGTATTTATCTTTGTTCTTCGTAAACCTTAAACCAAACCGGTTGAATCTCTTTTTTTCTTCTGTCAAGTCAATCGGGAAATATGTCTTTGATAATTCCTCTACCTTATTTATAAGGTCAAATCCCATCTCCGTTGTAGATACTTTAAGGGTTTCTTTTATGACCTCTGTAATAAATTTCTTGTTTTCCTCGGCGGTTCCAATGTTTAGATTGAAAAGCCTGTCAAGAGATTTGTCTCCTGACCCATGCAGTTCCCTTACCCACGCATCAAGTAATATGTCTTTATCCGGAGGTATAAGTTCAATTGCTGTTGTATCAATGCCATACTGGGTAGATACGAAATCTTTCAATGCTTCTATGTTATTGAAGTATTTCGCTTTCGCCATACCTGTGTGCTGGAACTTATTTATCACAACCCTGTACATACCATCTGGAAGCGGTTTATCGCCGCGGATAAGCAGGTAATGGGTGGGTTTACCGCTTACATTATCAAATGCGACAAACCGGTAGAAATTCGGCTTCTTGGGCAGGCGGTCAGTGTATTGCTCTTTCCAGTTCACATTCTTAATCTGCTTGACAGCGAACTTTTCCAGTATTTGCATCAATTTAGAAAATACCATCGTCTCCGGCTTGAACTCATCAAGCGACTTGAATAAATTTTTCTTTTTGGTCTGTTGCGGTTGTTGCTGGGGTTCTTTGTTAAGTTCACCGGGATTGTTTTGGGTAGGATTATCGGTCCGCTGTTCCCCGAGACCCATGCTTGAAGACGGCTGGGGATTGCTCGGATTAACCGGCGCCTGCGGTTGGATTGATGATTGCATCGCATCTGATTTCTTTATAAAGAAACTTGCTTTACCGAATTTCATACGTATATCCTCCCACTACGTTGCGATAACCTGCTCCTCTTATGCCACCTCTCTTCCCATTCCCTTGTCTTTTCAGAAACCTGTTGTCCAAGCGATTCAAGATATTTCACCACGTCAAGATGTCCTCTTCCCGCTGCCCATCGCAAAGCAAGGTCATCCCCTGCATGAACATTTGCGCCCTGTTCGACAAGATATTTCACCACGTCAAGATGTCCGCTTCCTGCTGCCCATCGCAAAGCAGCGTCATCCCCCGCATGAACATTTGCGCCCTGTTCGACAAGATATTTCACCACGTCAAGATGTCCGTTTCCCGCTGCCCATCGCAAAGCAAGGTCATCCCCTGCATGAACATTTGCGCCCTGTTCGACAAGATATTTCACCACGTCAAGATGTCCGCTTTCTGCTGCCCATCGCAAAGCAGCGTCATCCCTTGCATGAACATCTACGCCCTGTTCGACAAGTTTCTTTATTAATTCCAAATTACCTTTTTCTGCCGCATCAATCAAATCATTACTTATATCGGCTTTCTTGTTCAGTGAACTCCGCTGCGATAACCTGCTCCTCTTATGCCACCTCTCTTCCCATTCCCTTGTCTTCTTTGTTTCCTCTGTCTCGGCTTCAGGCACAGGCTCACCGAGGCTTTCCCTTGCCAGTCTTGCAACTTCACTATCCCTATCCCTCTTCAATATCCGCAGAATATCATTTCCTCTTACATTGTAATTAGAAACAAGATTTCTCCTGACCTGCACATCGCTATCGGTTGCCAATGCCAATTGTATATCCTCTGGAATTCTCCCAGAAGCAATTTTCTGCCGTACAACCGCATCGGCATCGGTAGATAATTTCCTAATTGCATTTTCAGTTATTACCTGATTATTTTCAGCAAGGTTTCTCCTGACCTGTACATCACTGTCATTCGCCAAGGTCATTTGTAAATCGTCCATCTCGACAATATCACGGCTCTTGGCAATTGTCTGACGCACAGCAGCATCAGGGTCAGTAGATAATTTCCTCAATGCTTTTTCAGAAACACGGTATGAATTTGCGACAGCCTGCCTGACACTGACGCTTTCATCGTTTACGAGAACGTCAAGGAATTTCGGGTCATCAATAGTCCTGTTACTTGCCAACCCTGCCCGGACTATTTCGTGTGGGTCCGTTAAAAATCTGGTCAATATATCCTTGGCATTAGAATAATACAAGTTCATCGCCAGGATTGTCCTAACCTCAAAAGAAGTATCCCCTGCCAGTATATTCACTATTTCTGTTGGTAAACTATTATGTGATTTTGCCAGGACTTGTCTGACCATTGGTTCCTCATCATTGGCAATCATTGTCATCAAAGGAACTGAATCACGGACCCTGCTGCTTTTTGCTATCTGTATTCTTGTTTGAACATTACCAGTTTCAAGGAGACGCTTCAAAAGTTTTATAGGAGACTTCATATTTCCTACGGCATTGTTTCTGACTTCCTCGTTTTTATCTTTTGACAGCATTATCAACGTTTCCGCCGGTGTATGCCAGTTTGCTGCAACTGTATTCCTTGTTTCTACATTTTTGCTATTGGCTAATTCCATCAATCTTTCTCTTGAAGTATAATGACCTCGCGCCTCTTTTATCTCTCTCTCCTTTGGCGTCCAATTCGCATCATATTCATGCCCAATCATATCAGGATATGGAATCCCGAATTCTCTGTTCAGCATCCACATATACTTGCTTTTACCTTGACCGTCGGATATACTTCCATGCCCATGGTCAACGTGCAGTATTATTTTCCTGGGCAAATCGGCAGTAATCATCGTTGTGCCATAATGATTGATAGCCAAGACATTATTTCCATCAAGAGACATTGACCAGTTGCCAACCTGCCTGTAGCGAGGTCTCTTGGGCGAATTTAACCAGTCTTTGATAATCCCACCTATGTCTAATGCTTCTTTAATCAGACTGGAACGTTTGTGCCAGCGTTCCTCCCAGTCTTTAGTTTTCTCTGACGGTTTCTCTTTGTAATTTTCTTTTTTCCACACCATCCAATTTTGCCTTATCTCATCTGAAACATTTTCCCCTATATCCGCATATTGAATATAACTTCTAAAATCCTCATACATTTCATCGGTTATTGATTCTCCGACAACATCTTCCAATGTTGCCTTGTCAAACCAGTTAGGAACGATTATCTTGTCGGTATCTATTATATCCGCATTTTTCTTTAATTCTGACTTCTTGTGCCAGCGTTCTTCCCATTTACGTGCTTTTTCGCTAGGACGTTCACGTTCAAGTCTCTCTTTCTCTCGTTCTCGTTGACGTTCCTCTAATGGTCTTATATCATCATCCTCTATAAAGAAAACAACTCCTTCGGGAGTAGAATCATAATTTTCATCATAAGAACTCAAGAAGTGTATCCAGCCATCGGAATCAACAGCGTCTTGGGCTGCCTTATCAATGTCTATCAGGTTATTTTCAAGGACAAGTTTGGCTGCTTCCGCATCACCAATATTCATCTTATAATGCTCATAACCACCGCCACCCTCGTCAATCTGTTCCTGCGTCATCAACTCAACGAATTCCTCTATCTTATCCTCTAAATCAAACCTTTTGCTTCTTGCTTCTTTCTCTGTTATAATTCCCCTTTCAAGCAGTTCATCTGCCAGCCGGTTTGTATTTCCACTTGACGATTCCTCTGAACTTATATCACTGGCATAACTTTGATTCCATTCATCATAAACATCACGGAAAAACGACTCCGCTGCTTCCTCGTCCATCTGACCTAACAGCCAATCCTGATTAAAATTTTCTGGACTATCATCAAGGTCTTCTTTAACACGTTCAACTGCCGCTGCCTCTGCGTTATCCTCATTTTCATACCAATGATACTGCTTTATTCCAAAGACAAATGTTCCATCATAACCGTCATTCACGAATTCAGTAATCTGACCGCCCAATTTCCTGCTCAAACTCGCCTGAATTTCCGCATCGGAAAGTTGTGCTTTCTTGGTCAGCAATGACCGCTTGTGCCACCGTTCTTCCCGGTCCTTGGTTTTTTTACTAACCTTCATATAGTTTTTCTTGTTTTCTTTCCACCACTTTTCAAACATATCGTCCATTACATCAGATACATACTGCATATCCATATCGCTTTCATTGACAAATTTCAAGAAATCTTTCCATGCCTGAACAGGAAAATTATCATAAGTAAACCCATCACGTTCCAGCATATAATCGTGCCTTGATATGAAATCGTCTTTATCCCAGTACGCAGGAGTGAGGGTTTCTTCGGTTTCAATTTGATATGCGGTCTTTCCCAAGGAACTCCGCTTGTGCCAGCGTTCCTGCCACTGACGTACCTTTTCAGGTTCAACTGTTGGATAAAGTCCGTGTTCTTTCAAAAGTTTTAGATATTCCCTTCTGCTTTGCAAATCCATATAATTCCAAGCAGTTTCTTGTTTAAACCTACGAAGCCAATCATAAAAATATCCAGAGTCAGCTTCCGGTGTTCTATCAAAAGTTCTTCTGAACCATGCTTCAATAAATCCTTCTGGGAGTTTGGAATATGGAATTCGTGGATTAACTTGGAGACTGGATTTCTTGTGCCAACGTTCTTCCCACCGGCGTGTTTCCTCTTTTGTAGGTACAGGTTTTTTAGGTTCATCATAAAATATGCGACCATTTCTTAATTTAGCAATAAATTCTCTTTCAGGTCTGAATTTCTCATATACAATAACTTCACCAGGATGTTCCACTGAAAACCGAATGGCTTCTGCTGATGCATCTGCTTCCGTTCCCCTGAAATAATGTCCTTGACCAATTCCTTCAATCTCCCAACGGTATTCAGGAAGGTCCCAAGGCGATGTTTCCGGCTGGGCTTTCTTTCTCAATCGCCGGACAACATCAGACGCCTGCGTGGGATACCCATTATCGTCTTCCGGCGGCATCACCCACTTCCTGCCAGGATAGTTCTTTTTTAGGTATTCAAGGAGTTGTCTGTTCCATGCCACTTCATTCGTAAAATCCTGCGGAGCATAAGCAATCCCTCGTTCCTTCTGTCCCGTGGAACCGGCACTCTCAGACTCTCCCCAGGACCCCTGCCACTCACCCATGCCAGTATCATAAGCGTCAGAGGCATCGGCAGCCTTCGGGGGCAATTCCATTTGAAGGATTTCTTTATAGATTTGTTCAAAAGGCTTGGTTTTAATGGCATCAAGAGAAATGGTAAAGGAATGCCCATCTACCCACATAGTATAGGAATCCAATCCCATATTTATCATCAGGTCGCGTAGATTGGAGAATACCTGCGGATTATCAATCGCCTCAACTATTACATTATCTCCTGATACCCTGACCCAGCCACAATTCATCAGGTCTCTCGCGGACGTATCAGCCGGCAGCTCGTAATCAAGCAGATGTTCCCGTATATGCAGCAAATGACCTTCCGGCGCCTCTACTACCTCGCCGGAGGGTTTTATCCAGTATCTCTCGTTCATTATAGTTCCAGTGCAATTACTCTACGTGTTCCTGGGCAAATGGCATTGAGGGTATTTCGGAAAAGCAAAATAACATTTACCGTTTACGCAACTCTCACAAAGAGAACAAAGTTTTCCCTTGACCGGGCGATTCATGTGTTTTAACGGACCATAGGTAAAGTCCACATTAAAGTATTTTGTATATTCAATCGTGCTTTTCCTTGTGGTTATAGTCGCAAGCCCAAGACCGCCAATGAATTGTTGATGAGTAATTGCTTTGGCTGATATGCTAATCATAAGGAATTTCTCTTATGCAGCATCTTCCGTTGGAAGAATCTTGTCGTAAAGCGACAGAAAATCTTCCGTTACCTTTTTCTGCTTGTCAAGTTCCCGCAGGGCTTCCTTGATAATTTCTATGGATTTGTCTCCGAGTTCAAAATCTACGCCTTTGTCCTTCTCCAGATTCCATTTAACTGCACCGGGCACATCTGGAAGTTGTTCAATGTCATAGGTTTTCCAGTCTTCATCAGAAACACCAAGCTTACCCTTTAATTCCCTGAGAACTCTTTGCATAAGCAGACTGCCCTCACCTTTCGGTAGAATACTTAATAGTAAAATCCTTTCCCTAAGCGTCAACGAGATTTTCATGTTAATCTCCTTTGTCTTTGTTCTTATTCTTTCAGAAATCAAACGCCTTCGCAAATCACGCGGTTTAACTGCTTTCCAAATCCTCTACCCGGGATATAAGATTATCAATAGCCATCTGCATGGTAGCGATGGTTTCCGTTAAAGCGGCGAGGTCCGTTACTAATCCTTCAACCACTATCATACCCGCATCAACCGTGGCTTTTAGAGCGGCTACGTCAACGTCTGCCGTTGCGCTTGAATCCCCCGGCTCCTCCGTTCCGGTTTTTTGAACATAGCCAGAAGTAATGTAACTTGCAAGACTCGGCGACTTTTCCGCGTCCTCATCGTAAATAATTACCTCTGCCCCCGGAGAAAGCGTCAGACCTGCCCCCTGGTTATCTTTAATTTCCGGTATAGCCAGGTTGGAACTTGATACATTTTTGATTTTCATATCTTCAATCCACCCCCTGCTTTTACGTTTTAACTACGTTATGTTCTGGTCCCCGTCCTTCGCTATGACATTCGGGACTGGCGTAACCTTGCCAGACGTGTTCATTACTTCCCCTATCGGATTCACCGAGGGGTCTGTCGGACAGTAAAAAGGAACGGTACCAGTAGCCGGAATAGGCGGCGGTGTTACATTGCCGTCAACCCCGGGGCGCGAATCGTCCAATGCGAGTGTTTCCTTTGCTCTGCCGGCAATCTCGACTGCCGGAGTGCAAAATGGTTTTATTACCACGCTCATCACCATCCTTCAGGGGTGAATATATACTTTATATCCACCCCCTGGTTTTCTATATATGGACTATATTTCGCTCATATATCATTTGCCTTTGGTTTAGTTCTTCCCAGGGATATACGCCACCGGCGACGGGTCAAGCGGCTGTCCGCCCATAGGTCCGTCTTCATTGTACTTCTGCGGTTTCATCGTAAACGTCTGGTCTTTCACAAGCGACTGTGACCCTCTCGGTGTCCACGTATTCGTGTACGCGTTGTAGTCCGCGTACGGAGACAAAGGTTCAAAAGGATTCCCTATCAGCCATACTTCCTTGACCGGGATAGGAATCACTCCCGGACGTGATGCCAGCCTGCCTGTTGCTTCCTTTAAACTTGAAACAATTACATCACCATCAATCAATGTCTGCATTTGCAACACCCCCTCTTTTTACCGAATAACTTCTCCTTCACGAGCTATATGATTTTTGTCCTCTTTCTTCATCAACCTTTTTCCTATCTCACTTACCACATATGGGTTATTAGAAGAATTTTCAATTTCGCTGACTAGTTGTTTGTATCCAGCGGAAATGTCCGCCACTATTCCCTTGAATTCAGGCGATGCTGTCGGCACGGCGACCGGTTCAGGTTTCGCTATTGCCCCTATTTCATCTTCTCCTTTCCATAGCATATCATTACCCACCCGAACACGATAAGTACCTTTACCTCTGCCAACCTCGTCGGGATTAAATTCCATTATCTTTCCTCTTTGACCCTTCCATATCCCGGTAAGAAGTTCCACTTCCTCTCCGCCTTCAAATTTCCTGGCAGTTTTAATTGATGACATTCTGCTCTGGAAGTTTATATCCTGGTGGACATTATCTCTTGAAACTTCACGGGGACTTGCTGTTCCGTCTTTCATATCGTCTTTCTGCTGCTTCAAGTCGCTTTTATGCCGTTCTTTCACGATTTTATTCAGTTCTTTCAATGGCTTCTTGCCCATGTCATTGCTGGCACGAACTTCAAGATAAGAAGAAATGAAAGCAATCGGACTCTTTTTGCCTTCCTCATTCCATAACTTGCCGAGATATTCTCCGGCTTCAATGAGCTGGGCATGAGGAATCTTTTCAAGAATCTCGCCGAGGTCTTCAATGTATGAACTCATCTGCCCTGTTACGTTGATGCCACGCTCTATCTGACCGAGCAAAGATTCTATCTCCTTGGATATATGCCTGACTTTTGGCTCCCAAAGTTCTCTGGATAACCACATACCTTCTTCGTCAAGCATCTGGTCGCTGATTTCAATCTG
>Ga0315284_10017801_pt1 | contig 10077 bp, 8 predicted proteins | sample YL17G09_16_MG_FD_203696 | JGI IMG/M metagenome (GOLD analysis project Ga0315284, IMG submission 203696) | Sediment microbial communities from Yellowstone Lake, YNP, Wyoming, USA - YL17G09_16 | ecosystem: Environmental > Aquatic > Freshwater > Lake > Sediment | place: USA: Wyoming | collected...
GGCATTACTTCGGTAGGGTTGCAGTGGGCATATGATGAGATAGGAGTTAATCCTCTATTTGGGGCTATGACCGCAAATGCCATAGGTGCGGCTTTTGAGGCAATTTTGAATAGGCAGAACATATTACTCAATATCGGCAAGCAGGCTGGAGAGGGCATATTTAGTCTATTTACTCTTGGTGGCTATGGTGATAACCCGTGGTCACAGGCTGTCTATATATCGCAGGTTCTGGACTTCTCAAGGATAGTCCAGGAGCAGGGTCTCTTGGTGGCTCTGGAAACCTATGTGACAAGCATATTCCATCAGCAGACTATCAATCTCATAGTAAAGGACGGGGGCATATACGATATGCTTACCAATAGAGCCGTGGTCTTTACTGATGCTAACGGTATCCAGCGAAAGCGGTTATACGCCGATTCTGACCGCAACTATTACGTCGATATCAATATGGCAAACAACGCTATTATCGAGAAGAAGGACAGAATAAATGGGGTGGATGTTATTACAAAGCAGCAATATGGCATAGATGGTAATGGTAAACTGGTCTTGTTGGGAAGAACCGTTGAAGAGGTATATGGCGACAACCAGACAAAAATATCAACCTATGACGATAAGAACAATCTTACTCTTATGGAGATATTTGATAAGGACGGTAATGCCGCATTTACAATATCACCATTGCCAGGAGAGTCATCGATATCCTTAAAAGATGGAAGTATATATGGTTGCGTTATCAAAGATATTAAGAACACGGTAGATTTTACCTTTGAAAACGGGAAGATGGCTGATACTTCAGTCGACGTATTTGGAGCTGATGCAACGCCAGAGCCGACCTATGCTCGTGACCCGAATAAAACGAATCTTGATAATGCCGAGTCGTATCTTGACAGTATGATGCAGGATTATAACTATAGGTTATCTGGTGAGGAGATATTTGGAGCCTCGGGCTGGGAAGTAGCGATGAGAGCATTGCTTTTAACCTCAAGTAAATTCCAGATTACCTATGGGAACGAAGCATCACTTCTGCAATCGTCCCTATCAGAGTCAGAGAGACAGACCTTCGATGAATATGCAACATTCTTAATGGACTCAGTAATCAATCCGCACAACTATAATTACATTCCTACAGCGGATGAGCTTGCGATGTGGATGGCATTACAGAGTCCTATCGCTCCTGGAAGTCCGTATGGATTTTCACTGACAGTAGTTCACGGGATGTGCTTGCCTGGCAGCGGAAGCGGTTTTGATACTACTTGGGCTGATAATATACGAGATATTAAGGTAGGTGGTCAAAACCTTATTTTGACGGTAAATACTTGGAATGCGAAAGGAAAACAAGATGGAATTGATGATGGATATTCCGAGTTTATGGACCCCACTAAACGGCAAACAATATTGGATAGCGTTAAAAACGACATAAAACTTGGATGGAATAGAGCTCAAGAGCAAGGGATTCCATTTGATTTGGCTGCTCACAGCTTAGGCACAGTTATTGTTTATGAAGCATTGCGTCAGCTAAAAACTGAGAGACCAGACATTGAGGTCAGGAATCTGTTCTTGATGGGTTCACCATTAGCGCATTTTGTTGACACAGGGAAAGTAACATATGACCAGGGTGCTTTTGATAAAGTCACGAATGTTGTTAACATTTATAATCCAAATGACGCAATGAATTTATTAAGAGCGGGTGCGGTGGGGGCTATTTCTCAAAATCCATTATTACGTATCCTCATACAATCGGATGCTGCATTAGGGGATAAGCCGCTATCTCGTGAATTAAAACCTATGTTTTCTGTAATCAAAGATTACAAAACAGACGTCGCTCACGGTGCTATGTGGCAAGACCCAAAGATATTGCGTATTGTCGAAGAAAGTGGTATCTTTAATAACTAAAGAGATACATATGAAAAAAGTAATCATCGCTATTATTGCTTTAGTAGTCATTGCCTTATTTGCCTTGTGGGAGATAAGACAGTCGTGGATTCCAAACCTCGGTGCGTATGAGGCACAGAAGAAATATGCAGGCACATTATATAGTCAGGCGTATGAGACTGGAGCGGCAGGATTATATATGCCAACGAGATCTGCCAGCGGTATGGTCTTGCATCTATTTACAATCCCCGCACTCAAGAAAAGCTTGAATGCACACCTCTACCTATTCAAAAAATATCCTCAAATAGCAAATGATGATATTGATGTTCTCGGCAGGACTGGGGACTTATATGGCACGCTTGAAAAGTTTGACAAATCCCTTTCGATGTATCAAAAGCAGTTGGAAGTATTTGAAAAGAAATATTTCAAGAATCTAACATACCCAGAAAGAGAAGGACTTACAGATTTACAAGCGAAGACCGAAGAGTATAAATATCTTATTAAGATTCGTCAAAGCATAGCCGGTGCATATAATGGTATGAAGGAATATCAGAAAGGTCTCGAACAATACAATAAGATATTAGAATTGCTGCCAGAGACCACGGATATAGATAAATATCAGCGAGAAGATATATTCAAAGATGTCTTTATCACGATAGGAAAAATGCAAAAGGTGATATTTAAGAATTATAAAAGTGCCATTGAAGCATATAATGATTTGAAAAAATCTTTTCCTACTCCGTTTTTTGAATCAACAGCTGACATTTATATAGGCGATACCTATTTGATTATGGGGGACGTTAATAAAGCAAGGGATATCTACAAAGGTGTGGTTGAAAAATATAAGTATCCAAAAAGCACGGCAAATTATGATGTTGCTGAACGAAGGCTAAAAGACCTAAAAGAAGGCAGTCCAATTATTGCCACGGATGGTATTTATTACGAAATAAAGGACAATAAGGTTATTACAAGATTGACGAACTCAAAGAGAGCAGTATCTATTGCTGATGTCAAAAATTAGCACCCCATGTCGCTCATCAGTTTATCTGGCAATAGGGCCATCCCACATGGGGACATTCTCATTCGTTCTAACCGACGATACCGCAATAAGTAGCATTTCTGGATAAAAATATTCGTAATACTTTCCGTCAGCTATTGACAATCTTCATATAGTCAGATATATTTAATCTAATGTGGAGGGGGGATGAATAGCTGGCTTTTGAAAAGCATGTCTTTACTGGCTGTGATAACTATGCTTTCCTTGCCCCTTTACGCGCAATCAGATAAAGAAAGAGCGACGCGCGAGGTCGACGAATCAGGACGTAAGGTAATAGAAGAGAAACTCATACCAAAGGCCGCTAAGCCCGCAGAAATAAGCATAGAAAGAGCGCCTGCCCCTAAAGAAGAAAAGAAGCTATTCATCAAGAAGATCAATCTAACCGGATGCGAAACATGCCCCAAAGAATATCTTATCCCGCTCATAGCTAAGTACGAAGGCAGAGAAGTGTCTGTTTCAGAGCTCAATGAGCTCGTGAAAAAAATAAAAGCGGAATACGTTAAGAAAAAGATAGTAGCAGGCATATTTTTTTCGCCGGAAGAGATAAGGGATGGAGTAGTGAACCTGCGTATCGTTGAAGCGCGGATGGGCGAACTTATTATAAAAGGAAACAAATACTTCAAAGACAAGATCATTAAAAAATATTGGAAGATCACCCCCGGACAGCCGCTCAGATACGATGATATCTCGAGATGCGTGCAGATGATGAACCAGAATCCGGACCGGGAGGTCAAAGCTATCTTGCGCGCAGGCTCAAAAGCCGGGACCACCGATGTCGTTCTTTCGTCTAAGACAAGGTTCCCCGGACATGTCGTCTATAACTTTGATAATGACGGGACGATCTTCACCGGGGTATTAAGACAGATCATAGGCGTGCGCCACAATAACCTGTTGGGGCTGGATGACATGCTGCTCGGCGGTTATAGTTTCGGCGAGAGCTATTCCGGCTATTATGTGTACCATAATATTCCCGTAAGCGATTTCGGCACTTACGTGCTTTATGGTTACAGCCACAGCAGCGCCATCCCAAAAAAAGATTATGAGCAGTTTGACGAGAGGGCGAAGTCGGATGTGTTGCGCGGTTCCATCCATCAGGACCTTTACAGCAGGGATAAATACCTGGGCGATGTCAGCCTGGAGTTCGCGGCCAAAGACAAGACCGTGACGTCGAGTAACAACTTATTAAATAGAGATAAATTGCGCATACTAAACTTTTCGGGCACTTTTCCGAAAAGGGATTCCAAAAGCATCACATATTTTATGCCAGAGTTCTCCCAGGGTTTAGGCGAGGCGTTCGGAGCTACCCCCGAGGACAACACGCTTGCATCTAACCTAGCCAAACCCGTATTCTCAAAGTTCAGTCTCGACATATTTCATAAGGAGATGCTGCCTTTCGACGTGCAGGAGATAGTCAAACTGAGGAGCCAATATAGTCCCTCCAAATTGACGCCGCAGGAGCAATTATATTTAGGCGGCATAGATTCGATAAGGGGTTATCCGCCAGGCAATTTCTACTGCGACAATGCCATCCTTACAAACTTAGAGTTCCTGATACCGGCCTTCTTCCTTCCGGACACATTAAAGCTTCTTTACGCCGAAAGGCCGTTGAAGAACGAATTGAAAGGGCTTCTATTCGCAGATTACGGTTTCGGGACAAGGCGTGATCAGGATAAGGCCCACAACCTCCTTGGCCTGGGAGCAGGCATAAGGATGCGTCTATATAATCAGGTGAACCTGCGCTTAGAATGGGGGTTTCCAATGTGGGCGCAGACTCCAGAATCGCGTTTTTATTTTGCAATAGATTTTCAGGATAAATTGCCGGAAGAGCTTGCGCGCATAAGCAGGGAAATGAAGGAACAAAAAGAGCCGAGAGGAGCAGGCCATAAGCTTTAGCTTTTTAGTGAGCCGTGCTCCATTTATTCTCGGCTATTTTTATTGAAAACCTATCTTATTCTGTACCCGAAGGTGCTTGGGTAACTTCTCCTAATTCCGGCTGTCCGACATTTTGGCCGACCGCATCAGCAGGCGCTACAAGATTTTCCTCGGCAATGACATTTGGCCCAACCGGATCGCCCTCTACATTTGCGACATTAGGCAACTCTACCGGCTCGTTAGCGACCTGGCCTCCAATCCCTGTATCCGTAGAAATATCCGGCATATTAACCTGTATAGCCGCTTCAGGCGGTTGCGGTGTTTTTGCCGGTCCTGGATCTGGAGCTGGGGCTGCCGGTGGTTCCTCAGGTACCGCAACCATTGCAGAGGCAACATAATCAGATAAGCCACATGTTAAACCAAAGACCAAGGAGAATGTAACTACAAAAAATATCAAGTTAGATATACTTTTTGTTTTCATAAAATTCCTCCTTCATGGAATAAAAAAACCCATACTATCCAGCATGGGCTATCTACAGCTTCATAAGAGTCCACGCTTTTTCGGTAACTGGCTGCCATTTCCCCGACCTTGGGAAGTAGGCCCTTTAGCTTTGTGCCCGATCCTTTCGGATAGTTTACTTTTTTCGAAAAAGCCATATTTTGAAAGAACTTTTTCTTCAATACAAACATATCATCTTTTTGTCATTTGTCAATGCTTTCAGAGCTACCTTTTTTCTTATTTACTTTAACAAAAGGAAGGACTTATCTGGTCTTGAAACAGGGAGATATATGAGATATAATAGGGACATGTATGGGGCTGGTATCGAAACCATCCCCGAATATTATACAGGGATGTTTAGCTCTGAAAGGATAATTATATGACCCGACATATGGGAAAAAAGATATTATTTGTTGACGACGAGGAAGACTTGCTTAAGATGGTTGGAATGCGCCTTCGCGCCGCAGGATATGAAGTGTTGACAGCGTCAAACGGGCCGGAGGCGCTGAAACTTGTTGAAATGGAAAATCCCGATCTCATACTTCTGGATATAATGATGCCGGAGATGGACGGGTTTGAGGTGTGCCGCAAGATAAAGGAGCTTAAGGACAGGGCCGATATACCCATAATTTTTTTCACAGCGAAAGAGGCGGTGGAAGATAAGGTAAAGGGGCTGAAGGCAGGAGTCGCAGATTACGTGGCGAAGTCTACAGACAGTCGTGAACTTTTGGCAAGGATCGAAATGCTGCTGGAGACTTACGAACATTATAAAGAGATCTCTATGAAGGATGAGCTCACCGGTTTGACCAACTATAATTTTTTCAAGAAACAACTTACGTACTATTTTAATATAGCCAAGAGATATGGGCGGGTGTTTTCGCTGTTAATAGTGGATGTGGATAATTTTAAAGTGATCAATGACACATTCGGGCACCTAAGCGGTAATCTTGTTCTGAAGAAAATAAGCGATGAATTACAGCGGATCATGCGCAAGGCGGATGTCATTACGCGATATGGGGGCGACGAGTTCGCCATTATATTGCCGGAGACCGATAATAACCAGGCGCTGGCCCTATTGAGAAGGCTGCATAAGACTGTTGGAAGGATAGAGTGCGTTTGCGACGGGAAAAGAATTGAGGCTATCTTGAGTTTCGGACGCGCTACTTTTTCGGACGATCTCCAGACCGAAGAGGCGATATTTGTCAAAGCGGATAAAAGCATGTACGAGGACAAAAATAACAAGCGTATTTAAATGGCCGCAGAAAATTATCTGCGTGATCCCGCAAAGGGATGCTCTCCGGCGAGAGTAAAAAAATGAAATGATTTGCACCAGTTTTCCTCCCTATGAAACTAATCGAGAAAGAATACAGTTACGTATCAGACCTGTCGCCAGGCAGCGCGATAACCGCAGGTTTCACCAAAAATAATCTTAAAGGCGAACTTCCGGGCGACATGGTAAAGGCGCTCGCCTTTTCGAGAGAGAAATTCACAATAGCCTATATGAACCAGGTCCATGGCGCTATGGTCAGGCTTATAGATGCGCCCGGCATATATGAGTGCGATGGGTTATTTACAGGAAACGACAACTTAGCGCTTGTGATCAAGACCGCGGATTGTATGCCTATAATGTTTTACAGCGAAAAAGAAAATATCATAGGAGCTGTCCACATGGGATGGCGCTCGGCAAAAGAGGGGATATTGGATAATATCAAATTCGACCTGTCCTCATTTAAGGTCATTGCCGGGCCGGCCATGAGAAAGTGTTGCTATGAAGTAGGAGGAGAGTTTCAAGGGTATCCCGGACTCAAAAAATTTTTAGAGCCAAAATCCGGGTTTCTTTATTTTGACCCTATCGGATTTCTTAAGGAAGGATTGAGGCGGAAGGGCCTGGCAGAAGAGAATTTTTTTGACATAGACATATGCAGTTATTGTTCAGAATTTAACTTTTTCTCCTATCGAAAGACCGGCACGGCTGACCGTACGCTATCATTCGTATTGAAAAAATAAAAGTGAGGTATCCTTATGTATCCCGATATTATTATCGGTAATATCGCTATCCCGAGTTGGTATGCTTTTCTTTTCTTGGGCGTCATTATATCGATAGGCCTCGCAATATATTCCAGACCCAAAGATCTTCCTTTTAACAGAAGAGAGATATCCGTTTTGGCCGTGCTTCTTGTTGTGTTCGGCTTAGTAGGCGCCAGGATCTTATTTATCCTTTTGCATAAAAATATATTAGAAGAAGGCATGGGAGGTATTTTTTCTTTTCAGGGCGGGTTCGCGTATTTTGGCGCGCTGATATTTTCCATCCTTACCATGTGGGTGTATTCTTTTTTAAAAAAGAAAAGTTTTTTATCCCTGGCGGATTATAGCATCTCTTTTTTGATGCTAAGCCAGGTATTTGTAAGGATAGGGTGTCTTTTTGCGGGATGCTGCTATGGCAGGCCGGTGGATAATCCTGTATTCGGTATTGTGTTTAAATCCGTAGACGAAGAACTGCGTTATCCGACGCAAGCATATGAAGCGATTTTGTTGCTTGCGATTTATCTGGTGAGCCGTTATTTATATCGGACGAAGAAAAACACGCCCGGGTACACATTTTCAGCTGCGCTAGTTTTTTATGGAGCAGGCAGGTTCTTTATAGAATTTCTCAGAACAGATAGTCCCACAGTCTTTTTGAATATGACCTTGGCGCAAGTCACATGTTTGGCGCTCGCATTAGTCGCTTCCTTCACTGTTTTTTCTTTGAAAAGATGATTTTTCCTCGCGGTTTAGGATTGCAGTAGAAGACCGTTTTCGTATATAATAAGCGCTGTTCTAGAGATAAGCCAATCCAAAAATATGATTAAAAAAATATCCCCAAGAGCTCTAATTATTCTGATATTCGGCATAAGCTTCTTATACGCGCTGCCGACGTACAACAAGTTCTGGTTCCCGTTCGACGAAGGGATGACGCTTGCTTGCACCAACATGGTCATGCATGGCGGCATACCGTACAAAGATTTTGTAACGCCTTTTGGCCCAGCGCAGTTTTATATCCTGTCATTTTTATTCACTGTCTTCGGCGCATATCTTGAGACAGCCCATATCTACATAATCTTTCTTCACGCCTCTATCTGCACCATGATCTTTTATCTCGCTTACAGATTATGCCGGAATAAAATGTGGGCACTCTTTGTGTGGGTCGTCGGGGTGGCGAGCCTTGCGCCTCGGATAGGTAGCACCGCGTGGTCGATATGGCCATTCATATTTTTCAATATATTAAGTGTGCTGTTTTTTGTGTTTTTCATCGAAAGAGAACGTTTTGTTGATGTCATAGCGGCAGGGCTGTCGGCCGGGATGGCGGCCTTGTGCAGGTATGAGCTCGGCTTATATTTTATAATAAGCGAGATCGCAATCATTGTATTAATGGCTTTTTTGAGCCCGAAGCATCAGAAGGTGAGATTGTATTTGGCGCTGCCTTTATATATATTTTGCATACTCATATTACCGCTAGGTTTTCTATTTTATTTATGGAAGAATGGCGCAATAAAAGATTTTCTGTATTCGGTTTCCTTGCCATATACGGTTATAATAAAATACGGGGAGACGCCTTTTCCTGCGCCATGTTTTGACCTTCGGCGGATCTTTTACGGAAGCCTGGCATTCATTACCATAAACCAGCATTACATACCGATATTGGCTTACATTGCGAGCGCTCCGGCGGCTATCTATCTATATGCCAGGAAAAAGATCGACGCGAAAAAGATGACGACCCTGCTTTTTATAACCATCAGCGGCGCGGTGATATTCCCATACGCATATTTTGGGGCAGATGTAACCCATACGATGCCGGTGATATTTCCGGCGCTCATATTGTCAGCATTTATCCTGGAAACAGGCGTCGCGAGAAAAAGCGATTACGCTATTTATTTTAAAATATTTATCAAGATCTTTTCATACGTGATACTTTTACTTTTAGTCCTTTTGTCCATCAAGAATACGGATAAGTATATTAAGAACGCCCTTACGAAACCGCTTAAGGGCGATATCATGCTCCTTGAAACGAAACGGGGAAATGTCTATGTGCCGAAAGAGGAGAAAGAAGATGTTGCGAGCCTGATAAAATTCATAGATGCTAATTCTTTGGCGACCGATAAAATTTTTATGGGATTCGACAGCCACAAAGAGATATCGCACGGCGGAGAACCGATGATATACTTTCTGGCCGACAGGCTGCCGAGCACAAAGTATTTTATAATGTTTCCGGGTGTGGCGGACCAGGAGAAGACCCAGAAAGAGATCATAGCATCTCTTCGCAATGTTAAATTGATTGCGCTAAGTTCCGAAGGAAGGATTGTTGTAGAGTCGGCGAAAGGCAGGGCAGGCTCAGACGTGTTAGATAGATATATACGAGAACATTACCGCCCAGTGAAGAAGATCGGTAATTATACAATATATTTGGTCAATGAGTGAGCGAGCGAAGATATAAGATTCGTGCGCCTGTAGCGCAATGGATAGCGCAATGGCCTCCGAAGCCATACGTGCAGGTTCGATTCCTGTCAGGCGCGCCATCCGCCTTCGTGTGTGTTGCTATTCAGGGAAGATAGCCTTCGGCGGATGTGCCCATCGAACGTTATCTTCTACGATTAACCCAATACAGGAAGATGGGCCGCCTTCGTGTGTGTTGCTATTCAGGGAAGATAGCCTTCGGCGGATGAGCCCGCCGGACGCTATCTTCTACGATTAGCCCAATACAGGAAGATGGGCCACAAAACTAATATATGTACTACGTCTA
>Ga0315284_10017802_pt1 | contig 10076 bp, 7 predicted proteins | sample YL17G09_16_MG_FD_203696 | JGI IMG/M metagenome (GOLD analysis project Ga0315284, IMG submission 203696) | Sediment microbial communities from Yellowstone Lake, YNP, Wyoming, USA - YL17G09_16 | ecosystem: Environmental > Aquatic > Freshwater > Lake > Sediment | place: USA: Wyoming | collected...
ACCGCCAATCGGGTGCGGCGACGCCCCCCCGGCGCGGGGGGCACGCTTCTCCTCACCCTTTGCGCCGATTTGCTCCTCGCGCCTCGCCAAAAGCCCCTACGTCACCTGCCCGGTGGAGCAATTCCGGGTGATTTCCACCCCAAGTGCTGGTATTCTCCTCCTACCTGGAAAAAGCGAACTACTATCATTCATTTTTTATATGCGCCATTGCGGTCGTCCACCCAGATCTTCACGATATCGACTTTCTTCGCGGCCAATTCCTGAACAGCCTTGCGGCCTTCCTGTTCGGTTGTGAGCCAGTAGGGGACGTCCGTTCGTCCGGGTTCGGGCGACGTGATGCCGCGTCCCGCCGTCCGCAGGCGCGCGATTCCCGGTGCGGATTCATCCCGTACTTGAAAGGCAAGATCGCCGGAATCTAGTCCGAGGCTGAGGGCTGCGCTGATGCCGAAGTACGCGCGGCGTCGCAGATCTTCGATGAGTGCGTCCCGGGTTGTGCTCAGATGGGTATACGCATCGATAATGGTGGGCATCACCGTCTTGCCGGCAAGACTGACGCGCGTGGCGCCCGCCGGCACGCGAACGTCGGCGGCGCGGCCCACCTGCACCAGGCGGCCGCCCTGCACAACCATGGACCCGTTTTCGATCGGCGCGCGGCCATCGCCGACAATGATCCTCGCTCCTTCAAAAACCGTCGGTGCGCCGGCTGCCGCTGGGCGCTGCTGCAGCGTCGCCGCGGAATAGGAAACGGCCAACACAACGATCAATGTCATGCCCGCGACGTGACGTAATCTCATTCTTGCTTCGCTCATGGAGCCCCTCCGCCTCCTAATGTAATCAAAAAAGGCCGCCTGGTTGGCGGCCTTTTGAAATTGCGGGGGGAGGATTTGAACCTCCGACCTTTGGGTTATGAGAATCGTTCAGTTGTTAGCCGTGTTGTCTTTTCGACCGTTTACGTCGCCGTTGCTGCCCAATGTTGTCCTGTTTTTGGCCGGTGTTGTCCACCAAAATGACCACCAACTTGTCCACCAGAATACAGATGCTGGCGCATGAGTTCACATCTACGTAAGACCTGTTTACCTTGCACTGAGACCGGCACTGGATAAACGCAGCTCGACTTATGAGGAGGAATCCGCGACCGGTTGGTTTCCGGCCCTTGTTGTCCGGAATGCCGACTATTTGTCCAAGTGGATCGAATACGTAAATGGGATTGCTGGTGACAACTTTCCTTGCAGCGCAGCAGATCGTGCCTAAAGCCTAAAACGCATGACGGCGCGCATTTATCGAGCGCATGTCCGATAAAAGCGGTTTTTATTCTTTTGCTGCCGTCGATAAATGACTTTGCAATGCAAAGTCATACATGTTTAAATCCCCAAAATATGTTGAGCAATATCTGGAATGACCTGATTCATGCCGCCCGCTCGCTGGCAAAAGCTCGAGCTTTTACGTTTGTGTGCGTGGTGTCGCTGGGAATCGGCATGGCGCCCGTCATCGCGATTCCGTATCTCTCGCGAATACTCACGATAATGCCGCGTGGCGTGAAGACCGAGGGACTGGTCGAAATCGACACGACGCGAGTGGGCCCGCGCGCGGCGACCGACACCTGGTCTTATCCGGACTACGTCGATCTGCGCGATGCCAATACCGGAACCGCGCTTGTGGGCTGGACGTACGGGCAAAGCGAGTTCAAAAAAGACTCCCTGCGGGCAATGTTTGTCTCCACGAACTATTTCCAGACGATCGGCGTGACGCTGTTTCGCGGACCGGGCTTCAGCGCGACTGCCGAGCCTACCGTGATTCTGGGATACCGGTACTGGCAGAACCATCTCGCCTCCGATACGGACATCATCGGCAAGACGCTCACGCTGGACGACGTTCCGCATGTCGTGGCGGGCATCGCTCCGGAAGGATTTGATGGCCACGTCACTGGGAACGGAGAAGTGGCTGTCTTTCTTCCGCTCGAACGCAATCCGCGTTTTCGTACCGCCGGTGCCGACCGAATCAAAGAGTGGGTGCTTATCCACGGACGCCTGATGCCCGGCGTCACCGTTGAGCAGGCGAGCGCGGCGGTTTCCGCGGTCACATCGTCGTTGGCCAAACAGTATCCGTCGACGAACGAGAACAAGTCCGGCATCGCCGCCCCGTATGACCCGTACGGCAATCTCGTGAAGTCGCGGCTTGCCGTCATTCAAGCGCTCGGGCTGACGCTGACCGGCATGGTGTTGCTGGTCGTGTGCCTGAATATCTCCGGCATGGTGCAGGTTCGCAGCGCGATGCGCGAGCGGGAACTGTCCATCCGCCAGGCGATCGGCGCCACTCGCCGGCAGCTGATCCAATTTCTGTTAAGCGAAGCGATCATCATGGCCGCCCTTGGAGCGATGCTTTCGTCGCTTGTCTTGTTCAACCTTCCATTGCTGCTGTCGTTGCGGGCCAACGACCCGATTCCGCCCCAGGTATACGACGTATTGAAACTGAATCTGCCGACGGTCGGGTTCTGTGTGGGACTCTGCCTCCTGACCAGCCTCGTGTTCGGATTGTTGCCGGCTGTTCGATTCAGTCGTCCGGTGATCATCTCGGCTTTGAAAGACGATGCGGGCGTCGGGGGGCGTCGCGTCGGTCGAGTTCAGCGCGTGACCGCGGCGTTGCAGGTTGCAATCGCGGTTCCGTTGATCGTGATGAGCGGCATCTCGCTCGATCGCGTCCGCGCCACCGCGACCGCCGACCTCGGATTCGCGGCGGAGTCGCTGTACGCCGTGCCGTTGAAGGTTGACGACGCCAAAGTCGCGAACGCGGATTCCCGAATCCGCAGCGTTCGCGACAATCTCGCCAAAACAAACGGTGTTGCCGCCGCAACTCTCGCGGACGGCCTGCCCCTGGATAACCGCGGCCACGACGCGCGTACCGCGCTGCAGCCGGAAGCGAACGAGGCGCCGAAGTTCGTTCAAGTTCACGTCACGCGTGTGGACAACGACTATCTGAACACGATGGGCATCCCGCTTTTGCGTGGCCGCGCTTTCGCGGCAGATGAGCGAGCGGGCACGGAGCCGGTCACCATCATCTCGAAGGCCCTTGCCGAGAAACTCTTTCCGAATGCTGAAGCCGGCCAGGCGATCGGCAAGCGTTTGATCTTTGGCAACGATGAAAAGACGACCGAGACGCTCACTGTTGTGGGTGTCAGCCGCGATTTCCCGACCGCGCAAATGAGCTCGTCGCGAGAGCAGTTGCTGTTGCCGCTCGCGCAGCAACCGTCCCAGGAGCTGTTCCTGATTGCGCGCAGCACGCCTGGCGAACCGCCACAGAAAATGACCGCGACGCTGGAAAATGCGGAACGCGATTTCAATCCGGAGAACCGCGGCTTCGGGTACGGCGACGACGGGGCGGCTTACCCCACTGTGGTCACGGGAGTGTGGCTGCGGAAGAACAGCATGGACGGCTTCCTGAGGGGGTCGGCCGTCGCGGGTATCGCAGGCAGCGTGATTCTGACGCTGTCGGCGCTTGGAATTTACGGCGTCGTCGGGTTGATGGTCGCGACACGGAAGCGCGAGCTTGCGGTGCGCAGCGCGCTGGGCGCCTCGCGACGTCGCCTGCTTGGCATGGTCTTGTTCGACGTCGTGAAACTCGTACTGCCCGTCGTCGTCGTCGGAGTCATTCTCACGGCCGCGTTCATCCGTCTCAACGGCGAAAAAATGGGCATCCCGCTCAGCAACGTGGAGTACTTGTCGTACGTCGTGGGCGCTGCGGTTGCCGTGCTCGTCGCGGTCGTCGCGAGCCTCGCTCCGGCCCGCCGCGCCGCCTCAGTCCAACCCATGGTCGCCATGCGCTCGGAATAAAGCGGATGGAATTAAAGGTCCGCGACGTTTCAAAGACCTATCCCAACGGCGTGCAGCCTCTGAACAATGTCATCCGCACCGTTCCGGCCGGAATGTAGGGCCTGCTCGGCCCGCATGGCGCCGGCAAGTCGACGCTGATGCGCATAATCGCCACGTTGCGTAACGTGGCTACGATCACCGGAATCGGCGGCGTCTCTTTCAAGGCTCGGAAGGATAGCAAGGCCCTTGCAGCGTGGTATCCAAGGCATCTCGGAATGCGGCTGGAAGACTTCGGCGGCGCCGTGCTCGTCCGGGATGATCACCGGCATCGCGCACCTCCGACAACCTTGATTGTAGCATCCTTGAGTTCTGAGACAGCGAAACGCAGGCTGTCTCCCGGCATCACTCCCGTTGCCGTTTCTGCGCCCGAGGCGGAACCGGACGACTTCCGCCGCCACTGCAAACGCGCCTGGGCTCGGTTGATCCGCAAAGTCTGGGCTGCGGATCCGCTCGCCGGCCCCAAATGCTGCTATCCTCCTCCTACCTGGAAAAAGCGAACTACTATCATTTTTTATTTTTGATCTTACAACAGAGCGATTGGGACGGAACAGGAGAATATCGGTCAAGTGGCGCTCCGCTCTAGGAAAAACGATGGATCGAACCCACTCGGGGAGGGATGGCGAATGCCGTCGAATTGGTAGATCTGGTACTGAGCGGTCGCATGTTTTGAGGTTTCACCGACATCTGGAACGCTGGAGCCACCGGGATCAAACACAAAAAGCATGACGCGGACAGACTTGGAGCGGCGCAAGGCGTGGACGAAAAGATATGAACCAGCCAACTGCGCGCCACAGTTCATAGTCATGACGAATCGATCCCCATGGGCTGTTTTTGAGGCGGCAGAATCTCGACCGTGACCATTCGCCCCTGATGGCAGGCGGGACAAAGAGTGAGAGACTCGCCGGTCAACGTTTCGTAGAGTGTCGTCCAGTCCTCCGGCGTAGGGGACTGCCGCGGATCTGTCTGGGAAACGCCGAGGAGTTCGCGGCACAAGGCAAGTTTGGTTTCGCGCTGGCAATTGGCCGGGAATCCAAAATGCCGGATGCGTACGAACCCCCTGGGCAAGACATGCAGCAGGAAGCGGCGGATGAACTCCTCGGCCTTGAGAGTCATCAACTTCTGTTTGTTTCCCTGCCGGTAATCTTTCCAGTGGAATGTGACCTCGCCGTCGTCGAGGCGGACCAGACGGTCATTGGATATGGCGACCCGATGTGTATAGCGGCCGAGATAGTCCAGGACCTGATGCGGGCCGCCGAAGGGCGGCTTCGAATAGACCACCCACTCGACCTTGCGGCAGCCTTTGAGCAGGGTATTGAAGCGTTCAGGATCGGTCAGCTGCTGAAGGGTGTCATGGAATCGGAGCTTGCCGGCGGCGTAGGCTTCCTTGAGGGCACGGAGAAACAGGCCGCGGAAAAGGCGCGAAAGAACGCGCACGGGAAGAAAGAAGCCCTAGCGACAGGCGATCCAGCGGCGGCCGTCGGATGACAGGCCGCCTCCGGGGACGACGCAATGGAGATGCGGGTGGTGGTGCAGGTTTTGTCCCCAAGTGTGGAGCACGGCCAGAAAGCCGATTTTGATGGATGAGGTACACTTGATAGGTGCGGACATCTTCCGGCCCAAGCAGTTCCGGCGACTTGCCGAAATACTGCGCGAACTTGGCGACTCGGTCCACATAGAGTCTCTGGGTGTTGGAGGAGAGGTTCCGCACCCTCATGTCTTCGATCATTCGTTGACGTAAGGGTGTCATAGAAGGCTCCTTTCGGGGGAAAGTCTGGTTTCGTTGCCAATATTTTGCCCTTGGAGGGAGCCTTCTCAAATCCCCAGGTGCAAGAGAGAGCGTCGGTTGGAATGCGAGGCAGGGGGAGGCATGAACATCAAGGGCGAGAACAAAAGCTGCGATACAGATTTAGAATAACGCCAAGTTCAGAGGACAAGACCAATAGCAGATTGGCACCAGCTACCGCAGAACGGTTTAGTCCAAGACCCCCGTATCGGAAGTAGCGAGCGAGGCAAAACGCGTGACCCGCCAGTCAAAATGCAGCTCGTTTTTCCTATTCGTTAATGGTGGTGATCACCTACATCGATAAGAACTACCGCACTATTGCCAATCCCAACAACCGGGCCATGGCAGGCCTGTCCATGGGTGGAGCCCACACGATCAATGCCGGCCTGGCACACTCGGGTCTGTTTCATTACATCTTGCACGAAATAGGCGGCGGACACGCATGGATAACTGGTGCGAGTATATGAACGATCTTGCTCCACGCTCGTTCAAGTAGGTCTCACGGTCCGGTCCGGCCCCTCAGCCGTGCGCGCTCGCTTTTTGCCGAGCGCGGCGGTCTTCCCTTAGTTAATCGTCACCGTCTGCGTCAATGGAAGATTCCTCGAAGACGGCCCTGCCATGACCCTATACGCTCCAGCTGCGACCTGGAAGCTGTCGGACGCTTCATTGAAGATCGATATGTACAGCGGATCGATCGTCAGCGTTACCGTCTTGCTCTCGCCCGGTGCCAACTCCACCTTCTGCCAGCCGATAAGCCGTTTGGGCGGTTCGTTGGTGGAAGTCGGTAGAGACAGATAGACCTGAGCGATTTCCTTGCCGGCTCGCTTGCCCGTGTTCTTCACGTCAAACGAAACGGTCAGATTGTGGCCGGAGACGTTCGCCTTCAGATTGGAGTAGGCATATGTGGTGTATGAGAGCCCGAAGCCGAAGGGGAATAACGGCGTCTTGTTCTCCGCGTCGTACCACTTGTAGCCGACCTTGAGGCCTTCGTCGTACTTCACGTCAAATGGAGTGCCGCCGCGGCCGCCCATGCCGCCGCGGCCGGCAGCAGGTGCGGGCTGCGCGGCCTGTAACGCGGCCAGCGCGGCTTGAATGGCCTTCGTCGCGGCTTCCATGGCTGTCGCCTGGCTCCCGCCGACAGCCGGAGTTGCCTGCGCGAGTTGTTGCTGCGCCTGAGCCAGCCGTTGCTGTGCTGCTAACAGCGCATCAGTAGCCGTCGTCGCCTGTTGCAGCGCCTGAGCCACTGCCTGCTGTGCCTGCGTCAACTGCTGCTGCTGCATGGCCTGCTGCTGCTGCTCTGGCGTCAGGTTGGCGCCGGCGGTGGCGCCGCGTCCTGCGCCGGGAGCAGCGCCCGGAGCCCCGCCTGGAGTGCCTGCCCCACCGCGAGCCGCCGGACCGACAATTGTCGGATGCGGCAGATCTTCATCGGCCTTTGCGAAGGTCACCGGCAGTTTGCCGGAAGGATTGACGTCGCCAAAGAGAAGGTTGGCGATAGCCGGCCCGCCGCCGATGCCCGGGAACCACGCGGACAGGATGCCGCTGACTTTGTCGGCCCAAGGCATGTTGATCGGGCCGCCGGTCTCGAGAACCACGATGGTGTGGGGATTCGCCGCCGCCACCGCGCTCACCAGATCGTCCTGCTTGTTAGGCAGCGACAGCGTGGCCGCGTCGGAGCCTTCACTCATCGGCTGGGTGACAAATACGATGGCCACCTGCGACGTTTTTGCCAGCGCTGCCGCCGCCGCGGGATCCGTCCCTTCGTTGTATACCACCTTAGCGTTCGGAACCTTCGCCTTGATGAACTTCAGCGGAGCGGAGGGAAAGTACTCGGAGCCGCGCCCCCCCATGCCGAACATACCTCCGCCGCCACCGCCACCCTGGCCGGCCTGCGCCGGGGCAGGCGGAACGGCGTTTCCACCGGGGGCATTCACCTGCGCCGATCCGCCGCCCGAGGGAACGCCCACATCGGCATGCCCACCGATCACCGCGATCGACCTAGTCGCAGCTGTATTCAGCGGCAACTGATTGGCTGCATTCTTCAGCAGGACAATGCTCTCTTCTTCTATCTTCTGCGCATCTTCCAGGCCCTTGAATATATCCACAACGCGCCGCTGCGTGGGCGGGTTATCCCACACGCCTGTGGCGAACATGCTGCGCAGAATGCGGTGCACGGAGTCGTTGATTTTGGATATCGGCACTTCGCCGCTCTGCACCGCCTGCTTCAGCGCATCGCCGAAGAAGCCGCTTCCGGGCTGTTCCTGATCGAGGCCGGCCATGATGGCTTTTTTGGTGCTGTGCGTCCCACCCCAATCGGACAATACCCACCCTTTGAAGCCGAAGTCCTTCTTCAGGACCTGGTTGAGCAAGTAGTCATTCTCGCACGCCCAGTCGCCATGTAGCAGGTTATAGCTGCACATGAATCCTGCGGCATCTGAGATCTTATGCGCGATCTGAAACGCCAGCAGATCGCTTTCCCGCATGGACCGCTTGTCGATCAGCACGTTAGCGGTGTTACGGCCGTTCTCCTGGTCGTTCAATGCATAGTGTTTCAGGTCGCCCATGACCTGCTGCGACTGCACTCCCTTCATCAGCAGGCCGACCGTGGTTCCCGCCAGAATGGGATCCTCGCCGGCGTACTCGAAATTGCGCCCATTGCGCGGCTCACGCGTCAGATTCACACCGCCGCCAATGGACATGTTGTAGCCTTGATCGCGCAACTCGCGGCCGATCACCTGGCCGTAAAGCAGCGCCAGATCGGAATTCCAGTTTGCCGCCGCGCCCAACGACGAAGGCAGCAAAGTGGAATAGCGGCTCTGCGCCGAGCCGCGCGTGACTCCGACGGCCGAATCCGCCATGTTAATGTCAGGCATTCCAAAGCGGGCGATTCCTGGAACCCATCCGGCGCCGCCGTTCGACTGCCTGCCGTCTGTGAGAGCCGCCCCGCCGCCCATGCCGCCCGGCCCGCCGTGCAGAAGGCTGATTTTTTCATCCAACGTCATCTGCTCCAGCACCAGGTCGGCGCGTCTGTCGGGGGACAGGGTTTTGTCAGACCAGGGACCGGTGACCGCCTGAGCGCCGCGGCCCCGTCCGGCGCCCATGCCGCCAAATCCGCCGCCCGCGCCCTGACCCGACTGAGCGGTGGTACCTGAAGCCTGGGCTGGCGGAGTTTGGCCCGCAGGCGCCTGCCCCAACACTGAGATCGCCAACACAAACACTGCGATACCGGCAATTGCCGGTTTTGCATACAATCCTAATCTGCGCATAGAAGACTCCTCCAGGAACGTAAGGCTAATTAACGCTAATCTATCGCACGACACGCTCAAACGCCACATGATTGTGCGCAGTTTCTCTCTTTGCTGCCGCTCGCAGGCCAAGTTGCGAGCAAAGTCAAAACGCGCAGATATCATATTTCCTGACGGGCACACACAATCAAAACATAATGGGTGGTTGTACGGGCCTTTGGGATTATGGGCAACGCATGCTTACCAAAAGATCTGGACACCCACTATTCGCAAATGACAATAGTGGGTGTCCATATTTTATCTTCAAGGCATTCTTGTGGATGCTGGCAGTGATTGCTCTCTGGTTGACGTTTTGGTCGAGGAAATTACGAAAGCAAACGCCGCGGTAATAATCGCATTAAGTCCTGTTTTTTGAGTAACGGTTGAATCAACAGCGGAAATTATTTTTATCGCTAATTTGGACAGCGGTGGTTATGATGGCATTACCAATCGATCCACCTGCCGAGGGGTGGAACCTCGGGTGGCTCGCACATCGGAGGTGCTAGAATGCGCAGACTTCTGCTCCACCTCGTCATCTCAGCTTTCAGTTTGATCTTATTGCTATCCTTCAAGCCTGCTGGAGCCCAGCAGGATCCGCCGTTACTGGAGTGCTGCTATCATATATACGCTGCCGGGAGTAATCTGGGCTGGTCCACCGCGCTCCTGACCTTTACGCGGGAACGGACACGCTGGGAGCCGGCAGATCAGACCATCGTCGACGATATGCTGCGGGCCGGCGACCACGTGCTTGCCGCTCAGAGGACCTGCTCAAAATTCCTCCCTGCGTGGCCTGACAGCGGCAACAAGCAGGCATTCCTTCTGGAACGCGCCACGTACCTGCGGAATCATCCGGACCCAATTGGGCGCGAGCATGTGCGCGGCAGCATTGCGTCCACTTATCAGTGGGCGGAGCCACTCCGTCGCTTTAAGGGTCAGGACGCCGCAGGCAACGCCGTAATCGCCGGGGCAGATACCTGCGAGGAGAAGTACTTCAAGATGGGATTTCTGCTCGGCGCCGCCGCGCAAACGCTGAAGATCGCCGATGAACACGGGCGTGCCGGTTTCAACGACTGGAGCGCTATCGCCAGATATGCCGACGACTACCTGAGGCAGTTTCTCGACATCTTGAAACAGTATGCCGCGGTC
>Ga0315284_10017805_pt1 | contig 10076 bp, 12 predicted proteins | sample YL17G09_16_MG_FD_203696 | JGI IMG/M metagenome (GOLD analysis project Ga0315284, IMG submission 203696) | Sediment microbial communities from Yellowstone Lake, YNP, Wyoming, USA - YL17G09_16 | ecosystem: Environmental > Aquatic > Freshwater > Lake > Sediment | place: USA: Wyoming | collected...
AATTTAGATTATTTGTAGTTTTCAACAGGTTTAGTATTAATTTTATATATAATATTTTTTTCTATATCATATTATATATAATGGATTATAGGTCAAAGATTTACGATATACTCAACAAACAAAGAAGTCATATGTTACAATCCCTCGAGCAACCAACGATGTTATTTCGTGCACCCGCTGGTGATAAACCCATTCTTCACGGAGGTATTAGGGTAATGGACCATCCTTTACCTGGATATTTTTTACCCAAAGACCCAGCAAGTCTTGCAACAGGTTCCAACGTAGGTAGTATGCGTCCAACTGACCAGAAACAAGAGATGCGACGGTATATTGATGCGAATGATTTAGACGAAGACCCAGAAATGGAAGGCGGTCGTGTTAATTGGAAAAAGGTCGGAAAATCTATCAAGAAAGTTGCCGTCCCACTACTTAAAGACGTTGGCAAAGAAGTTAAAAAACAAGTAATTCCAGCAGTTACCAAATATGGATTGAAGGCCGCCAAAGATTATTTATTACCTGCTGCCGAAATGGTTGCCGAAAACCCAGAAATTTTACTCGCAGCCGCAGGTAGAAAATCCAAGAAGAACCACAAAGTTCATCGTCAAATATATAGCGACAGCGATAGTGATGAAGAGGGTTCAATCCATATTGATGTTAACTCACACAAAGGCGAATCTGGTGGTCGCCGACCCAACGCCAGAGCACAAATTGTTAAGAAGGTAATGTCATCTAAAGGGTTAAGTATGTGTGCCGCCTCAAAATATGTGAAAGACCACGGATTATATAAGAAATAATCGCTTTTAGGAAAAGCGACCAAAATATATCCGTATTTACTGTTTAGAAAAAAAACAAGAGTTGTTGGCAATTAAAAAATTATACAATAAAATATATAGAGATCGCCAAAAATCGTTGCGTCTATAATTTCATATTTTTTTATAATATGATATTATATAAATGCCTATTGTCAAACAAAACAAACAGTTAGATGGACCAAACTCTATTTATTCAGCATCTCGTAAGTTAGCAGCGAGACAATTAAAAAATATGAAATCTGCCGCGTTAGATGATTCGGAAGATACCTCCCCAAAAATGCCGTTTGCAACATCCAGCACATCACAGGATACTGACGGATTAATTCCACAATTACTACAAAATTTAAGTGATGTTAATGGATTGATGAGTTCGTTGAAATTAGTCGGTAGAAAATCAGATGACGATACCCCTACGAATACTCCAAGAAAAAGACCTAGAGGAGGCGCACGTAAAACCGATGATATTAACAAATTAAAAGCGAAAATAGAAAAAGAACAAGCAAAGCAACAAATCGCAGAAAATTCTTTGAAAAAATATGAAAATAGTCCATCTCCTACTCCTGCAGATCGAGAATCAAATAGGGAAGTAATTAAACAACTTAAGGCAGAAATAACCAGATCAAAAGGAAATATCCGAAGATATCGTATTAAAATCGCAGAATTAGAAAAAGAAGATACTGATGAAGGTAAAGGTGACGGACAAGAGGCACTAAACGTGGAAGGTCGCCGAATACACGATGAAATCGTAGCATATTTAGAGGATTATAAACAAAGTGGAGCGGTAAATGAAAATGTAGTGCCATTATTACGTCAATTAAATGTAATACACGATAAACTTGGAATTGCAAATTTATATATTAATCAAGATGGAGATTTATTACAAGTAGAAGGTGAGGGCAACGCACCGAGACCTCCTATTCCTCCAATCCAAGACCCAGATGATACGCAAGAGGAGATTAAAGAAGAAGACATAGACGACGACGACGACGGCGACGGTGAAGATGTTGATGTATCTAATTTTGATTTTTCAAAGGTATCTAAATCTACATTATTAGTTATTTTAAACCAATTAAAGAGTCTTGTTAAAAAGGGAGAACTTATTTTGAAACGTATTGTTAACGGAAATATTACATCAAGTGAAAGCGATTTAAATACGATTACTGATGAATTGTCTGAACTAATATCCAGTAAACGCTTTTTATTATCGCATATTGACCAAATACGTCAAAAAGGTAGAGATATTGCCGAGTATTTACAATCTATTTTATCTATTTCTGTTGGAAAATACGCAGAGAGTTTAAAAACCTTTGTTAAAAGATATGCTCAACTAAACCGAGAACAGATTAACAGTATTCAAGAAGGTGATATAGCAGAAGGCGCTGGTCGCTTTCCCAAAAGCGAACAAAGGGAAACGGTTGTTGGAAATAGACCTGTTGTATTAAGTGATGCGATTAGGCATATTGCCAAATACGACAGAAAATATATGCTCTAGGTAAAACCGTTGCCGACTATTTAGATTTTGATTTGCTTTTTTAAAAGCAATATATATGAACGATAAATATACAGAACTGATTAAGTATTCTAATCCTGAAATAGTTAAAAAGAATATACTAAAATATTTTGGAAAACCAATACCACTTGCAATTTCAACAAGAAAAAATAAAAAATATATGATACAAGACCCCCAAGGTAAATGGATTTCGTTCGGACAATTGCCGTATTCTGATTACACAAAACACCAAGACGACGAAAGAAGACGAAGATACCTTTTAAGAGCATCAAATATTAAAGGCGATTGGCGTAATAATAAGTATAGTAGCAATAATCTAAGTATTCACTTACTTTGGGATTGAATATTTTTATTTGTATATTTTTGGGATTCGGCAAAGTCGTTTAGGTTTGAACTAATAGGATACAAAAATTATATTAAGATGTTAAATATATTATAAATATTAGAATTCTATATAATATTATATTAAATAATATATAATATTTTATTTTTAAAAAGAAATGTAAATTGAATATTTGATACTCTTGAGTTTTGAATGTACAATTCCAAACGGCGTTTTAGAAAAAACTCACTCATAAAATATAATAAATAATTCAATAGGGGGGGTTGCCCTGCCTATACTTTTTAGTAAATTAATTGTGTAAAAATATTTAGTCCAACCCTTTTTGGACCTAGGGGGTTTTGCCGAATCCCAAAATATACAAATTTAAAAAATCAAAATTCTGAATGTTTAGTTAAATACCAACTAATAGATTCTAATCTATTTTTATGACTATTACTTCCCAAATGGTTACTTGTTCCAATACGAGTATGATTTTCTCCACACGAATTACACTCAATAGTTTCGTTATTATATGAATTTTTAATTAAATTTTTGGCGGTTTTCTTATCATCTTCTACTTGTTTATCTTGCATTTTAACATTTTTTTGTTCTATTTTATCTTCATACTTTTTTTGTTGTTTAACCAACTCTTTTTCATATTTGATTTTTTCTTTTTCCATATTTTCTTCCTTTTTTTGTTGTTGTTTAACCAACTCCTTTGCAAGTTTAATCTTATCTTTCTCAATATTTTCTAGTAATTTTAATTCATTAGACCTCTTTTTATTATTATATTTTGTAATTAAATCATCAATATACTTATTGATCTTGAATAGTCGTTCAAATAATACCCCAATATAACTTTTAAAATCTGCGGTATTATCAATACGGGTTGGTTCTGAAAATCTAATATACGTAGTCATTTGGTCGTCAGTGGGTTGGTAATTGCATTTAAATATACGTTGTAAATCTATTAATTTATTTTTATAAAATTCAGAATTTTCGGTAGTTAATTCTCCAAATTTAGAAAAATTACAGTCATTAAAATTAATATACAAATTGGTTTCTTCAAAGTCTGAATACATATTATTAAATATATTTATAAATATTCTTTAAATTATTTTAAAAAATAAAATCAGGTCGGCGATTACCCTCCGAGATGAGTTTTAACCGATTATTAATCTATAAAATTAAAAAAATAAAAATGATTTAAAACTAAATATAAAATAAAACTATAAAAATGTCTCAACAAAAATACGATTTATTTGATTTATATTTAAGGTGTAATAATAAATCACAAAAAGCAAGTTACGCTCTATTTATATTTGATATTTATTCGTATAATACAAAGGATCGTTATATTAATTTACCAAAATATATTTTTAAAATAGACCAAATCGTAGATAAATATTTGGAAATATATCAAAACCAAAATAGGATTCCACAATCTATAAATGATTTTGTAGGGTTGCAAACATTTGGTATAAAATATAGAATCAACCGAATTAAAACAAGAATACAATTAAATGGAATCCGGGGAATAGACCAACTTATTAATCCATATTTAGATGAAATATTAAATCATTCCAGAGAATTATACAGACTTAGTTGCGATTTTATTAGGGGATTAGATTTTGAATTATTAGTTAACAAAGTGTTAGAACGATTTATAGATAACCCTGTAGATGACGACGAAGAATTACCGGAAACATTTAATTTAAAATATGTAGATAATACGGTAGATTGTAAATCTTTGGAAGAAATAACAGTAATGCTGGATAATCATACAATTAACGAAATTAAACAACAAGCAAATCCTGTAGAAAAAGCAACGAAAATATTGAGTAAAGACGAAAAAGATGCAATCAAATTGGAAAAGTTAAAAATAAAGCAACAAAAAATATTGGATAAAATAAAATTATTAGAAAATATTGCAATTAAGAAAGTATAAACAAATTTATAAAATGAGTCCCCCCCTTGGCGGAGCGAATGAAGTGATCGTGAGGCGACTAATAAATGCTTTGAGTAATTTAAACTTATTTATATAACATTCTTCATCAAATCTAGGCGATTCAATACACACATCAATAATTATTTGTTTAATATCGTCAGTAATCAACTTGGTATATATCTTCCAATACTTTTGGTCTTTTGATATAGTTTCTGTCAAAGTATCAATCATCTCTTCACAATTATCGTAGCAATTATTTTCAACTAGTATTTCAATACATTTCATTTCAAACGCATTTACAATAATATTCACAAATCGGGCGTATTTTTGGTCAGCAGTAGTCATTTTCTTTTGTTTTAATATTCCAATCTATTCTAAAATTCTATTTCAATTTTTTGAAATTTCTTCGGTTTCCTCGGTGTCATCTTCGGTTTCAGTTCTATACACATCTATTAAGGTCTGTTTAACAACATCCTTATTATTACAGAAATATACGTGGTTAAATAACACTCTTATTTTATTATAATTAAATTCTCTAAAATATTCAACGGGGATATCATCTCGGGATGTAGTGGTTATATACCAAATTGCCAATCCAAATGCCTTTGTTTTTTCGGCAACGGTGCCAAACACGATAGTGTTGTCCCACAATTTCATATTTTCAAACTCAGATTCGTAGTCATTAGCATTACTATATTCTTGAAGCGCAATATCCACTAGTTCTCGCATATAATCGTCGTTAGTAATATCAACATCATCAATATTAATACCTTGTTCTCTGTAAAAGTTTCCAATAATACTATCAAAGGTTTCTCTCACTTCTTTAAACATATCTTCTAAAATTGCGGTTTGGATAAGAGTAAGGGTATTCATTTTCTTCTGTTTTAATAAGGAATATATATTTCAAATCATTTCAATTTTTTGAAATATATGCAATTAAATTGGAAAAACTACGAATTAAACAACAAAAATTATTAGAAAATAAAAAATAAAATTTTAGGTTTAGGTAAACCTAAAACCTAAATAAAAAAATAAATAAAAAATAAACTAGTTTGCAGAAGGACGAAGTCCAATACGCAATTTAAGAAAATTGATTTAATATAAACATTTAATTAATAATATGAATTAAAATGAGCGACAATTTAAATATAACTATTGCAATGTTTGGGGCAATTAATCAAGATGAATTATATATTACCCCAAATCAAGGTAAGAAAATAGTAGATACATATATATGTCCACTATGTGAAAATAAAGTGTCATTTAGTCACAATATAAAATCTAACAAACCCAATGCTCCACATTTTAAACATTACCAAAGAAAAGATAATACTATATGTGCCAATTTTAATAAAAAACCAACTATAAAAGACCTTGAAAATCTAGTGACTTGTCGTAGATATAAGAAGGCATTATTAGATGACTTTATTAGATTAGTTAAATCAAATGACCGAATTGTGTTAGAATCTAAATGTTTAAATACCACAAATTGTTTAGATGAAAATGGACCTATATTAGGTTCTGAAATATATAATACAGATGATTTAGAAATTAAATTAGAAATTAATAACCTTACTATAACATTATTTGTGGTTTACCGAGATACCGAACCATTATTTAACATTTGTTTATATATTGGGTCTCCTAATTTTACAAAACTAAATAATGCTCCTGTATCCTACCAATCAATAACCAAAAAATTTATTGATACTGGTGCTATTACTGAAACATTCAAATCCAAACCATTTCAAGACACTAATTATATTGCGTTACATTTAACTACGACTACTTGTGAATGTGATGTATGTATAACAAATTATAATAATTTTAGGTCAGTCGTAGATGATAAAGAATGTTTAACTATAATACCTAATCCATCATATGTAAGAAACCTAAATAATAATATTTATACTACATACCAATCAGGAAATATATGTTGCATATTATTTGATTTACCGCATTTAGATGTAATTTCCCAAAATCCACTAGTTCTTAGAAAGGATTTATTAAAATTTTTTGAACATACTACGGTAGTTGGACGTATTAAATTAGACACTAATATAGATAGACAGCATTTTAACCGAGACGGTGAATGTAAAACCTATATATCTGAACCAATTATATTAAAAGACCATAGAATTATTTTAGTTAAAGACCCCCTATATTACGATACCGACTTTTGTAAAAAACTATATAATAAAAGGTCATCATCTTTATTAACTAAAATTCAAAATTATAAAAATCCTCCAATTATTATTACACCACTACTCCCAATTATTATTACACCACCACTTCCAATTATTCCAAATAACCGACCAACCCCTGTAGTAACTACCAGGGTTTCAACCCAAAAAAAATGTATAGATTGTCCGACCCGAATATTTAAAACAGACGCTTGGTGTATTAGATGTAGAGATTGTCATTCAAAATATTTACTAAAACCATCTACTAAAATTTGTTTAAACTGTCCTGCAAAAATTAAAGACAATTATAAAATGTGTTATACTTGTGAGGTATATAGTAAAGTTGTTTAATAAAATAGTTCAACAATAGTAATTGGGTCTGTTGGAGGTATATTATTTATATAAAATGTAATAGTATCATTTAATTTCTGTAATCTTAGATTCCATTGTTTTTTATTTTTTACAATTAAAATATTACTTGTTTTGTGAATTCCCCAACAAGACGGAATCTTAATCCCATCAACCGTAGTATATTTATCGGGATTGAATCTAATTAAAATTATAGGACGACAATTTAAATCTAATGAAATATTATTCAATCTAGTTTCTTCGCATTGGGCATTATATTGCATATGTTTATTTTCATCAATTTCAATAATTATAATTCGGTCTCCAAAATCTACTAATAAGTCTGGACGTCTTGCCGAACACCCATCTGTAACTCGTCTATCATTTATCCAGGTATATTCTGGGAAATGTTCGGTAATATATGAAACTACAGTTAATTCTTTTGTCTTATAATTACGAGAAATTGGAATATCTGGATTTAAATACATAAAACATCTAAAACAATATTTATTATATTTAGGATTTCCTCGTGTAGAACATCCAATTGTTTTACATATTCCGGAACCATCGCAATCCTTACAATAGCCACGTTGTTTACCGTGTTGGCAGATACCCCTCCCACCACATTCTTTACAATAACTACGTCGCCTACCGTGTTCGCATATTTCACTACCGCCACATTCTTTACAAGAACTACGACTTCGTCCGTGTTCGCATATACTACTTCCCCCACATTCCTTACAATAACTACGTCGCCTACCGTGTTCGCATATACAACTTCCCCCACATTCTTTACAAACATCACGTTGTCTACCGTGTTGGCAGATACCACTCCCCCCACACGATATACACTTATATTTATATTTTCCGTGCTCGCATTTATATTCGTATTTCTTTTTCGGTTTAGTAGTAATTTCACCACAAAATTCAGTAGATAATTCCATTTTAATTTGTAAATATTCAATAAACTAAATCAATTTTATTATTCGTAAAAATATTAATAATAAAATATATATTTATATAAATGTCAACCGATAAAGATGTTAATCGCCTTAAACATTTATTATCGGTATTATCGTTGAAGAAAAGAGATTCAATTAAAATAAAATCTGAATTGAAGAATGCAAAAATAATTTTAGATAATTTAATTCAAAAAAAAAATAATTTTAATAATAATGGTTTAGTATATGATATCATACTAATTCAACAAAATAATCTAGATATATTAAATGCTTACGAAGAATTTAATAAATCGACCCAAGAATATCATAAAATAAATCATCTAATCGCACATTTAACAAATCAAGTTTCGTATATAAATATTGAAGACCAAGTTAATAATGTTTTATCGGCAACCGCATCCACCAGTGGACTCATATAAAATTATACTACGGCAGATTGGGCAATATATTTTTTCATCTTCATCTGTGTCACTATCCGTATTAAAAACTGGTTTGATTTGGGCACAACAACTAAAACACAAATAATGTCCGCACACCGTCTTACAGAAGGTTCGTTCGTAACATATAACACATTCATCAGAATTGTCTTTTATTTTTAGATTAATGCTGTTGAAAATTGCTCTGGTTGCATTCTGTAATTCAGAAGTTCTTAGATGATTTGCGGGACATTCTACGGTATTTAACGGAATGAATCGGCCGATTAATGTGTCAAATGTAGTATTTTTTAAATAATCCAGAAGATTTTCTAAAGATAATTTGCAAAACATTTCTAATGAATGCTTTCCCAGATTCTGGGATATTTCAAAATGTAATAGACTAATATTTTCTTCATCTGAATTTAATATATTATCATTAAATAATTCAATCTGAATATTTTCTGTAAAAAGTGTTTCATACCGATGATACGTGAAATGGATATCAACTACGATATCATTAATAGACACATCGCGGATAAAAAAGAAAGTCTTTTGATTAAAATTGCTAACCATTTTTGTTGCAATCGTCTTGTAGTGTGTTGTTAAATCCATTATAATTACTATATAATATTATACTTGATTTTCTACGCATTCTAGTTTAATTAAACTGGTAATTGGAATATTAACATATTCTGCTGCTTTATCAATATTGCCTCGGTCAAATCTATACTGTTTTTTCTCTTTGTTAAACGTATCAAACAATTCTGGAATATATTTTATATAATAATTACCATCGGTAAAACTAAATATTAATACCTTATCTTTTTCAGGTAAATATGTGAATTTCTTACACGGAAAAATAGTATCTGGATATTTACTATAAGTATTTTTTCGTGTTTTTAACTCGTATAATGTTCCTGTGTCACTTACGTAATCAAACGGACAAGAATGGTAATGGGTTTTTTTAATCGTATCATCCTTAAAATACGATTGTAAGATAGGTAATAATATTTTTTCATTTTCCAAACCGAAGTTAAAAGACTTTTGCATTTAGTATAATATCATATATAAAATATTAGATTATTACGCAAAGTATACAAACAAAAAAATAAAAATAAAAATAGTAGGTTTACCTAAACCTAAAAATAAAATAAAATAAATATATATAATGGTAAAATCAAATGAAGATATTGAAAAATACAGAACCAAACCCAGAGTTGGAGAGTATAACCCGGACGATTATAATGTTCCGAATCGTAGTAATGTATCTGATTCAAACAACGATAATCCGTGGATAGCATTCGCAAAACAATGGGCAGAAGATCATAATATGACCTTAGGGTGCTCAATACGTGATCGAAATGCTAGATTAGAATATAATACAAAATATAAAATTAAAAAATCAATAAAAAATGCACCTAAACAACTCCAAGCGTGGTTAAGACACTCCAAGGCGGCGGCAAAACAAAATAATAATTGTATGTCTTGTCAATTTACTAATAAATCAAATCAAAAAAATTATAAAGAAGGTGAACACGCAACTGAACCACGGAAATCTCCAGCGAAGATTAGTTC
>Ga0315284_10017806_pt1 | contig 10076 bp, 13 predicted proteins | sample YL17G09_16_MG_FD_203696 | JGI IMG/M metagenome (GOLD analysis project Ga0315284, IMG submission 203696) | Sediment microbial communities from Yellowstone Lake, YNP, Wyoming, USA - YL17G09_16 | ecosystem: Environmental > Aquatic > Freshwater > Lake > Sediment | place: USA: Wyoming | collected...
AGCGCCTTGCGGCGCCGCTCGGTTTAGCAAACCGGCCCGTACCCTGTACTGGTTCTTTCTCCGATAGCGGAAGGCGGTGGGCACGATCCACAGCGGCAAGGCCGCCGACCTGTATTCGAAGCAGGCTCAGTCCCTGACTGATTCGTCTTCCATTGACTTCTAAACGAATAAACATTCGTTTCTAAACGAATAAATGAACACGCTCTTCTAAACGAATAATGGCGGAAGGCAGAGAAATCGAATCTCCACTCTTGCGAGGCGCTGGTTTTCAAGACCAGTGGCAGACCATCCGCCCGTGCCTTCCATTTCGTGTGCGTAGTGGAAATCGGGTGAGTCGAACACCGTGCCTTGCGGCACGCACCGCTTTCCAAGCGGGCACTGCTCCACAGCAGTCGCGACTTCCAGTGGCGTGATTTATGTGACTGACGCGAGCGACCGACCGGAGATGGGTATCCGAATTGGCGACGATCGCTCGCGTCGGTCAGGGTGGCGGGATTTGAACCCGCAATCCTCGGTCCCCCAGACCGATGCTCTAACCAGGTTGAGCCACACCCTGTTCGGGCCAGGCACCACCTGGCAGGATCGACTTGTTGACGACGAGACGTGTCATGCAACCTCGCTGTCTTGGAAGTACGACGTAACCCAGGTGGCCCACTCGGGTGGAATGTCCTTCGGATCGAATCTCGGGCCTACGAGCGGAAGCGATTTCGGCTTGTAGGGCCTCTTGAGCAACTTCATACCAGCCTGCTCAGGCGTGCGGTTGGACTTCTTGCTGTTGCATGGGTAGCAGGCGGCTACGATGTTGTCCCAGACGGTACGGCCGCCGAGGTGCCTCGGAAGTACGTGGTCGTAGTTCAGTTCACTCATGCGCTTTTGGCTTCCGCAGTAGCAGCAGCGGAAGCTATCGCGCGTGAAGACGTTGACCCTTGAGAACTTGACCGCGCGCTTCATCCCCGTGATCGGCTTGCAGAGGCGAACGACGGACGGCATCTTCACGATCTCGCCCGTGGACGGGCTCGTGTAAATGACCTCGTCGGTCGTTTCGATGACTTCCACCTTGTGGGTGTAGATCATCGTGATCGCATGTTCCCATGCGATTACCTTGTGCGGTGCAAAAGCCGAATTGAGAAGCAAAACGCGCGACATGGGGTCACCTTCGCCTTCGTAAGTGGAACATGATTTCTCCTTAGTGACTAGTAACTTGTGGTCTCGGCGATAGGGATTGAACCTACATGAGCTGCTCCGGCTCACTCGGATCGCAGTAGGCCGACCGAGCACGTCTTCCTGTTCCGTCACGCCGAGGTGTTGGTGACGGGGTTCGAACCCGTACTAGTCGGCTTTTAGGGCCGCTCCTCTGCCAATTGGGGTACACCAACGATTGCGTAGTGCGTGTGGTGAGATTTGAACTCACACTGAACTCGACTTGAATGAGTTGTCTCCTGCCGTTGGACTACACACGCATTAGTGCCACAGGACGGATTCGAACCGACACTGAACTGGGCCTGAACCAGTTGCCTCCTGCCGTTGGGCTACTGTGGCATATTTGAATTTAGAGTTGTTAGTACATGGGAGGGGATTCGAACCCCCACTGTTTGCTACCTCAAAGCAACGCCTCCTGCCGTTGGGCTACCCATGCGTGTCGTGTGAGATACCAGAGTTGAACTGGTTACAACCTTCATGTCAAAAAGGTTAGGATCCGATCCGTCATCTCACGATTGTGTGTTTTGCTACCGCTGCATAGAAGTCACATCGCCCCCATCTCCTTCTTGTTTGGTTACGGAACCATTCCCACAATCGTCTTGTGCATGGTCCACATGCCAGGATCCGTTCGTTGTAGTAGCAGCCTGTGGATGGGTGCCACACTCCACTACAGAAAAAGCATCGCGTAGCGCGGGTGGCGTCCATGACGTCCGTCCAGTGGGCCATGGTGGAGTCGGACCACCCCGTTTTCGTTATCAGCGAAAACAATTCAACCGGAATGTTATGGCCCGGTTTGAGTTACGAATAGAATGTTGTCGTTTAGTGCGCACGGAGGGAATCGGACCCTCTTCTGCCGGATATAGGCCGACGCCCGGCAACCAGCCGAACATGCGCGTTGGTAGGAGGTGCGGGGATTGAGCCCGCCCAGTGAGCCGTGTAAGAGCCCGACACTGTCCCAACAGCCCTCCCGTGGTCTAGCTGGGGAGATTTGAACTCCCGATCTTTCGCTCCCGAAGCGAACGCGATACCAGGCTTCGCTACAGCTAGAGGATGCCTTCTTGCGAAGACAGAGCCCGGTTTCCACAGCTGGATTCGAACCAGCGTTCAACGCTTCAAAGGCGTTTGTTCTGCCGCTGAACTATGTGGAATCGATAATCGATAGCGATTCGTGGCTGCGCGGAGAGTCGAACTCCGTCGGATCGCCCTTATGAGGAGCGCCGGCCTCCGAGGCTCACAGCCGTTGCGGGAGTCGAGAATTGAACTCGCCTAGTCTTTCGACGTGGGGTTATGGGCCCCATGCGCAGCCGTTGCGCTATTCCCGCACAAGCCTCCTGTGATGGAGTCGGACCATCAACGTCAACGTTCGGAGCGTCGAGTCCAGATCCGCTGGACAGGAGAAGTGGTGCCCTCGGGAGAAATCGAATCTCCATGACCAACGTTCGTAGCGTCGGCACACGATCCACGTGCGAGGGCATTGGCGTCGCTGACGGGAATCGAACCCGTGTTGCCTGAATGAGAATCAGGATGCCTAGACCACTAGCAGACAGCGACGTGGTCTCCCACCACAGAGTTGAACTGTGACAACGGGTTTAGAAGGCCCATGCTCGGATCCGCCGAGAGTGGGAGATGGAGATCCGAGAGGGAATCGAACCCTCGTGATACCGTTTGCAGCGGTGTCACCGAAGCCATCGGATCGGATCATTGCAGTGGTTTCTGGGTGAACCAATCTAGAGCAGGAGACGAGATTTGAACTCGCATCATTCACCTTGGCAAGGTGACGCCGTTACCAAACGGACTCCTGCGGCAGAGCAAGCGGCGAGTGTCGAACTCGCACGGTACGGTTTGGAAGACCGACTGACTACCACAGTCACGCTTGCATCCCCCTTTCGGGGTAGAGCCGATTATCAGAATCGAACTGATCTTTCCTCAATACCAATGAGGTATCGTCACCATGACGATTCAATCGGCGTCGGTGGAGGTTGCGGGCTCTGCCCCCGCCGCCTTCTGATTGCAAATCAGATGCTCTCCTTAATGAGCTAAACCCCCATTGTGGAGTCGACGAGATTCGAACTCGTGTTCTCGCCATGCCATGGCGATGTCTTCCCACTGGACGACGACCCCAAAGTGCTTTGGCAACTAATTTGTGGACCGACGGAGAATCGAACTCCGATTTCTCCCGTGCGAGGGGAGCGTACGCCCGTTGTACGATCGGCCCGCATACCGGGAAGGAATTGAACCCTCTTTCGCGGATTTGGAATCCACGTTGTGACCTTCACTCCGGTATGTAGCGGTCCCGACGAGGATCGAACTCGCCTCAATCCCTAGACAGGGGATCTGCCTCAGCCAGATGCATACGGGACCATTTTAGTCTCCTCGAAAGGAATCGAACCTTTCAAACGAATTTAGGAGATTCATCACTGAGTCCATCAGCGAGGAGAATCTTGTATTGAGTAGTGTGACCGATGGGGCTCGAACCCACAAATACCTGAACCACAATCAGGCGCCTTAACCATTTGGCTACGGCCACGGTCAGGGTGACAGGAGTCGAACCTGCAAAAGCTTGGACCCAAACCAAGCGGGCGACCGCTGCCCAACACCCTGGTGTCTTCGTGCAGTGTTGTGGAATCGAACCACATTGGTCGGTTCTTCAGACCGATGCAACCACCAGGCTTGCTCACACTGCGTTTTACGCACATCGGTGTCCCATGAGAGATTTGAACTCTCTTTCTCGGTGTGAAAAACCGAGGTCCTAAACCGTGTAGACGAATGGGACATGAAGAGCCGACGAGTGAGTTAAAGGTGGAGCACATGTTTGGATGTACACCTTCGAGGCATTCGGCTCAGAGCCAGAGACGGGAGTCGAACCCGCTAGTTCCGCTTTACGAGGGCGGCGCTCCTCCACAGGAGCATCTCTGGCAACTAAGTGGCATTCATCACATTAGTGACAGAATCGGATCCGTGGAGCCCCAGAGGAGAATCGAACTCCTTCCTACAGTTTACAGGACTGTTGCTCGACCATCGAGCTACAAGGGCAGGGAGGTGCAGCGCGCGGTGGTGAGCCGCATCGCTGCACTCGTCGGGCGGTATGTCGGTTTTTGCATCCTATGCCCGAATTCTGGACTCGCCGGATTGCGCCTCACCAGCGCTCTCCAGCTCACCGTGACCTCGCTCCGGAGACTGGGATCGAACCAGTGCTGACAGTGGTTAACAGCCACTCGCTCTGCCGCTGAGCTACTCCGGAATAGAAGGGACACGCGATGGTGCGCGTGTCCCACGATGCCAGGTTGTCAAGGAGCAGGGGCCTAATGTAGGAGGCCGAAGTTAGTTCCGGGAGCTGGAATCGAACCAGCCTTAACAGAGTCAGAACCTGTTGTCCTACCAAATGAACGATCCCGGATCAGTTGCAGTTGCCAATTACTCTAGTGCCAGTTGTTTCGATTGTAAAGGGATGGAGCGAGTCGAAAGTAAACTGAGAGCAAACTTATTTGTGGGTCCGAAGGGATTTGAACCCTTATCTCATCGGGTAAGAACCGAGTATGTTGCCATTGTCACCACGAACCCATTGTCATTCGATTTGATCTGACTGGATTGAGTCGTGGGACCGCGGTGGATCGAACACCGATCGCGCGAGGTAAAAGCTCGGCCTCTAGCCTGTTGAGTTACGGTCCCTTTCTTTTTGCCTTTGGGCCACGTCCGTGAGGAGTGGCCTTCGGTTTGCGCTTCATCATCTCAACCGTCCTTCGCACTTGCTCTCGCTCGATTGCGATTCGTTTCCAGGTTTCACAGGCCTGCCATCGGAGGATGACGGTCAGCTCGTGATCGGTGACCTTCTTCAGTTGTCGCAGGAATTCCCTATCTTCCTCGTGGCGATCTCCATAGTTTTCATCGCCTCCTTCGCCGAACATGACCGTATTGTACAGAATGGTGGGGCATGAGGGAGTCGAACCCCTTAAGCAGCGCTAGTTCGTTTACAGCGAACCTGATGTCCCGGCATCATCTTCACACCCCATGCGAAGGGCCAAAAAGTTTGAAGGCCGCGCCTAGTTGTTCCAGGGCGGCCTTCGGTGTCCTCTTCGGACCTGAACTGGCTCGCCCTAGAAACCCTCCTCCGGCTTGGTCACGCGATGCGAGGAGGGCTGATTTTCTGTGCGCGTATACCCGACGAAGCGATCTCCCAAGTCACAAGCAAGAATCGCTAGCACGCTGGTTCTTGCACTCACACTCGCGCTCGCGGCTGCCGGTTTGGCAGCAGCTAGCCAGGCCCGCCTAGCGGTCTGCTTGGCGGTCCTTCGTTGGAGTTGGAGTATCGCTATCGAAATCATGAGCGTCACAGAAGCCTTAGCGGAAGCTGATTTGATTGTCAAGGAGATGGTTGCGATTTCTTTGAAGTGGTTCGAAGGCGCTGGAACAACTACGTTTTTTGTTCGGGTCGTTTCGGGCCAGGTTCAGCCGGCTCTTGGTCGAGACGGATGCGCTGCCAGCGCTTGCCGTACCTTGACCCTGTCCCGCCATTGCCGCCCGCGCTCTTCGGCTTCGTGTACCTCTTGGCGCGTCCCTTCGGGACCACGGCCAAGCGTTTGACCCAGTAGTGATCCACCGGGAATCCACGCAGAAGACTCGCAAGCTCTGCCTCGGCAATGGCCTGCGTTGAAAACACCACGTCGATGTAACGTCGCTCCGTTGCCACATCTTGAATGGCGAACCCATCGTAGTCTTTGATCAGTGTTTGGATATCGAGATCCTCATCGAATTGAGTCCAATGAATTCCTTGGTATTTTCCGATGATCGCAAACTTGGACAACTGTTCGTTGGTTGCCTGTTTCAATTTCTTGAAGTCTCGCAATTGTACTTCCACAATGGAGTTGTCATTACGTAGGATTTCCAATCTGTCATCGCGGATGACAAGATGAATCACCGTATTTGGATTTGCGACGCGTTCGCGTTCACCATTGGACTTGCTGTCAGGCATCGACGATCTCGCCTTCGTAGATCGCTCCCATCTCTGGAAGGATGGTGTTGCCAAGAATGTATCTGTGACACCGGAGAATGTTTTCACAATAACATTCCAGTACAACACGAGAGCGGGAGAGTAGGTCTGCCCACGGCTTCGGATCCAGCACGTGACTGTTCTTCATCTCCTCGATGTAGCGCTCTTTGTATGTGGGCCATTCGGCTTCCGCGTGACCAGCGTGCTTGGCCATCGTGTAGGAGTAGAAGAGCTGTAGAGACGGGGCGAACGTTAGGCCTTTGCCGGAGACGCCACTGCCACGTGTGATGTCGAGGATGTCGTCGTCCTTGAATCGGCCGAGACGACCCGTATAGACGTGAAGCGTCATGGCTACCGACTGCCTATTGATGGCTCACGGGTACAGAGGCGCGATCGGGTGCCCCAGCACTGGATCCGACTGGGTGTGGTGCATGGCGGCTCTGGGTACTTGGCTTCCAAAACAGACGCCGTCCAAAATAAAAGCGAGCCTCCGCATGCCATCCACGACCATACCAAGATCACGGTGATCCACCACGGAACGCTCTTCGATGGGCGAGCAATCTGGGAGAGGATCCACCCGACTGCTGCCCAAAGAAGAACGGCGCCAATGAGTTTCATGGCTTGCCAGTGAATTGGCATCTAGGGCGTGAAGTCGAGAAACGCCAACCGATACTCGACGTCGTGCATCGCGCCACCGCAGAAGAGCCCCGTCTCGTACCTACCCATAGCGAGCTTGATATCGATTTGGCCACTCTTGCCTGGGCATTTTTTGATTGAGTCGTGGATGATCACGAGACCGGCTCGGTAGCCGAGGATCGGATCCTTTAGGACTTTATCGATGGTTGCAACGGAAATAAATTTTCCATTGACTTGCATGACTCCGAAGCTACGGCATGGCGCTTTTCTAATTGAACCGTCTGGCATCTTTTCTGTACAGTCGCCCTGCGCGTCCGTCTTCCAGGCGCTCTCAAAGAAGCTGTAGATGACAAGAAGCGCCGTTGTCTTGTACTGACGCTCGTTTGCGTCGGCGGGGGCGCTCGTAGTCCCGGACCAGGCGATCGGCCCTTCTTTATTGACCGCAGCCCAGGCGGCTCGGATGGCCGCCTTGCGCTTCTCTTCTGGAACGTACTGGGCTCCCTTGGGCAGCTTGACCGTGATGGCCAAAAGACGCTGCATGGTCTTGTCGTCTGGACCCGTAGTCTCGCCAGCAGTGGCAACGTCGGGCGTGGTCGTAGCGGCAGTCGAGGCGACCTTGGTGTCGTCTGCGAAAGCGGGGGTTGACCGCAAGCAGAGCGCCACGACGAGTAGCGTGAGCGGCGCGAGCAACGAGATCAAACAGAGCTTCATTTTCGTGCCTTTTTTGGACCGCATCAGGATTTCCCTTGTGTTTCGGCCTGAAAACAGCCGGATTGGATCCGACCGAGTCTGTCAAGCAGGTTTCAAGTGGCGGCGACCTTAGCCTGCTTCCTCTTCTTTGGCACGTCGGCTCTAGCAGAGGATGTCGCAATCGGAAGGATACCGAGCGTTTTCCCGTTGACAGACAGGAGCGAATAGTGTCTCGAAAACCACGTCTCGAAGGAAGGGGATCCGTGAGTCCGTTCGACGCCAGTGGTATTGGCGCTGAGACATTTTTGGCAAAAGTACCGGTTGACAACGAATGCGCGTTTGCATGAATTCATTTTCGATTTGCACTTCAGGCATCGATGCATCATTGAGCGACTCCTTTGAATTCTTTACTTCGAGTTCATGTAAACGGAGATGACGTCTTCCATAATCTTCGTGCCAAGCGCCAGTCGTTCCTTGACCGTGTCAAGGTGAAGCATAGTCATCGGCTTCTTGGGGCACTCCTTTACGATGATCTCCGACAGTTTGATGTAGCGTTCGATGTCTGCTGGGTCTATCGAAAATACAGAGGCCACTCCGGGCTCGACCCCAACACGGTGTGCGTCCGTTTCTCTGTAGATGCGAAACCACTTGCCGTCTCGCTGGTCGTCTCCGCGCCACAGGAAGACGCGTCCGTTCATCAGGATGATCTCTTGGCGCTTGATGGAGTTGTCTACGAATTTGTGAACGACCTCTCCAGTAGTGGAGAGAAGGATGGTTCCAGGCATGCTCATGGGCGCCTCTTGCTGCAAACATCTGCGAGTATCATGGCAAAATTTGCCACATCGGCAGCTTCTGAGAGGACGCCGTCGGTGGATCGGCTGTGCCTGGCTTCGTCGGGCGCTAGAGCCCTAGCTAGTCCGCGCGTGTTATGAGTGCCTGTATGTTTGCGAAGGATGCCAGCCGCTGCACGCAAATGGTCCTGCGCGATAAGGAAAGCTTCTCTCGGTCCGATCCGATCTGGGGCGTTGGTGCGCTCCACATCGAAACAGTCGAGCAACTCGACCATCTCGTCACACATGCGGCTAAGCAGCCACTGCGGGTCGCACTTTTTCCATCCGCCTTTGTGATCGTTTTCGAGAAGTTCTTTTTCCATTGCTTGTGCGAAAACAAAGACCTCCTGGCGAAGGATGTCTGGAAGCTCGTCTTTGCCCCTTTCGAGGTTGTCGATTCGCTGCTGAATGATGTCGTGCTCACCAGGTGCTTGGCTCATAGTTCCCTCTGGTTGCTGGACGCTGAAGCCGTCGGATCCGATCTACAGACTCAGGAAAAGAAAGGGGCACCGTCAGACGATCTGCCTGTCCGGTGCCCCATTCTGCGTGTGCGTGCCGATGACTCGGCACTCATTCACCGACGAACCAGCCGACTGGCCAGATGGCCTAGAAGTCCGGCTCGTCCGCCGGGGTTGCGAGCGCCTGGGGCTTGGCCGCAGCCTTGTCCTCGGCGACCTTCTTGAACACCGGAGCGAACTGCGTGCGCCACGCACTGCGGTCTCCGTCGCTCGCGACTGCGTCAGCGCGGATCAGCGTGTCCGGGTTGACGAACTTGCAGATCAAGCGTTCGACGCCGTTCTGATCCGAGTCCAGGGTGAGCACGCCGCGGGCGACCTTGCGCCCGAGGCCAACGGTGGCCGTTCCGGAGAACGGGTCGTTGCGGAAGTTTGCGCATCCGAACGCCTCCATGGCGTCCATCGTGCGAGCCGTCTGGTCGGGCTTGTCGGGGTTGAGCAGCCCGCGGTATTGCACGACCGAGCCCTTGTGCTCACCGTCGATGACTTCGACTTCGACGACCATCATCGGCTTACCCGAGGTGGTCTTCTGCATCGCGCACTCGTTGGCCTTGACCTTCGAGGTCCACTGCTTGCCGAACGCGGTTTCCTGTCCTGCCATGTGCGTATCTCCTGCTTGCTAGACTTGCTAGCGATTGTTGTCGATCGATCGACTTCGTAAACGAAAAAGAAACGGAACTACGGAACCGAACTCACTTCTTGAGGTGTCCCCTCGATGTTCACTTCTGTACCGTCCGCGAGATCCTCCTTTGCAACGGATGGCGTAGCTGTTGGTGTAGCGGTTGATTGGGTTGCTGTTGCTGTTGCTGTTGCCACGGACTCCACGATTTCCTTGGCTCGTGAGAGGATCTTTTGGAGCAGCTCGATGTTGTAGTTGGCGGCTGCCTTGTTGGTCTGGTCGAGACAGGTGGCGCGCTTATCGGCGGCCATAGGCGCGGAGGCTGTCAGGATCTCAGTGCGGAGTCTCTCGATCTCGATGTCGCGATCGGAGAGCCCCGATGGAGTTTCCCGATCGTCAATTTCATCAATTTCGTACACCATTCCGCATCCGCCAAGGATGGCATCCGGAAAGATGGCTCTGATACCCATCGCGCTAGCTCTAGCTATGAGCATTGAAATTGGATACTTCATCCAATTATTCTTCTTAACGAGTCCAGCGCGCTGCGCGTCCCCAATCGTGAAAGCGAAAAGATTTGTTTTCCCGCCTGGCCGTTGCAT
>Ga0315284_10017807_pt1 | contig 10076 bp, 25 predicted proteins | sample YL17G09_16_MG_FD_203696 | JGI IMG/M metagenome (GOLD analysis project Ga0315284, IMG submission 203696) | Sediment microbial communities from Yellowstone Lake, YNP, Wyoming, USA - YL17G09_16 | ecosystem: Environmental > Aquatic > Freshwater > Lake > Sediment | place: USA: Wyoming | collected...
AGAACCAAATCATGCAGTTGGTCAGGGACGCTATTGTCGAAGGGGTGCATATCAGCTGATCGAATGCCATGACGAGAAATGAAGAGATTGTCGCCGAAATTCACGAGGAGGAAATGATCGACTGCGCCTTGTGCGGCAGGCGCATCCTCTTCGTAGATTCATACTCTCCCGGAGACGAGGCGATATGCGCTTCGTGTGACACCGAGTTCACGGGAAGAGTGCACGAGGAAGAAAATGCCTGACCTGACCATCGAATCGGGCTGGATGTGCTGCTCACATGAGCAGTGGGAACGCCAAGTCACAGGCTCGAAGGGCGCAGTCTACACCGTGCGATTCGGACAAGTGTTCGGGCAGCTTTGCGAGTACGACTTCACTTGCGACTGCCCGCATTTTCGCATTCGCCATAAGCGCTGCAAACACATCGCTCAGGCCCGCCCCGATTGGTGCGGGTGGCATCAACAATTCGAAGCTGGAGACGTGGACTCTGACGACCCGAAGTGTCCCAAATGCGGCGGCGAAGTCGTCGCAATCAGGTGGGGAGCATGACGCGCGTTCTGATGAAAGTGACATGGGAAAAGTGCCAAGGAAACTGGCCGACCAAGTTTGTAACCGTCCCACTAGGTCGAGTTCCGTCATATCTCAGGAAGTGCCGAAATGTCAAATTGGTCCAGTGGGATCTGCTTGACGAACCTGGACCGAAAGAATTCCTCAAACTTCTAGCCGCAATGAAGGCGCTGGGATCGTGGGCATGGGGATGAAGACGACATGCTATCGTTGTTCAAAACCGGCCACCCGGTTCTTCATCAGCCTGATGCAGCACGAGCCAGGAATTGATCCTAAAGATCGCGCCGTGTGCGCCGCATGTTCCACGCGCGGGTTCGATGAAGCGGCCAGGATCGGATGGGTGAAGGAAGTTCCACAGGACGAGTGGGAACAGACAAAGTTGTGTCGCGAGGTGATGGAATGAGGACTAAAGATTTTGAGGAAGCGATTCGTTGGCAAACCGACGCGACTTCGCAGTGTAAAGTGATGGAGTATCAGCCAGGAAACGGATCGAGATATATCATCATGTTCACTCGAGTCCCCTTGGCAGCATGCGAAGAAATAGGCTGCAACAAGCAGTCTTGGTTGGTCTCTTTACCTGATGGCGCACATATGGGTCATTGCGCCGTTCTTAAAGAAGGTGGATATCTAGACCCTTCATATGTCGCTGAAAAATTCAGTTTTTCGCAATCCTGGTCGAATGACGTGCTCGTTTTGACGGAGATCATCGGTCGCGTGCTTGGACGCGCGACTCCAAGTGCTCTCGATGAAGAGGGCTACAAGGCACGGATCGTTGAGAATATTCAGGACGAGTAGTCGATCCCATTCCCATTTCATCATCAAAGGCATTTCAATGGACAACGGCAGGAACGTACCCAGCAGACCCCATCTCAACAACAATCAGACGGTTTTGCAGTCCACGCTTCGAGTTGCTCAGAGCGGGATCGAAATGATCGAATTTACCATCCCCCTAGGCATCATGGAACTCCGGTGCTCGTGTCCGATCCCCGACGAGGGCACGAGCGGCTCGCCAGTCTACGTCCACATGCGCCCAGCGCGTCCGCCGCGCGACGCGTCCGCGCCCCGTCCGCCGCGCGACGCGTCGTCCGCCGCGCCCGTGCCGCCGCGCCGCAGCAACGGCGGCGATCACGAACGCGACGACGACGAGAGTTGGGGAAACCGGGGGACTTACGGCACCTGATCCCGAACAACTCGCGATCGGAAGTTCGGGCACGCCTCGCGTATCGGCCGGTGGGAACAACAACCAACCGGAGATGACGACATGGCATCTGCTCTCGACACCCTCAAGAAGCTCGCAAGCAAGAAAGCTGTCGACGACAGCGCAGCGGCTGGCGCGTTGACCACGCAACTTCAAGACCCGGCCTTGGCGGGGGCCAAGCGGGACAAGTCAGTTGTGAAGCTCGGCTTCGATCCGGCAATCGCCCCTCAGGCCCAGGAAGCCGCGGAACTGAGGGCCGCGCTCGCAGAGGCCGAGGCTCGGTACGCGATGGTTCAGGTCAACATGCGTCAATATGGCGTCGACAAGCGCGGCTTGTACAACGACACGTTCAAGGCAGACGTGACCACCGTCGCCGTGCCTTACTCGGTCGAGGTTCCGGCGTGCGAAGAAAGCACCACTCCCGGACGCGAGACCCGGTACGTGAGCGTGGTTTGCACCAATCGCTATACGGCCCAATCCCAGACTGTGCTTCAGTTGCGAGATTCGGCCGCCATTTCGCCCGCGGACTTCGGCAAGCTGTTCGTGGTTGAGGAAACCAAGAAGCTCAAGCCGAATGCGGAAGAGTTGGTTCGCGGCGTTCTGGCTGAGGCCGGCATGGAAGGCGACGTCCTGGAGAACGCGATGCTCGCTCTGTTCGACACCGAGGTCAAACTCACGGTAAACAAGGACTTCGAGAAGAACATCAAAGAAGTCGACGACGCGACCCGAACTCTCCTGTCCCAGTGCGTCAAGCGAGTGGAACCCTCCCTGAAGTTCAACGGATAGACTCCCCTCCCGCGTTCTGCGGAAATTCCCTCCACAAATCAGTAACATCTTCCGATGAAATCGCACATACGGTGCTCTTGGTGTTGGCTACACAAGAAAACTGCGGTCCCGGCGTGCGGATTTGTGATCTTGCGCCCCCCAAACGCTCTTCGGCGGTCGTCGAATGCCTCCCGACCCCCGATGTTTCGAGTGCATGAAAGGGTGGCGAGGCAAGACGATGACTTATGAACAGGGGTTGGCGTGGTTTGAGCGGGATCTTTTGAACAAAATTCACGAAACATGACTGTTCTCCAATTTTCATAAACAATCCCAAACATGAGCACGCTCTCCAACCGGGTGGCCGCACGTTGGTTCCAAGCCGCCCGGTCTGATTTCCTTCTCCAAATCGATCGAGCATTCGATGCTGCCGGCGTGTATCCGCCCAACATGAGACAGGTCGCCCCCGGCACATACGAAGGGGAAGTCGACGCCGGGGTGGTGCTGCGCGCCCAAGAAGCGCCGCCGATCTTTTGGTTGGACGAAAACGAAAAACCCGGATGGGACGGCTTGAAGGCCTTGATTGAACAATTCAAGGCGCCGAGCACCAAATCGTCTCTTCTGAATGCCAAAGATCGGTTTAAGCAACTTTTCGACGCCATCAACCTGAAGCTCTATTCGTTGTGGCCCGATGGCGACAACGAACTTTGGGGTCTGACGAAAGTCAAAAATATTCGCTCGATATCTTTTGTCAAAGATGGAATCCTTCCAAATCCCCTGCCGTGGATCGCGAAAGATCATGGCAGTTTCCTGATCGTCGATGCCGTCTGGTCCTTCAATCAGATTTCCGGTCGTGGAATGCCTTTGCCGGAGATGACTAACATCGACGCAACGGTGGCTCTTCCAGGCAAGACGAATGGACTTCCCAACATAATCCGTTCCAGGGACGCCTGGGACGAGTATGCGACGACAAAATTTGACGACGCACCCGTTTACGAAGCTGTCCAGACGTTCCTGGACGAGTTTGAAGCAGGCAAGATCGATCCGGCGTCAGTTTCCATCATGTAATCGCGCCATATTCGACGTGATGGACTCTTAGTGTAGTCTTCTATGGGACCCTGCAGACCCGTGTCCCTCCCCCTCGCGCGGCCAGGGTCCCCACTTTTGACACAAGAGCCCGCGATCAGACGATCGCGGGCTCAACTGTATCCGAGATTCCCTTCAAAAACCAGGCTCAGAGTAGGCTATCTGAACCAATAGTCCGGGTCGGATTCGGGAGAGGAGCGAATCGCCGAACGAAGAGCGTCTCCTTCGGCTGCGCCCTCTTCGGGCAGTTCTTCGGCTGCGCCCTCTTCAGGCAATTCTTGAAACGTTTTGGTGACCCTAGCCATGACTTGGTCGAGACAAGCCTTCAAGGCCTGCTCTCGAAATTTCCCCGTCGAAGACGCGACCAGCTTGTTCCCGAATCTGGGGAGCGTGAGGCGAACGCGAACTCCTTTCGGAGTCTCGACCTCTTCCCACCGCAGTCCCAGACGCTCGCAAAGAGCCGTCATTTCGTTCCAATCCCCGAAATCCGTCGGAACAGATCCAAAGCTTCCGGGACCGGATTCTAGCGCCTCGGTCCAGGGATCTTCTTGTTCAGTGAAACGGGCAGCCACTTTGACGGCAAGCTTGGAAATATCCATGCGAGACCTGGACGATTAAAACAGTAACATGTTTCGCGAAAATTTGAATCCTTGTCGAGTATGTGTCCAAGAGGAGAACGCGATGACTCTCAAGGATTCGAGCGGCAAAAAGGTCGGGGAAATCAAAGACCGGGGCGACAAACAGGTCTTGTACGACGCGAACGGTCGCCTTCAAGGCGAGTATGACTCCAGTTCGAACACGACTCGCGACGCTCATGGACGGCGCGTAGGAACAGGGAATCTTTTGACGACGCTGTTGTAAGATCTGGTTCAGGAGACTCCCATGCCTCGAAAACCAGTCAAAAAAGTGTCGTTCCAAATGCCCGCCAAACAGGCTTTGGAAGCCAGGTGGTTCATCAAAAGAGCGCTCAAGAACGAACCGACAAAGATGGGAAGCGCCGCGGCCCAGAAGCTGGTGGAGCAGCTGGACGTCGCTCTCCGAATGGAGCTCGGGTGGCCTGTCGAAGATGACGACATGCGGGATCATTACGATTTTTCAAAGGGCGTTCGAGGCAAACCGACGCGCATCCTCGAGAACCCGTACATGATCACCATCAACTATCCGACGGGGGCTCTCACCATAACTGTCGATGGAGAGAATTCGAAGCTGCATTTCAAACGTCAAAAACCCGACTCGAAGAAAGCATCTTCCTGATGAACTTGAGGGTTGTGTCTTGGCAAAGATGTGTTTCAAACTTGAAAGAAAATTTCCACCATTGACTCCTGCCCGATACCCGAAATTCGAAGGAGGTCAGGTGACGATTCAGGAAACAGTTGACGTCCCCGACGACCCCGTGGCGTCAGACCTGGACGCAATGCAAAGGCGTTTCTCCCTGGACTCGCTGGAAAGGCACCAAGAGCGCTTGAAAGTCCAGGTCTTCTGCAAAGTCGCGGAAAGAACAGCCCTGAGTCCAGACCAGCTCAAGAAAAAACGCCGGGAGCTCGCCCGAATAGACAGGGCCATCGCAATGCTTCGCGGGCAGCTCGCGGTGTGGGACACTCACGATCAATGACGTCCCTGCCAACCATTCTGAACGTGTCTGGTAAGGATCTACAAAAGTATACTATGGGTTGACGAAATATGGCGGCAGTATTTGCGAAGTATATGGCATACATTTGAACGGAGACCTCGATGAGCGCGGATGACGCGAGGAAAGCGACGGGCAGTTTCAAAGATAGGGCTGACCTGATGCTGGCGGTGTTGGATTGGGTTCTCGCCGAACACATGTCGGACAGACGGCCCGACAGCACGCATGTCGCTGCTCGGTTCGGCCTGACTTTGGAAGAAGCTGTAGAGCTTCATGATGAATTGGAAGAGATGGGGGAGTTCGATTGAGCAATGAGAACCCGGTTCAGCTGTAGAGCTTGGAAAAAATTCGGACTTCCCGCCGCTTCTTGGTGGCAGGACCAGGAAGATTTGGTTTGCGAGCACATGGAACCCGGTTATCGAGGTCACGAACCCCACATTTGCGAGAAGCCCGCCGTCTGCGTCTTCGTCCGGGGGCATGACCTGAATGATGGTTTCGGGGTTTGGCCTCGGTGCGTCGATCATGAAAAGTCCCCCCTTCGAGGAACCGGCCGAATTCGTCTAACTCTGGAGGAATATTCGATTTGGAAGGTCCAGGAATCGTGAATTTCCGACTTTCCCGCGACCTCAAATTTTCTCGGGAACTCTTCCGACGCCCCGTCCCTCTCCATCTTCGGCAGGAAACCCAAAAATGCGACTGGGGCCAAGTGAATGTGCACCCTGTAGGTTGGGTTCACCTGCCTCGGGGTAATTGCACGCGCGACGCTTTTTGCGTCTTCGTTCACGGCGACCAATGTCGAATTCGCTGCCATGCCCACGCGAGTTTTCTCGAACATGCCGATTGGGAAATTCTCACTTTGGAAGAGTACCTGATCTGGAAGGTCCAAAACTCGTGAAGTGCGATTGGAAGACGGGCATGCCTGAATATGGAGACGGAGATAGATGCCACGAGCCCGCTACGCGGTTCTACGTCTGGACGAACCCATGGGACGGCGATCTTCATCTTTATCGTCGTTGTCAGCGTCACCGCATAGGTCTGGCGAAGGAGAACGACCGCATACAGGAGTTGCCAGAACAAGAGTGGATCGTCATGGGAGTTCAAGATTCGTGAAATGCGACAGGGTGTTAATTCTGGCGGAAATCCATGAAACTTAGCATCGCAGAAATCGCGAACAGATACGGGTCGGACAGTCCGGAGTACGCCGACGCGGTGATTCGCCACTCGTGCCGCATGGAACTCTTGCGAGCCGGAGCATTGATGCTCGGAGCGTCCGTCGTGGTCGTTTTGTTTCTGTTATTCAGATGGTTGTCGTCATGAAATGCAACTGGAGAGTTCCGTCTATCGATCATCCGGAGCGTTTGTGCGGGGAGCCGGCGACGTCGTATTATCACTACGTGGGCGATCTGAACATAAGCCCCTTGATGTATCGATGCGAACGTCATGCGATGCGACCGTTCAGCAATTTTTGGCCCATATCTGAACAAGAGGCCCTGGACCTCGCCGTTCTCGTGGAAATTCAAGAGTCGTGAAAGTAGAAGTCGTGACCGTGGTGGCCGATCCCGAGTTCTATCGCCTGGCGGTTATAGGTCATTTGGTCAAATGCGCAGTCTTACTCGACGGGCTTCAAGTCGGAACCGGGACCCGGGAACAATGCGAAAGGTTCGCCAAAAAGTTGAAGGATAGTCCCCGCAAACAAGCAGCCGTCTACAAACGCTTCGTCGTCGCGGACGTGATGGAAAAATGAAGTGCTACCGATACGCGTGCAGGTTGTCCGCCGTGAGGTTTGTTCTCACGCGAGATGGCGTGCCCTGGACGGCGGGTTTTTGCGACGAGCATGCCACGGATTATCTGGAAGCGGATTTGATCGCCGTTCGGAAAGAAATTTCCATTGAGGAAGCTTTCGTGTGGGGGGTTCAAGAGTCATGACCGAGGTCGAACTTCGATTAGACAGTTTCAAAGGAAAGTCCTTGGGTAAGTGCACTTTGCCTGACGGCATTGCCATGGGGATTCATGCAGGCGACCACGTCGTCTTGCCCGGCTTCCCTGGTCAATGGCTCGTTCTTTATCGGCTCGTCGCACCCTTGGCGCCTGGCGTGTTTTCCATCAAACCCGATGCTTTCCTTACTCTAATCGTGAGGAGTCCGTGAAACGGCTGCATCCTGGCGAGCCGTCGATTTCGAAATGTGTTTATTGTGGCGAAATGGCCCCGATCGAGATCGACATAGAAAGCGTTCCCGGGCGGCGTCCGAAAGTGAAGATGCACCTGACGTACGGAAGTTTGTTGGACGACGACGTCATGTTGAATAAGACGGCGGCGAGAAAACTGGCTCAGGCACTGCTCGACGTCGCCGACGCGCTCGAGTTGGAAATGGTGCACGAGGCATGAGATGCCGTGGGTTCGAAATCAACAGGTATGTGAAGGTCGAAGACTTCAAGGAGTGACCCGTGGAAGATCGAATCGCCTTGATCGATTTGGACGGCACCGTGGCCGATTATGACAGGGCCATGGCCACTGAGATGGCCAAGCTGGCGGCGCCCGAAGAGGATCCGCCGGAAACGGTGGATTTCGACAGCCCGAAAGAGCCACATATCAAGGCTCGCGAAGAGCTGATCAGGCGACAACCCGGATTCTGGCGAAATTTGCCGAGATTGGAGCTCGGCTTTGAAATCGTTGAAGACCTGGAAGCCGTCGGATTCGGCCTTCACGTCTTGACCAAAGGACCGACTCGCACAACGTCTGCTTGGACCGAAAAAGTCGAATGGTGTCACGAGCATTTGCCGCAAGCGGCAGTCACCATAACTCAAGATAAAGCCCTCGTGTACGGCCGAATTTTGGTCGACGATTGGTCCCCGTTCATGACGAGTTGGCTTTCAGTGAGACCTCGCGGCCTGGTCGTGTGCGTGGCCCATCCGTGGAACGCAGGAGTCGATCATCCAAGTGTTTTTCGATACGACGGAACGAACCGGGAAGAACTTCGCGTCAGGTTGCGTCAAGCATGGAATCGCGTTTCTGGTCAAAACTTGTGAAAGACGTGACAAAAGTCAAGCTTCGTGAATTGTGCTCTTTCATCGGCATGCCGGATGAAAACACTTTAGTCATTCTGAACAAGCAACCGAAACCGATTCGCGCGGCGATTCAGGTTCACTACAGCCGTACAATGAATTTCGCCACCAAAGTCTTTTGTGCGACAATCGATCACGACCTCGAACCCAGAAACGTATGGGCTGTGACGTGGGAATCTGGTAAAAACAAATTTTGTCGCATATTTTGGCGGAAGAGCGGAAAGACGCGATGGAAACAAGCCGATTATAGACATGTCGACGTTAGAGCGGCCGTGCTTCAGCTGATTCAAAATCGTAGAGAAAAGCTTGTGGCAGGGGTCATGATTTCATGACTCGTGCACGCTCGAAACTTCGATGGCATCAAACATGTCCTTTAGGAAAGATTTCCACCCTTCCCATTCGGAACTTGGAATCCTGTTCAGGTGCAGACCGTTCCTTTCCGACGGAAGCATGTCTCCATGCATCGGGTCCATGACCTGAGAGACTCTCTCCAAAACGTGAACCGCTAAGCCATTTGCATCGTCACAAAAATATACGGGTCTGACATGGCGATTCAACAAATTTTCTCGCCCTCCATAATCGGATTCCCAAAGGCGACCCCCTTCTCCTGTGAAAATCCTTTTCAGAGGAACTCGTTGGCTGTCGGAAGAACATGCCGTCCTCAATGAAACTTCGGCGCGGCCGTCAAAGACGTCTGCAATGAGCTCCCACCCGGAATCCCAGAGCCATGTGCGTATCGTAATTCGTTCCGCAATGCCAATCCTGGTCACTTTCGGATTGGCGATTCCGATTCCAATAGTCTCGTCGCACTTCCAACCGATGACTTTTCCAGGCTTGTCGGCCGACATGACGGACATGTTTAGTTTGACTGATTCAATTGGAATTCGATCAAGGTCGTCGTGAATGTCGGCCATGCTTAGACTTTACAAACGAAAATTTGCCGATTTCGCATGTAAGCTCATCGCATGAGTTGGAATGGCATTGAATTGATGCGCACGAAGTCTGGCGTCAAAATCCTTCGACATGGAACGGGTGTAGAACTGTCCCTAGACGAAATCCGGTGGCTCGTGCGAAACATCCCCGTCATTTTGAAAGTCGGCGACGGAGAATGTATGCTCATGTCATTTTCTCCTCCACAGCCCAAGAAATCGAAGAAATCATGAATCGGGCAAAATTGTTCATCTTCATTCTATTGACATCTTGTGATCAGGGCAAACAGTGTCCTCAAGCTGTCGCAAGTGCGTCTGCCACTACACCTTCCTACGACCCCGAAATTCGACCCAGCATGAGTGCTGACGTTGAACACGCACGGCTTCAAAGAGAGACTGACCAGACCATCAAAGATGCCAAGGCTCTCATAGAGGTGCTTAATTCATGTCCTCGTCGCAAGGAACCCCTGCTGATCGCGGCACCAGAACCGAAAGTCAACCAAGACCCGACGCGCGATGCTCCGCGTTATCAGCCCGAGAACATTCGTTTCTGTCCCAAATGCACCGGCTTCGGCGGGACTGTGATGGCCATCACGCCATCACGCAAATCGGCTGAAGACCACGCCTTGGCCTTGCGAAGTCTGATGGCTTATTACAACGGTGCAGAGTGGAACAAATTCGTCACCGTCGTCCCCTGGTTCGGAGATCAATTCGCCTTGATTTTCGCAAGCACATACACGAAGCAGGCCAACGAATTGTGCCCGTGGTTGGACCGTTTGGGTTGGGCTGAGCGTTATGGTGCAGGCATCCCGGGCAAACGCGCGTGCAAGGTCTACAACACTTGGCC
>Ga0315284_10017810_pt1 | contig 10075 bp, 6 predicted proteins | sample YL17G09_16_MG_FD_203696 | JGI IMG/M metagenome (GOLD analysis project Ga0315284, IMG submission 203696) | Sediment microbial communities from Yellowstone Lake, YNP, Wyoming, USA - YL17G09_16 | ecosystem: Environmental > Aquatic > Freshwater > Lake > Sediment | place: USA: Wyoming | collected...
TTGTCCACTTCGCGCTGCGGGGTCGGGATGTAGTTGTCCACCGCGTCCATCAGCTCGAGAATCGAGGCGAACCGCGGATCGTTGATATCGCGCACGCCTTCCTTCTCGTAGGCCTGCATCGCCGCCAGCGCCGATCCCTTGATGATGGGGATGTCGTCGCCCGGGAATTCGTACTTCGTCAGCAGATCCCGCAGCTCGAGCTCCACCAGCTCCAGCAGCTCGGGGTCGTCCACCATGTCCGTTTTGTTCAGGTAGACGACGATGCTGGGCACGTTCACCTGGCGGGCGAGCAGGATGTGCTCGCGCGTCTGCGGCATGGGGCCGTCAGCGGCGGACACCACCACAATCGCCCCGTCCATCTGCGCGGCGCCGGTAATCATATTCTTGATGTAGTCGGCGTGACCCGGGCAGTCCACGTGCGCGTAGTGGCGGTTCGTGGTCTCGTACTCCACGTGCGCGGTGTTGATCGTGATCCCGCGCGCCTTTTCTTCCGGCGCCGCGTCGATCGCGTCGTAGGCCTTCACCGTGGCCTGACCCCGCAGGCTCAGCACCATGGTGATCGCCGCCGTCAACGTCGTTTTTCCGTGGTCCACATGGCCGATCGTCCCGATGTTCACGTGCGGCTTGGTGCGCTCAAATTTCGCTTTGCCCATCGCTGGCTCCCTTACGTTTGTTTCCATCCCCATCCAGCCCGCAAGCTGAATGCCACCGGCGGTCCGGACGCGGTTGAAAATCTACGTGAATGCGAATGACGGCGAAAGACCGTCTCCTCCACCGTAAAGCCCGTGGAGCCTCCAACCGGACTTGAACCGGTGACCTCGTCCTTACCAAGGACGCGCTCTACCAACTGAGCTATGGAGGCCTGGGTGGCTCTGTCGTGTGCTGCGTCGCTGCCGGTATTCAGTTATCTTTATGGTGCCGGGGGAAGGATTTGAACCTCCGTAGGGCTTAGCCCGGCAGATTTACAGTCTGCTCCGATTGACCACTCCGGCACCCCGGCCTGCTGACAAACTACTGACCGGAGGCTTCCGCCATCCGGTCAACGTGATGAATCATACACACGAGGCTGTGAATTGTCAAGAGATTCGCCAAAAAAATTCGCCGGACGCGCAGAACGGTCGCGGGAAATGGGTATCCTGGTCACCCGCGCAGGGGTAAAAGTAAAAACACCCGTTAGCCCCACAAGTTCATGGTTCACCTCTGAAATATCCAGAGTTTATGTTCACTACCCCCTTACAATCGGGGCATATACAACGGTCATTATCCGCAGCTATACCAATGAGCCTTGCCCTGCAATAGGGACATTCGCCAGTCCAAAACTTGTTAAGTCCCTTCCAGTGTCGCATGGCTTGATAATAGTTAAATGCCACAAAAATAATAGATAGCACAATAATCGTTGCGCCGATTACAATTACATATCCCCAAAATCCCATCACTCACCTCCTTCTTCACGGTTGCTAGGTGTAGTAAGGCACGAAGCCGCAACGGAGTGCCGTCGTGTTACGCAACCGGGCGGGTTAACGGACGCTACTCCGCTGCGGCTGCGTAGCTCACTACAAACGGGCTTGCCTGGTTTTTTGGGGTGCATTATTTCTTCAGGCAGCCGGGAACCCCGCCGTTTTCGCGGTGGTAGCGGATGCACTCGCAGCACACGCCGTGGCGCTCGCAATCCTTCTCGCCGCAGGTGCACTTTTCTTCATTCTTCGCTTTGTTCGGACACTCGGCCATGGTTCCCTCCGGTAATATTCGAGTGGCTGGTGACTGGTGTTTCGGGGTTTGGTAGCGGTCTTAATCATGCACTATTGAGCTGATGCCTGTCAAGCGGTCAGCGCCTCAAGGAAGGCGGCCACCGCGTCGGGGATGCCGGGCACGTCGAGTAAAGCGCCAATGGCGGCCACGCCGTGGGCGCCGACATCGAGGCAGGCGGATACGCGCGCCGGGGTGACGCCGCCGAGGGCAAAGACGGGAATCTTCACCGCCGCGCACACTTGCTTCAATGCCTCCAGACCGCGCGGCTCGCCATAGGCCGCCTTGGAGGGCGTGGCGAACACCGGGCCGAAGGTGATGAAGTCGGCGCCGAACTCCTCGGCGAAGCGCGCCTCCGCCGGCGTGTGCGTCGAGACGGCCACCAGCGCGCCCGCGGGCAGGCAGCGGCGGGCGGCGGCGGGCGAGAGGCCGGCCGCCGGCAGGTGCACCCCCGCCAGTCCCGCCGCGCAGGCGATGTCCGCGCGGTCGTTGATCAGGATGCACGTCCCCAGCGGGCCCAGTGCCGCCTTCACCTCGGTCGCCAGCGCATATTGCTCGCGCGGGCTCAAATCCTTCTCGCGAAGCTGCACCGCCCGCACCCCCGCATGCGCCGCGGCCCGCAGCGCGGCCACCAGCGGCCGCCCCCCGGTCCGCGCGCGGTCGGTGATCAAATATAACTGGAAATTGATGGGTGTGTCCGGCATGTGATCACCATCCATATATATTTGTAGATGTCGCCGATCTCCACCCGCAGCGCCATGCCCCGGGTGGTCGTCGTCAACAAGGGTACGGCAGGCGCCTGGGTGGTGAAATACATCAGCACGCCGCCCACACGATCAGCTTCGGTTCAGGCCTGATACACCACCTTCCCGTTGACCAGGGTCATCCTCACCCGCAGGCTTGTATCGAGGACGGTCAGGTTGGCGACGGCGCCGGGGGCGAGGTGGCCGACCACCCCCAGCCCCAGCGCGTCGGCGGGGGTGGCGGCGCACATCTGCAGCGCTTCGTAGAGCGCCCAGCCCACGCGCTCCACCAGCACGCGCACCACGCCGTCCATGGTGACTATGCTGCCGGCAATGGTGCCGCTGTCCAGGCGGGCGACGCCGTTTTGCACGGTGACGTGCTGGCCGCCCAGGAAGAACTCCCCGCCTTCGTCCAGGCCCGCGCCCTCCAGGCTGTCGGACACCGGCACGAAGCGCTCGGCGCCCTTGGCGGTAATGATGGTGGAGATGACCGCCGGGTGGATGTGCACGCCGTCGCACACCATTTCGGTGAAGACGTCGTCGCGCTCCAGCGCCGCGCCCACCAGCCCGGGCTCGCGGTGGTGCAGCGGCGGCATGGCGTTGAACAGGTGCGTGGCATGGGTGGCGCCCGCCTCGAAGCCGGCGCTGGCCTGCTCGTAATTCGCGCTGGAGTGGCCCAGCGAGGCGACGATGTTCCGCTCGCGCAGCCACTCGATCAGCTCCAGCGCGCCGGGCAGCTCCGGCGCCAGCGTGACGATGCGGATATCCTGCTGGTATTCGTCAATGATCTGCAGGATGTCCACCGCTTTGGGATCATTGGGGGTGAAGATGGCGTCGGGCGGCTGCGCGCCCCTCTTCTCCATGCTGATGAAGTTGCTCTCCAGGTGCAGGCCCAACAGGTTCGCGCCGGGGAAGCCCCGCTCGCGCGCCTTGCCCAGGTTCTCCAGGATGCGGCGCAGCTCGGGCGCCTGGCAGGCCACCGTGGTGGGGGTCATCACGGTCAGGCCGTGCTTTGCCGCCTCCGCGGACATGCGCAGGAAATCGTCCGCGCTCGCCTGGTTGGTGTCGATGCCCATCAAGCCGTGGAAGTGGATCTCGATGAAGCCCGGAGTAAGGGTCTGGCCGGTCAGGTCGAAGTAGGCCGCGCCGTTCTGCGGGTCCGGCACTGCCCCGCGCAGCACATCGGCGATGCGCCCCTCGGCCGCGATCACCGTGGCGGGGGAGATCTCCTCCTCGTTCACGTAGATCGTCGCGCCGGACAGGATGGTGAGCTGTTCCGGGTGGAAGTGCGCCATGATTGCCGACGCCGAGCCGTAGGCCGACAATACGGTTTCGGCCGACTGGTCTACCATTGCCGGAGTGGAGGCGGCGCCCAGGTCTACCTCATCCGAGCTCACGAAATATCCTTCCTCCGGTTCTCTGGAGGCCTCTTCCGTCTCATACGGTGCGGGCAATTCCGCGCCACAGGCGTCGCAGATCGACGCCACCACATCGTTTTCCGCGCCGCACGCCGGACATTTTCTCATCGTTGTCTCCTTAAAAATAGGTCCACTCCCACCCGGGAGCGTATGAAACCTGCCGATCAATGCCGAAATCCCGGCAATCTGTGGAATGACTCAGTAAAGATAATTCGCTCGCTGCCCGAAAAAGTCCTTGAGGGTATTTTGCCGTCCTTGGGGGAGGCTGTCAATGCGTCTCCCGAGCACGCTGCGGTCAATTGCCGCATAACAATCACGGTCTGGACGATATTATGGTGAGCAATACTATCGAACAACAGGCAACCGTTCCCACGGACCTTGCCGGCCGCCTGATGCGCGTGACGCGCGAGATCGGCGTCGTCCTGCTGCGCCTGCGCCAGGAGAATGAGCTGCTGGAATTCGTCATCACCCGCATCACGCAGGCCTTTCGCATCGACTACGGCGCCATTCTGCTCCACGATGGGAAGATGCTCACGCTGACGGCATATTCCGGCTCGGAGGACGAGTCGTCGTCGCCGCTGCTGCACGTGTTCAACCTGGTCGAGCGCCTGATGAACGAAGGCGCCACCGATGTGCAGGTGCTGTCCGACATCGACGCCTCCGAACGGGGCGAGGAACGAAACGGCTCACGCATGGGCGCGTTGCGCACCCTCATCCTCACGCCGTTGGCCGCTCATGCTACCCCGATGGGCGTCATCGTGCTGGCCAACACGGACACGCGCAGCCTGCTCCCCACCGAGCTCGACGCCTTGCGCCTGATCGGGCAATTGCTGGCCGGCCGCCTGCGGGAAATGCGCCTGCAAGCCAAGCTGGACGCTACCGCCCGCCGGCTGGCTTCGCAGAGCGAGCGTTTCGATCCCAACAGCACCCTCGATCCGCAGATGGGCATGGCGAACAAGCAGCGCTTCCTGGAAGGCATCCAGCAGGGCGTATCGGACGCCATCCAGACCGGCGGGCACCTGTCCCTGCTGATCATCGTCACCGATCACCTGCAGGCGATCAGCCAGAAATGCGGGAATGCCTTCGTGGAAGAGGTGCTGTCGCGCATGGCCAAGGATATCCAGGGCAGCATCCGCGCGCGGGACATGACCGCCCGCTACAACGGCGAGGAGTTCTGGGTGCTGCTGCCCTCCACCCCCGGCATCGGCGCGGTGGTGGTGGCCGAGCGCCTGCGCGAGCGCATCTCCGAGATGACCTTCCAGAGCCAGGAAGGCCCCTGGCACCTGACCGCCAGCATCGGCGTCGCCTGCCTGTCCGCCCATGCCACCTCGAGCGAGCAGATCATCGTCAAGGCCGAACAGTGCCTGTCACAGTCACAGCGCCTTGGCGGCAACCAGATCATCTTCGATTGGGACGAAGCGCTGGAGATGATGAGCGACGAATAGGTGTATTTTAGATTTATCAAGGCGCTATCCCTTCACTTGCGATATGGCCCTCCATCCCCCCCGGCTCGACGCCGGCCGTTGCCCCCCGACGCGCAGGCTCGGTGCTGGGCCGCTGTTAGGCGTTACCCAGGCCGGATTCACAAAGGTCGTAAACTTTCTTACACCGGCAAGAATCGCCACTATTCGCATGGCGCACGCTCGTGCAAAAGTATCGAGCAACGCGGTTACGAAAGAAGGAGATCGTCGTGTAACGTCGAAATAGCCGTCCAAGCGCTTGGCTCGGTTACTATCATTTTCGCTGCTTCCGAGACGCTGTCATTTGCTATGTCCACACCATAAAGGAGACAACGATGGATCCAAACTTCTACAGCCTTCATACTTTACAGTCGCTTAGCAGCGAGCAAATTGAGCATCTCCACACACTCGGCATCGCGAATCTAAGCGATCTTCTCGCCTATCAGCCTTTTCGCTACGCTCAGTTTATTCAGGCTGCAAACGATAACCTGCTGCGAAAGGATGAGATCGCCGCATATCTGGATACGTCGGTTCAGCAGAAGGAATTACACGAGATACTCGACTCGCCGACCGATGCCTTGATAGATCTCGGCAGCGAGTCCGCCTCAATTCTCAAGCAGCTCGGAATCTCGACGATTTCTGATCTGGCCAACTACCCTCCTTTCGCTGAAGCCGAAGAGATCGTCGGTCGCACAGTCAGCGAAGACTCGGATCCCTTCGCGCCAGCCGGTGTGCTCCCGACATGTAAAAAGTTCACCCGGAACGGCAAAAGCTTCATCAGCTTTTTTAAGCAGGACGAGATTCGCAACCTGAGTATACTGAGCAGCGACACCTCGCTGATCTCCAACCTTTTTCGCTTCGGAGTCAGGGATCCGAAGGTTATTTATTTAGGTTTTTCAGTCTCATTCCTGCAGGAATGGATTTACTGTGGCCTGCACCTCGGGGAACCCCAAGGGTCGGTCAATCTATTCATGGGGCAAGATACTCAGGTTTCCGTGCTGGATTGGCATCATGCTCTTACTGCATTGAGAAAAGAAGATACACGAGTTGCAGAACGCTTGAGTAGCACATTATTTCACCAACGTGCTGTTGACGAAGTGGCGCGAGCGACTGCCGAGGAGCACCAATATGGCAGCACCTCCGCATTCGGGGTGAACGCCGCTACGGCTGGAAGTTTCGTGGCGGCAGGTGCGTTAGTAGGTGGTGTCGGTGGAGGAATTTCAGGAGCACTCACCGGGCTTGTCGTTGGCAATGTGGCAAATGTCGCAGGGGGTGCCCCTACTATTGCAGGTGCGGCCATTGGTACGGTCGTCGGTAGTGTCGCCGGGGCTGCGGCAGGGAGCCTTATTTTCTCCGGCGCGACCGCGCTCGGTTTCGTCGAAACCCACGCCGATGGCGACAGGGACATTGTCTCCCAATCCGCCCAAAACATCCAGCAGCGCACCATCCAAAATTCTTCGTCCCTTCGCTCTTTCTGGTCAAACATCATCGGCCAGAACGTGCAGGAAGAGCAGCAGAGGCTTCAGACCGATCGCGTCACGAATCATAACCGCATTCACGCCCTCAACGCCCTCTATTTCGAGGTGCTCAACGGATACCGGCTGAATATCTCTGTCAATGATTTCGCCCCTATCCTTTTCCTTCCCTTCAAACCCATTACCTTCACGGAGGAGATTCTGCGGCGTTACTGGTGGCTGATCCGAATCCTTCTCGACGACAAAAAGCTGGTGCTGGCTCTCGACGAGTATTTCCTGTCGCTGAGCAGTGATCCAAGTCCTGCGGCTGCACTCGCAGAGCTGCCGAATATTGCGGAAATCGAAACGAACGAAATTGAGGTGGAAGTCAATCTTGACGGCTCGATGATGGAGACGCTCATCAAGGCTATTGTCGGTTCGCTGCTGGTGGGACCTGCCATGACGGCATTTTATTTACTGTTTTCATCTGGGAAAAGGGACAATATCAAAGTCAGTATCATTACTTCCGAGGGAACCTATAACCTTACTCGCCAAAACTTGCCTAATAACGACCCGAATTATGTCGGACTTTATAGCACGTCCAGTCGCATTCCGGTTCACACCATCGAGAAGATTGAAATCACTAACACGAATGCCGAATTCTCGCTCGATGTATTAGGCAATACTTACGACTTAAACGAATTAGCGTTTGAAAATATCACTGCCCAAATATCGATCCGCGATAAAAATACTTTCACGCAAGCCCTCCCCAACATCGGCGCACTTGAAGATAAGCGGACAGTGTGTTCACGCACGTTTAAGATCGGTGCGCATAGCAATAAAGATATCGCGTGGGATATCGCCGACAGGCTGCGCGCTCAATATGATGGTGTAAACGAAGTGAGAGCAGAGCTTGAAGAAGAGCTGGGAGCAGTTGAATTAACTGCAGCGAAAATCGAAAATTTGCTGAGCTTTCTCAATGCCAATAAATTTGGCTTTACACGCTTTATCCTCCAGAACACCGAGCGAGAACAGATGATCAGCGTATTGGAAGGGGTGGATATCGGCGGCATCGACCTTACTGCGATAGCCAGCTCAACTCCTCTGGGCTTCTGTGGGAATCATGTTGTCCTTCCCTTAAAAAACCGTCCTATCCCCGGCGCGAACCACGATCCGATGAAAGTCGATACCACAAAGTTAGAATTATACTTGAGACAATTCTATGATCGAAATCCCAAGCAACTAAAAGATCTGCGGGACTATTTCACTACTATACGGAGCTTTCTTGGCGAGTTTGTTAAGGCAACAAAGTCTGAAGACAATGATACGGTGCGGGGAAAGCAGTTGCTTCATCATGTCAAAAACCTTCTGACTGCACTTGACAATTTCTTTGGTTGCATGGACAGCTCCGCGCCAGGTGGTTCGAAATTATCCGAAGCTATTACTGCAGATACAATGAATGTGTTTGAAACGAGAATCGACGCCGAAATTAGAAAACTCATTGCCTTCCTTAACACACCAATACAAACGAACAGTATTGATGTCGCACGCCTATATAATTATTACGGTTCAGTGAAAAAAAGCCTGGAGAGAAAAATCGGACAACTCATCAGCAGTGCGGAGATTAGCCTTCCAAGCCCGGCAATATTCATGGAACCGGTGCTTAGCCATGCTAAAGGAGCCGAACTGTATGACATGCAGCGGAATTCCCATTACGAGATTCTTTCCGCTCCGGGGATCGGCACGGCAGATCCGAACGTTAGCCGCGCCCAGGACATTCAGCTCACACCCAACGTGCCCGCTTCGTCCCTAACCATTCAGAACGCTCCCGAATATCCTGTGCCCGCATCCGCTATCGCCGCATTGTCCGAAGCAGGCAAGTTGAATCTAAGCACGCTGATCAGCACCAATGCGGGAACACTAACGAGCACCCTGTCGAATCTCGCTACTGTCGCGAGCGAACTCGCAAAATCCTCTGCACAACTCACCGGCGATGCTCAGAAGCAAGCACTTACCACCGCCGGCGATGTCGCCAAACAGGTGAGCGATATCATTAATACATCACTGAAAACCCCGATGCCGTCATCGCCGAATTCTACGCCAGCACCGCCCAAGACCCAGCAGGACAAAGCCGAGGTGAATCGTGAGCTGGATCGCATCAACAAGGGAGCCGGCACCGAGAGTGCTAAGAGAGAAAAGAAACAGACTATCGGTGCTCCCGTTGCGCAGGATGACACGCGCACCTACCAGATGTCGATTCTATTCCTTGATGAAAACGAAATACCTTACCAGACGGGCGATTTTACCCTCAACCTGGCTTTCTTTGAGCTGGGACGCAGCTTCGACATCAACGCAGGCAATCCGATTCTATTCTCGAAAGGGCAATATTTCTTCCCCGACACCTTCACGAGGCAGAAAGGGCGTATGGCGACTATCTATATTGATGCCAACATCGAATGTGTCATTATTCCCGGAATCAAGGACTTCATTTTACCAGACAAGCCAGACATCATCTTCAAATGCCGAATGATGTCTGAAATACATAAGATAACCGCAACCGATATAAAGAGCGCGGTGGATGAAGCGATACAGAACAGTTCGTTCGGCGCTGCGCTGAATCCAATCTTCAGCAGCTTCCTTAATGCAGCCGTCGGGTTTCCATTTCGCATCTTCAAAATCAGCGCAGATGGTGGTTCTAAGACGGAACTGAATTTAAGAGGCGAATACAGCCGCTCGAATACTAGCACGACAACAGGTACCACAGGCAGCACGACCGTGACGGAATATGAAGTCATCATTCCTAAAAATGGATGGGATATTGAGGTGGTTTGATTTCGGTCGCGTCAAAATACATGACAGGGTGCTGAAGTTAGGTGCATGTAATGATTGTGAGCTTTTTCATGCCGCCCGCCGCCGAGAAAAATAGAGAAAAATAGGGACAATCACCTATTAGCTTCTACGCTTCCCCTCCAATACCGGCCCATCCCCCAACCCGACGGAGCCGGAGCCAATAAGCCAAAGCAGTGACGAGTGGCGAGTTTCCTCTTCCGGAAAAGCGGAAAGCTTCACCGGCAGGGACGGCGGGTGGAGCGAGCAGTGGCAGGGGTATTTTACCGCCAGCACGAACTTCCAGCCGCGCAACCTGCTGGCCGCCGACGAGACGAACACGCCGGCGAAGGCCGTGCGCGCGCTGACGATTCAGAGGGCGGGCGACTACCGCCTCTTCGTGCGCTACCTCACACCCTACGGCTTCG
>Ga0315284_10017811_pt1 | contig 10075 bp, 9 predicted proteins | sample YL17G09_16_MG_FD_203696 | JGI IMG/M metagenome (GOLD analysis project Ga0315284, IMG submission 203696) | Sediment microbial communities from Yellowstone Lake, YNP, Wyoming, USA - YL17G09_16 | ecosystem: Environmental > Aquatic > Freshwater > Lake > Sediment | place: USA: Wyoming | collected...
CAGGACCACCCTTCAGTAAGGATAACGACGACGTCTGCAAGGATCGTCACAGGGGATTCAGAGCGGGATATTTCATTTTCTGATAAAGACCTGGTTATAAAAGCTCCGGAAGGACTGAAATACCTTTTTTGTTACAGGAACTTTATCGTATGCCCGTCAGTAATGGTTCACCGTGATGTGTACAGGGACGTAGGGAACTATTCCCTCGAATATCCCTATTCTTCTGATTTATACCAGTGGTTCCGGATCCTGAGAGGATATGATATCGGGTATGTCAGCAGAGCTGTCCTGAATTACCGGCAGGGGGCACATTCAGAGTCGTACCGGCTTCTGTTCACAAGCCCAACCGGCTATCTTGATATATTGAAAATACTTGTCCGGATTATGCAAGAGATCGGCGGTGACCGGCCGCGTTTTAACGATGACCTTACATGCTTTGTACAAAAATTTATCAAAGACTGCCTGTATGGTGGATTCGTACGTGGTGCTGTCATGGAGGGATTTAGGCCGGCCATATTTATCGGTATCGCGATCTCGGCATGGTCTCTTCTCAGACCGGGTTCGTGGCGGGATACCGTTTCAAAATATAGTTTCCTTTTCCTGATCATTGCTGCCGGGGTTTTGATGTCAGCCGGGCCAGTCCGCAGGTTTATCTCACGACGTATTGCCGGAGATTCAATGAGGTATTGAAGATTTTAGTATTTACGAAGAATTATTGAAATCATCATGCATCAACCCTGATCATGCTCAGGACTGTCGATAAAAACCGAATAAAATGCCGCAGATTTGCCTGTATTAGCAGGTCATTACCATACGTATTTCGCCATCAATCTTATGGAATCACGCTGGGAACGTAAGCTAAAAAAACCTCAATTGGGGACGACCTGAAAATTGACGTTGTCGGGGGGAGATTATCAAAGAACTATACGTTCCGTAATTTTTCCCGGATTGGTTTTTCGGAAGGCGTGACGTCTTTTACTGTAGAACCCAGCATCTTCCAGATGTCATTTGCCCGTTTCTTCAGCATATCCATCGCATGAACTTCAAGACTTGACTTTTGATCGGTTCCCCACAGGTCATGGGATAACGTGATATGACGTTCGATGATACTGGCGCCAAGGGCAACGGCAATCACGGTCGGTTCCAGATCGTGTTCGTGACCGGAATACCCGATGATGCAGTCATATCTCTTTTTTAAAACAGGGATCAGGTTGAGGTTCAGCTCTGAGTGCGGGGTCGGATAGCTGGAGTTTGTATGCATCAGGATCGGTTTTTTGCCATGCTTAACGATAAGTTTCACAGCAGCATCAATTTCCGGAAATGTGGACATCCCTGTTGATACAATAAGGGTTTTATCGGTTCTCGCGGCCTCCTCAATCAGTTCAAGATCTGTGAGCATTGAAGAGGGGATTTTGATAAAGGGTATATCATAATTCAATAAAAATTTTAAACTGTCAGGATCCCAGACCGATGCTGTCCAGTCGATCGGTTTTTCCCTGCAATAGGTGTCGATATAATCATATTCCTTTTTCCCGAATTCAACCTTGTATTTATAGTCAAGGTAGGTCATCTTTCCCCAGGGAGTGTCACGCATGATATTTTTTTGTTTCTCCGGAACGCATTTGTCAGGATTCCGTTTCTGGAATTTTACACAATTCCAGTTACATGCAAAAGCAGCATCCATGAGTTTTTTGGCGATTTGGAGATCCCCGTTATGGTTGATCCCAATCTCCCCGATAAAATACGGTTCACTCAGTTGTTCAAAGTCCGGTTTCACATCAACCACCTTCTGAACATTTGAAATTCTGTTCTAGGATTGCCATGGTTCATCACGTCTTGTCCAGATGTATTGTTCCGTATCTCTCCTGATAACGTTTCTCGTAAATTGCCTGCATTTTGTTGTTAATTTCCTGAATTTCCGGATGTTCCTTTAAAAGTTGTATAATGTCCTGCAGGGAAAAAAACTCCTTTTTTCCATGAAAATGAGTGAAAACAGCCTTAAAAAACAGAAAATCCTCATAATAATCCAGTGTCATCCTCGCATCAGGGTTTATTGATGCCGGATCAGTAATTTCGATGGAGTGAACTCTGAACAGACCGGTTTTTGTGAAAAACCTTTCCTGGCCCTCAGTGTCGTTCTCCTTTTTTAGAGAGCAGATTTTGCGGAGGGCGGCAACGCTGATCCCTGTAGGGGTCACCCCGAAAGGCAGACCCTTGCAAGTAATATAATCAAAATTATTTTCCTCGAGCTTTTGTATTATTGTATCAATAAAGAACGGATCGCAGAATACGTCATCTGCTTCGGCACTGATGAAATAATTACTTCCAAAATAATCTGCAGCATCAAGCCACCGTTTTAAGATATCCGTGGGGTGCCCGCGAAATATCCTGATGTCTTGGCGTTGTGCAATACCTTCAAACACATCGTCTTCAGGGAGGTTGGTTGTGCAGAGAACAAAAAAACCCGCTGATTTCGAATGTTTAACCCTCTTTATCATATAATCAATAACGGGTTTATCAAAAATTTCAAGCAGGTGCTTTCTTGGGAGTCGTGTTGACCCCATCCGTGCAGTAATAAAAACCGGAATCGGCCTGTTCTTTTTCATCGTATCGACTATAACCTGGATAATACCAACTCGCAAAGTTCCCTGACTGCCCCATGACCGCCACGTTTCGTTAAAATAATTTTTGAAAGCTTTTTGATATCTTCATGAGCATCGGAAACGGCTACTCCACAACCAACAAATTTTATACAATCAATATCATTAATATCATTCCCGATGTATACGACGTTATCAGGATCAACTTCATGCTTTTTTAACCACGTTTCGAGGGATTTCTTTTTATTGTTAATTCCATGAATGCAGGGAATACCCAGTTTTTCACATCTTTTTTCAACAACCGTGTTTTCCTCTGTTGACAGTACGAGAAGGTGCAACCCGGTTTTTTTCAGTAAAGAAATTCCAAGCCCGTCACTCCGGTTGCAGAAAACAGATTCCCGGCCATCCTCATGAATAAGAACCGTATTATCGGTAAATACCCCGTCAAAATCAAAAACGATTGCCTGGATTGTATCAGGTAATTGAAAATTATTCTTCATATCGCTGATAAATACTTGACCCCATCGTGAATAAACATTTTGAAGAGGTGAGGTATTGGTAAAAACGGCTCTTTTTTAAAAAGAGCAGCGGGCCGGTAAAAAGGGGAGGATAAATCCGGATATTGGCCGCAGAACTTCTTGGCAATACGGGAATGGATCAACCCGGTTTTCCTTCCCCGATCCGGTACTATTCCTCAAAATAACCAGGGATTCCATTACATTTACAAGGGGATTTTCCTTTTCAATGGCCTGTTTACAGGATTTTTTATTTTTTTACAACCTGATGAACCGTATCAGCCATATCTCAGACAGTAAGTACGATATTAAAAAAAGATAAGCATTAGAACCTCAAAACTAACAGCCAATGGATGATATCGTAATTGTTTTTGTATCGCTTTATATGAATCGGAATTACAATGTCAGGGTATTACACCCGTTGGTGGAATCAATAAAGGGGGTAAAACCTTACTCTGTTTTTTTAAAAAATTGCGAAGTAAATGTATTTGAATATCCGACAGAAACGGAACTGGAACTGTTTCTTTCTACAATAAAGGATTTGAAGCCCAGTATAGTTTCGTTCACGGTGATGTCGCCATATGCCCTGACCGCAAGGAAAATTACCAGACTTGTCAAACAACAGAATCCCGATACGATAATTATCTGGGGGGGAATCCACCCGACAATTTATCCGGATGGTTGTATCGATGATGCAGATATTGTATGTATCGGGGAAGGCGAAGGGGCTCTTACAGATCTCCTGACGAATATCCGGGATGGGAACCCCTACAATTCAATCAGCAATCTGTGGATTCGTCTTGGAAATACCATAATAAAAAATTCCCTGCGACCGTTGATTCAGGATTTGGATGCTTTGCCTTTTCCGTTATACGGCAGTAAATCGTACTACTTCATCGACAATAACAAAATTTCACAAAATGATCCTTTACTTGAGGATCCTTATTATTTAATTCAGACATCGAGAGGCTGCCCATGGAATTGTGCCTATTGCGGGAATAGTGCATTAAAACAGGTGTATCGGGAACTTGGTCCGTACACGAGAAGAAAATCTGTCAGGACAGTAATCCGGGAGATCAAACAGTTTTTAAGCAGCACAAAAAAGAATACCCGGTTTATCGTGTTTATCGATGAAGTATTTGCCATCGAAAAACAATGGCTGGAAGATTTTGTCAGCCAGTATAAGAAAGAGATTAAATTACCGTTTCTGGTCGAATATCATCCAAAACTGTTGAACATCAACATTATTGAACGATTGAAAGACGCTGGTCTCGATACAATCATTATGGGGATCCAGGCCGGTTCTGATTATGTGAGGAATCAGGTATACGACAGGCCCGGGACGAATGAAGAAATTGTTCTTCTTGCACAGGAAATTTCCAGACGTGGGATAAAAATATCCTATGACCTGATCCTGGACAGCCCCTACGTAAAAGAGAAGGAACTCAAAGAAACGATAAACCTCCTGTTTCAATTGCCAAAACCACTGATTTTCGCCTTATACTCACTCCAGTTTTTCCCGAATTATCCATTAACGAGGAAAGCCATTAATGACGGATATTTAAAAAAAGAGGACGCTGGATGGGAAGATTTGATTGAAAAAACAATGAAAAACTGGGCATATGTTCCAAAATTATTCCCCAATACAAAAGAACAAAAATTAAAAAATATTATCTGGCTGATTGCGTTGAATAAGACAGGCGATAATACGGTTAAAAAGGCTGTTTTTTCCGATTCTTTCCTGTCACCGCTGTTATTAAATTATTTACATGTAAAATCGGTAGTTTTGTCAAAATTTTACGGGGATGGCAGACCCCGGATTACCTTGTATGCGATTAGTGCACTTCAATACGTAAAAGCCGGAGATTTTCACATGCTTTTTGCAAAAATCAAAGAACGCTGTTTTTAACATCTTTTATGTAGGGTAGATTCTCACGGTTTTTTGGAATATCTCTTTTTCTGTTATTCAAACAGAGAATATGATACCTATGGCAATGCCCGGACAGACGACTGCTATAAATTATTGAAAACGGAGTACTAATAAGAACCCTCATCTGAGAGCTGAAGAGATGAATATCATCAGCGAATCGAGAACAATCATCAAAACTGAAGGACTGATCCGGTTCTGTACAAGGATCGTAAAACGGGGGCAACGCAACTGTTATTACCTTTTAATTTGGGTTATCATGGCCATATCCCACCAGTCAAGGTTTCAGTTAAAGGATATTAGGGAAGGGCAGAAAGAGCGATCCGGTCATCCTCCGGAACCTGTTGAAAATTCCATTCGCAGGATCATACATTCATACAACCTCGCAAGAAAAGACCAGCGGGGACAACAGGATATTTATAAAATTTCCGGTGACTGGGTGATCATTTTTAACAACGATCTACAGGAACTGACACAGAAGTTACAGCAGGAGGATATCGAGGGTATAAACACTATTTTATCAGATTTTGCAAGGAATCGGGTCAGCAGGGGCCTGCATCTCTCTGACACGATCCCGCAGTCCTTTTTTCATAAACTGCAGCTTCTCAACTGCTATAATAAAAGTTATTCTACCTGGAAAAAACTGACGCTACTTCCGGATGAAGTGCTCGAATATTCAAAAGATATCGGTAATATGCACGGTATGGGCATTCATGACAAATCAATCATGCTCCCATCGTTCAATCAATCCTACTTTGCACAAAAGATTGACAGATTATTTTCAGGATCGCAGAAAAAAATTACCATCCTTGAAATCGGAGGCGGTTATGGATCACTGCCGTATCATCTCTTCAAACATACCCAGCTCGACTGCAGGTATATCTACCTTGACCTGCCGGAGATGTGCACATTAGCCTCATATTTCCTTATGAACCATTTTCCGGATAAAAACTTTTTACTGTATGGGGAGCTTGAGAAAACACATCACGATTTTTCTGGGTACGACATCGTAATCCTGCCAAATTACTGCCTTCCGGAGCTGCCGGAACGATCGGTCGACCTGGTGTTCAATTCACACAGCATGACTCAGATGGACTCTGCAACTCTCAAAGAATACCTGCGGCAGATCAACAGGGTATGCAACAGGTTCTTTTTACATGCGAATAACGAGAATGAAGGTGAATCGTTAACGCCGGACAAAAAATACCTTAACCTGAATAATCCGGAGTATGAACTTCCAAAAACCGATTTCAGACAGGTCTACCGTTTCCCTGAACTTATCAGAAATGATGGCTTTTTGATCCCGGAATATACCAGCTGGGAATACCTTTACGAAAGAATATAAAAAAACCGTTATGAAAAAGATTTTAAGAATACCCTATGCAGAACAAGATCGGGAACGTGCGGAAATTCGAGGATTACCTGCAGAAAAATTGAATCGTCTGCCGCAGTCCATCCTCAAGACGGGTTGCAGGAGACCACTTAAGAATATCACCGGCTTTTTTAATATCTGCTGAATTAAACCAGACCTCGTTCTTCCGGTGAGGGACGGCCCCCCATGACAATGCGACGTTTTTATCCATCATCATCATGACTTTTTCTACAAGTTCCCTGATGCTGTAAGGCAATCCCGTCCCGATATTGATGACATCATACGGTTCTTTGAAGGGATACGAACGGACAACGGCAAGGAACGCTTCCACGATATCATCAACATACACAAAGTCCCATTTCTGCTCCCCGGTTGTAAGCGCAGGGCTCTCCCCCTTCTCAAATGACCGGATAATGTACGGGATGAGCCTGCGGTCATGATCTCCGGGGCCGTAGGGGGGAAACAGGCGAAGTGTTATCCCGGGTACTCCGTAATTCAGTGCATAGAACCTGACAGCCTCTTCAGCCTGTAACTTGGTCACCGCGTAGAGGTTTTGGGGGCTGACCCGGTCTTCCTCGGTGATCGGGCGATCCTTCTGCTCATACACTGCGCAAGTACCGGCATTCACAAAGAGCTTTACGCCAGATTCCCTGGCTGCTTCAAGGAGGTTGATGGTTCCTTTCACATTGGTATCCACCATCACCCCAATGTCCTTTGGCTGGTGCTCGATCGCATAGTAGGTTAGAAGGTGCAGGATCGCATCCGGCCTGAATTCCCCGATGCCGTGAGAGACCGTTTCACTATCCCGCACATCACCGGTAAATATGGATATCTTGCCAAGGGTTCCCGTAAGACGGAAAGAAACTGATCCGTCCCGCATCAGGGTACCGATCTCATAACCATCCGCAAGGAGTGCTTTTAAAAGACGGGCCCCGATGAATCCCGTTGCCCCCGTGATATAAATTCTTTTAATATTATTCATTCCGGCACACAATCTGAATGAATTCAACCGTTACGAATATCCCATGTATACCCGATCCCGGGATCAAAGGGATCAAACCGTTCAATCTCATCAGGATCATGAGGGATGGTAGCACAATTGGCAACGATCGCCATCTTATTTCCTACAGCCTTGAAACCATTGACAACGTGCGCAGGGACGATCACGAGGACGTAATTGTCCTCACCCATGAAAATTTCCTGAGTCTCCCTGTACGTCGGGGATTTTTCCCGGGGATCATAGAGAACGAGCTTGATATTTCCGGATATTACCGCATAGTTAAGTTCCATCTTCCGGTGAACATGCCATGCTTTTATTGCACCCGGGAATATTACCGAAAAATAGATCTCTCCGAACTTATGGAAATGCGGGTCGGTACACTTCAGCATATGCCGGACCATTCCCCGTTCGTCGAGAATGGTTTTTAACGGGATTATCGTTACGCCTTCGATCATGCCAGTACCTTCCTGTACCATTCAATTGTTGGCGGAAGCCCGCGAGATACGGGATACTGCGGGGACCACCCAAGCATCGTTTTTGCCTTCTGTATCGACAGATACTGGTCCTTAATCTCGTGTTTTCCGGTAGCGGATATTTTTGGTTCCAGAGATGACCCCATAACCTTCAGGATCTGGTGAACCACCTCCAGCACCGTCCTCTTCTCCCCGCTGCTGAAATTGAATGCCTCACCGGGCAGGTTAAGGCGGTCTGCGTTTTCTGCAAGGGTCAGGTACGCATCCACCGCATCTTCAACATAGAAATATTCCCGTACAGGGGCCCCGTCACTCCGGATCTCAGGACTCTTCCCGGCAAGTACGCTCCTGATAGTACCCGGGACGATTCGGGAGAAATTCAGGTCCCCGGGACCATAGACATTTCCCATGCGGGCGATATAAACCGGAAGCCCGTAGGTTTTTCCATAGCTCCCTGCGATGAGATCGGTACAGCTCTTGGAAACATCGTAGGGATGTTCCCCGAAAAGCGGCATATCTTCCGTATAGGGCAACACCGTGCTTGACCCGTACGCCTTGTCGGATGATGCGACACAGACTGTCCTTACGTTTTTGGAATAGGTTTCCAGCACCCTGCAGGCCTCCAGAATGTTCCATGTACCTTCAACATTTGCCCGGAACGTTGTTAACGGAGACCTGTTTCCCACGTTGACTAGGGTCTGCGCCCCAAGGTGGAACACATATTCGATCTCATATTCGGAGAGAACCCGCATGATAAAAAAATAGTCTTCAAGCTCTCCCCGCACGATGTTTACAGAAGAATCATCCGAAAGCCAACTTCCCAGCTGCTGTGTCTTCGGTACCCAGTCCCGGACAATCGCGGTCACCTCAGCACCATACGATTGCAGCCGGTTCACAAGGTTGAGCCCGATCACCCCGGTTGATCCGGTCACAAGGACCCGTCTGCCCTTCCAGAGATTCAGTCGCTCCAGATCTTCCACTGTGCATCCCCCCTCCACATCTCGTTCAAATCGACATAATCCTTGTAGGTATCCATCGCATGCCAGAACCCGTCATGGATATAGTATCCCAGCCGGCCCTGTTCGGCGACATCCTGCAGGGTCTCTTCAAACATGATATCCTGTCCTGGATCGATATAGTCGAAGATTTCCTCTTCGAGCACCATGTACCCGACGTTGATATACTCATCCATTAAGGGTTTTTCCCGGAACGTCTCGATCCGGTCGCCATCAAGTTTGACGATCCCGTACTTGGAATAGGGTTTGGTAATGGTGATGGTTGCGACGACATTGTGTTTTTTCTTCAGCAGGTCGTGTCTTCTCACCAATGCACGGATATCCATGTCTGCAATACCGTCACCATACGTTGCCATAAAAGGGTATTCCTTCACGGAATCCCTGCACTGGAACAACCTCATAGCAGTGAGGGTATCGATTCCGGTCTGGACAAAAGAAAGTTCCCAGTCCTCTTTATTATGGGGGATCTGAATATTGTCAAGATGCACAGAAAAATCCTGCATCAGGGGATGACGGTGTAGAAAATAATCGATGATCATATCCCCTTTATAGCCGAGGGTCAGGATGAAGTGTTTTGCATTGAAATGTGAATAATTTTTCATGATGTGCCAGAGGATCGGAAACTCCCCGAGCTCTATGAGCGGTTTTGGCATCTCGCGTGTCTTTTCACTCATGCGCGTGCCACGTCCCCCGCAGAAGATAACTACATCGTTTAAAGGTGATTTCCCCGGCATTAATGATGTATTGAATAGCAAGGTATAAAATTGTGGCAGATGCGAGAGCAAATGCATAAATGAGCCGCACTAGAAAATACTGATACAACGTGTTAATGGGATAAATTCTTGAAAAAGTACACGCGTCTTATAGAATGCCGTAGGAAATTGCACGTCAGATTGTGATGGAGTGTTATGATAACACGAAATGAAGCAGAATTATTTTTACACTATTTACGCCCCTATAAACTCCAGATTGGGAAAATTTCCCTATTAGCAATTGTTTGTGCATTCTTTGAAGCGGTGAATATCGCGGCACTCGTACCGCTTCTTCAGCTATTGAACAGTCCGACCTATTCTGGAGGAATGCTCTGGGATGCCTTAAACAATGTCTTTGGCTTTTTGACCATTGAGTTAAATTTTGTCAATCTACTCGTTGTCATAGGAATCGTTTTCCTC
>Ga0315284_10017812_pt1 | contig 10074 bp, 7 predicted proteins | sample YL17G09_16_MG_FD_203696 | JGI IMG/M metagenome (GOLD analysis project Ga0315284, IMG submission 203696) | Sediment microbial communities from Yellowstone Lake, YNP, Wyoming, USA - YL17G09_16 | ecosystem: Environmental > Aquatic > Freshwater > Lake > Sediment | place: USA: Wyoming | collected...
ACTCTTCTTCATCTTCCGCCCTGCTGCGATTGTCCCGGATCCCGCGGGTGCCCGGGTCTCCGATATGATGATGGATTCCTGGGTACGGTTTGCAAAGAACGGCGATCCGGCTGGCGGTAATGTAACAAGGCCGCAGTACACATTTGAAAAACGTGAATACCTTGACATCGGAGTAAGCCCGGTCGTGAAGACCGGGTACTGATTCTTTTTAGTGCGCTTGTCAGGAAAGTATGCGAGAGGGAAGATCTATTAAAAGCAGATCCCGGTGTTTTTTATATCACTTGTTATAGTATTGCAGTGTCGGCACGAGGGGCTGATCGCTCCGTCATTCTATTCAGGGTTTTTCACTACCGGATTTATTACTATAGCTCCAGTTCCCGTCCTTATCATCAGAAAATCCCATGGCTTTCCAAAAACCAATCGCCTTGTGCCTGACACGGTCTGCAATAATAACCTGAAAATGACTCTTGCAATAGTCCACAAACTCCCTGCCATAACCAAGTCCCTCCCATTCCGGGTAGATGTTTATCGAATAGATCGTGATGGTTGATCCCCGGGTTTTGCAGCGGGCTTTTCCAACGCGGGTACTCCCGTTTGAAATGTCTGCCCAGTCGTACTGTGAATGTTGCTGTTTTTTTGGAAGGAATTCAATAGTCAGCGTCATGGACAAAAGATCCCGCCTTACATAAACCCATGGCAGAACGCAAGCACGTTTTTGCCGAGGTCCGGCTGGTAATACCCTCCTTCAAGGATGGCAAACCTCCGGTGGTTTGCCGCACGTTTGGCAAACCGTTTCATAATGTCCCCGATCAGGTAAAAATCCGAAGTCGCAAGTTTTCTCCCCACGTCTTTTTCATACGAGTCAAAGCCTGCACATACACAGACGATATCTACCGAGCGGATATCGCTGATGAAATCCTGGATTACGTTGATATACTCCCCGCTGTTGTCGGCGTACGGGTTCAGGATGTGGCAGTCCCTCCACCCGGAAAGCACCTCCTTTGTGCCGTCACCGGTATGGGCATCGAAGTCGAGGATAAAGGCAGATTCGATCCTCTGCTGCTGCTTTAGCCTCAGGAGGGCGATTCCCATGTTTGAAAAAACACAATACCCCCACGACGATTCCCGGTAGGCGTGGTGACCCGGGGGTCTCAGGCAGGCAAAAGCCGGTTCACCGCAGATGCCAATGTCTGATGCCATGATGGCTGCACCGGCAGCAAGCGATGCCATGTCATAGAGTTTCGAGTTTGCCCTGATGGTATCAACATAGTGCGGCGTGTGAACCAGCAGCACCTCTTCTTCATCTGCCGGGTGGGGGCGGATAATCTCAAAACTGCTTTCCTGCCGGATCACATTCATGATGGCCTCCATCCTGCCGGGAGCTGCCGATCCGTTATTGGCATAGTCCGATTCGCAGAACTTTTCGTGAAAGAGTATTTTCATGATCGTTCTCTTTATGTGTTTATGATTCAGCCGGTTGCCTGCTTACCGGAGGGTAGCCCATTGCCTTTGATTGTGATTACGCTCCGGAACGCCCGCGTCTTTCCGACCATCTCCTTTCCCGGGTCTGCCTGCAGGTTTCTTACATCAGCCATGTGCATTTTAGACTTACGTGGTCTCTTCTGCACGATACGCTCCCTTCGGCACCGTGATCTCAAACCGGGCTCCCACGCCCGGCCCCCCGGTCTCCCGGATGGTAATGCCGGTGATATCAAGGATCTCCCGGACAAAGATGAGACTCCGCATTGAGACACGGGTACCTTCGCCGCGCAAAAAGATCTGCTCCTTCTTCTCCTGCGGAATACCTGTACCGTCATCTTCAAAGACGATAGTGACCCCCTCAGGAATGACCGAGTGCCAGACCCGGATCCGGGTGACATGGTCGCCATGCTTCACCGAGTTCTCGAAGAGGCGCTGGCACACATTTTCCAGCAGGCGATCGGCAAAGATTTCGAGGTCTTCTGTTTCAAGGCTGTGCTGGATCTTGCCGATGGATATATGGGAGAGCCCCAACAACATTGCCATCTTCACATTCTGCCATTTCGGGAGTTTTGCACCCATGTCCTGGTAATCCTTCGAATATTCAATGGTCTCGTGGATTAACCGGATAGCCTGATCACCTTTTTGTAAGGTCTCGATAATGTCATCCTGCCCGGTTGCCTGTTTTTCAGCCATCTCAAGGTAGCTGTTCAGGACAAAGATCTGGCTGGTTAAGTCTTTTCGTGTCAGCTGGGAGAGCACGTTGAGTTTCTGGTTCACCCGAAGGAGGGATGTGAGAGTAGTATCCCGCTCGGTTACCGTCCGGGCCAACGTGATATTGCTATGACTTAACGTAGAGAGCATCCGGGCAAACTTTGCATAAAATGTCATTACCTTATCGATCGTTTCCCGGTTCCACCGTGGGACCCGATCAAGTGCGGCAAGGTATGAGTTCTCATCAAATCCAAACCGCACGGCCTGGGAACGGAAGAGTTCATAATCCACGGATTCGTCTTCAAACAGGAACTGTCCAAGGAACAGATTGCCCACATGGTTTCCATCCACCGTGATGGGAGTCACGATATCCCACATATTATTTTTACACCGGTAAAGCTTGAATGTTCCCGGTGCAACCCCAGCCGAGAGAAGATTATCGCTTTCCACACAGTTTGTACATGTTTCAGGATTGACCCGGTGGAATTTTGTGCAGATATCCTGCCAGCCGGTAGCGACCAGAACGTTTCCACGGATATCAATAATGGCACTGGCGATGTGCATGATTGAGTGGAAATCATTCATCAGCGACTGGATAGACTGAACGTCGATGATGTCAGCAAGATCGAGTGTGCCGATATCTCCCTCGGGTGACAGGAGACTTTCAAGTTTTTTCCTGACACGACTCTCGCTTTCCCGGATCATCCGTTCACTGTCTGCGAGTGTATCGAACTGGCTTTTAAGTTCCTCTTCAGAAGCGGTCAGCTGCGCATTGGCTGCATGGAGTTCTTCAGCATTTTTGAGCAGCGCCTCCTCCGCCCTCATGCGCTCAGTGATATCGGTTAAGAAATTCAGTGTGGCAGGGCGTCCATCCCAGTCTATCGCTACGGCGCTGATCTCAACCCATCTGGTGCTTGTGTCCTTTGGACTCAGCCGGAAGGCGTAACGGGGGGGGAGTTCCTCGCCTTTAAGACGCTTCTGGAACCGCCCCATCACCAATGCACGGTCATCAGGGTGGATGAACGCAGAAAACGACATGGACAGGAGTTCCTGTTCAGAATACCCGGTGAATTCGACAGCCCGATGATTAACCAGCCGCAGCATCCCGTCCTGCGCAACAACGATTGCCTCATTCGCGTGTTCGATTAAGTGCCGGTATTTCTCCTCGCTTTTCCGCAGTGCATCATCCGCCCTTTTCCGGGATGCTGCCGATTTGACCTTGTGCGAGAGTTCGGCAAACTGAGCGGAGGGGTCGCCGCCTTTCTGGAGATAGAAGTCCGCCCCGCTGTTGATCGCCTGTATAACTATCTCTTCCCTGCCCCTGCCGGTGAACAGGATGAACGGGACCAGCCCGAAGCGTGTCCGCACCTCAACAAGGAACTGGATGCCGTCCATTCCCGGCATCTGGTAGTCGGAGATGATGGCATCGAATTTTTCCTGTTCGAGCAACCGGATCGCTTCTGGTGCGCTCAGTGATGTCGTTACTTCGAAATCTCCGGATTCCTCTAAGAACACCTTGCCGATATCGAGCAGGTCTTGTTCGTCATCGACATAGAGAACCCGGAATGCCACTACCATCATGCATCCTTCCTGGCTGAACGCCACATACGTTTCGGCACCTTTTCCTTCATTTCCCCACCATCCGTGCAGCGAGCCGCTCCCTTGCAATCGCCACTGCTGCCCTGAGTTTCTGCGCGAGCACTTTGCGGGGCGGGAGTTCGGTGAGGTATTCGGCTACGCGGATGCTGCCCGTTTCGGATAGGGAGGGAGAGTTCATGCGACAGCTACCCTGCCAATCCTTTCATCGCTTTGATGGAACCGGGTAAAAATCAGAGGGAAACCCGGCATGTTAACATAATGATAAGAACTTGTTAAGACCCGGAATAAAGCATATCCCTGGCGATTTTTCAGATTTGAACGGATTTTAGGGACTTTCCCAAAATGCAGAAACATCATGTTAACACCTTGTTAAGACCCGGAATAAACAATATCCGGAGCGATTTTGCCCGTTTGAACGGATTTTAGGGACTTTCCCAAAATGCAGAAACATCATGTTAACACCTTGTTAACGCTCCTTTTAAAAAGTATTTTCTTTTCGGAGGATTGCCCTCAAAAATCAGGAAACCCTCCGGACTCGACCAGATTTTCAGGTACCGGGATGCCTCAACCCGTGCTGATGGAGAATCCCCCAGTCCAAGTAACTGCCGGCATTCTTTATTGGAAATACTGCCGTGATCCCGGACAAAGCCCCGCACAAGCTCAGGGTACCGGGCAGCATCAATACCCTTTGCGGTAGAATACCCGGCTTTTCCGATCAGATCCTTTGCAACAGCCTTTGTCAGGTAGAACGTCGCCTCATGCGTATGCCCCCGTCGTTCCAGAATGCCCCGATTGGGATCGCTCATCTGGTCGAGAATGCCCAGTGCCTGATCCCGGTCCAGCTGGAGAAGTTCTTCTGCATCTGATGTCCTGATATACCGGTGGGCTTTGAGATACGTCAGGATCATGAGACCATCAAGACCAATATCTTTACCATGGGCGTGCCAGTCGGCAATAAGCCGTGCCATCGCATGATCGAATGCGCCGTTAAAGATTTGAAGAGTAACGTGAGACTCGTCCGCTTCGTAGCGAGGCATCCGTTTTCCATATTCCAGCATCGGGATGAATATTTTGCTGCGACCCGTACCGGCAGATTCGACCAGCCTTAATTTAAGAAACGCATTTGCAAGCGTCCGGTTCCGTGCAACGGGTTCGTGACGAAGAATATTTTTTAGAGTAATCCCCCCGATAAATCCCCCCGGGCTGGTGACCGCAAGCTCATGCAGTGAATGCCGGATTAACACTTCTCCCGGATCCGAATAATTTCGGTGCGTCACCGCGTTCAATACAACCTCACGCACCACCGCAATGGGAAATGCGGGAATGCGAAGCCGGAATAAACCGACGGGGATCTCTTCTTCCGGATTTATGGGACTTGAGAAAATTCCCTCCAGTTTCTCAACAACAGATAGAAGACTCATTTTCCAGAGATCGTTCCTTGCCACTTTTGTCTCAGAAATCTGATGAACGTAATGAACCTGACTTTGGGGAATTTTTTCCGATATAACCTCAGGTTTTCCAAAGAGCAGGAGTCCGGTGTTTGTCACCAGATCATTCCGCACCGCTTCAAGACCCTGAAGAAATGCAGAATCGGGCAGGGAGAGCCAGGCTGATTCGGGATTGCGGCTTTTCAGAAATGAACGGGCCCGTGCGATTTCAAGAGGATCGAGATCTTCTAAGGTAACGCCCTGCGCTGCTTCACCACTCCAATCAAGAGCACCTGACGACACCCGCATGGTCACAAACTCATCCGGGTCAATAGGCATACAGTTTTTACCAATCCGTCGTTTGAATACACCCTGGGCAGTTCCATAAGGAGGCGAATTTCCTTTCGGAATTCTTACAATTAAGAGATGACCGGTACCTTCAGGCACGGATAATTCTTCCACATCCACCTGCAGATGGGGACGGGTACCATCAAAGATACCCCTCCGCCAGGTATCAGGATTATACCCGTGAGCGCCATGAATCGCTTTTGATCGACCGGGTGTTTTATCCAATACCCCGAATACGACAACCCCTCCGTCTCCATTAGCAAAGCATGCTGCATACTCCATTGCAATTTTCATTTCGTCTTTTGGATTATACCAGGGTTTGAAATCCAGATTGGAGGATTCAAGATTGTCAGCAATGGTATGGTCAAGCTGATCCAGAAGATTTGTGATTTCATCATTCGATGGAACACTCATGCTCTTACCTCAAAAGGGCATCCTGTTTTTTATATGTGCCTCTTGATCCTCTCTCATTTCCAGGTATAATCCCTTTTTTTTGGAGCAGGTTCTGTAATTGTGGGTGCAGTGAACCCACAATGTGAGGATATGCAAGGTAAAAATCCTGATACGGATACAATGGGGGTCGGATGCATCCGGATAATCCACTCAAAATAAGATTGTCTGAAAATGGAGAGAATACCCGGCCCGCACAGGCTGCCGGTAATTTTGCACTCAGTGCGTGCAAATGCTGCTCGCTGTACCCTGCCCGTTCATAGCGAAGAATTTCCGAGCGTATCCGCACGCCGACCCGCCAATAGAGCAATGTTATGCCGGCATTAACCGTAACTGCAATCGTAGAACGGGTCTCTGTTATGAGATGCCGCAAGTCGGTGAGGAATGCAGGAGGGATAATAAACAGTCCGGTATCCTGTGCTGCCGGAGAGATACCTTTACCGCTCTTTTTCGTCAGTTTCTTTCCTGCTGCCATTCATTTCCTCGTTTTGTCTGCTTCTGTCATACGCCACGCCCCTTTCGGTACGGTCATCTCAAACCGTGCACCCTTGCCCGGTTCGCCCGTCTCGTGGATGGTGATGCCGGTGATGGAGAGAATTTCCCGGGCAAGGAAAAGACCCAGACCTTTCTTCCCCTCATATCTCCTCTCAAAAATTTTTTCTTTCATCTCATTTGAGATCCCGGTACCATTATTCTCAAAGACAAGCGTGAGTCCGCCTGAACTTTTTTTATAAAAAAGCCGGATCCCGGTAGCTGTTTTACCATGCAGGACGACATTTTCCGCGAGCGTAAAAAAGACATTCTCAAGGAGCGGGTCGGCATAGATCTCCAGTCCTTCAATATCGAGTTTCCGGGATAATGCCGAGATATCGAGATGAGAGATCCCAAGGAGGAATGTCTGCGTGACACTCTGCCATGCAGGAGGCTTTATTCCAAGGTTCTGGTATTTATTGGCAAATTTCAGTGATTCCAGGATAGTCCGGACAATCCCTGTCTGTTTATCCATGTATTGCAGCAGTTTTTCATCCATCGGGATCCGTTTTTCCAGTTCAAGATACCCGATAAGGGAATATATTGCGTTCTGGATATCAGTAAAGGTGATATAATTGAGAAGACTCAGCTTCTGTGTCGCCCGGTTCAGGGCATCCTCAGCCATTTTACGTTCGGTGATATCCCGGTGGAATGTGATAAAATGCTTATCATGGGTTCCGGCAACGACGATACTGACCTCTATATTAATGATCCTGCCATCCCTGCACCGGTACCGGCTCTCAAACCGGTCCTCGCCTTTCCTGATGATCTCCTTCATATGGCGGGCGATATCCTCCGGAGTTTCTATAACTTCTATTGAGCGAAGCGAGAGGGAGAGTATCTCCTCACGGGTGTAACCAAGCATTTTACAGAACGCATCATTTACATCGCAAAAAGAGCCGGTCGTGTCAACGATACAGAACCCGTCCATTGCCGTCCGCAGGATATTGCGGTACTCGTTCTCGCTTTCAGCAAGTGCATGCTGGCTTTTCTCAAGCTCATCATACTGGTGACGCAGTTCTTTATCCTGCGCCGTGAGCTGTTCGTATGCACCGCGCAACTCTTCTTCGGCCTTTTTCCGGTCCGTGATATCATGGATGATCGAGTAAAAGAGCGGTTTACCCTTCACAGGGATAGGACCGGAGAAGATCTCCACATTGCGGCGTTCCCCGCTGGCAAGGAAATGGTTTGAGAAGAAATGCTTCTCACCTGCATTTTTTGCGGCGGAGAGGTTACGCAGTACTTTTTCTGCAGGGAGGTGGTTGAGATCGAAGATCCGCAATCCGGTCATCTGCTCCCGTGTGTATCCGTACCAGGTGCAGGCGGCAGAGTTTGCATCGATAATCATGCCGGTATCCGGATCGATCAGGAGAGAAACGGAGTTGTTATGGTAAAAGAGAGCACTGTAGCGTTCCTCACTTTCCTTTAATGCATCTCCAATCCGTTTTCTTTCGGTGATATCAACGCCGATTACCACAAAATTCTGGAAAGGCCCTGCATCATTTGGAATTGCACGGGTATTCCATGAAATAACCCTGAGATCACCATTTTTTGTACGGATCTGCGATTCGAAATGTTCAAAATATTTGTTCTCGTCAATAATTCTCCTGATGGTACTGGTGATATTTTTACGGTACGCAATGTCGGGATACAGATGTTTCCAGATGATGTTTTTGCCTGTCACTTCTTTCGATGAATACCCGCTGATATCTTCAGCAGCCTTATTCCAGATAAGAATGGTCCCTTTCGTATCAAGTACCGTCAGCCAGACCTGTGCATTTGAAATGATATTTTCCTGGAACTGGCTGAGCGTCTTGATTTCCGATTGTTTTCTTTCAAGATGTATGGAGAGGTATGCAATGATCAGCGCAATCCCCATAAATGTGATAAAACGTTCGATTGCCCCGGTGACTTCAAAAAGATTCGAGGGATAAAAATACACTACTGTCAGGACGTAGGATATTCCCAGTAATGCTGAACATGCAACCCCTTTTTTCTGGTACCGGTAGGCGAATATGATAATCGGGTAATAATACAGGTGCATGAAAATGGTAGTTATCCCCTGGGAGACATAATAATACGTAGAGAATACCAGCAGCCCTGTAATGGTCAGGAGGATTATTCTCCAGATCCTTTCAGGTACTCCGGAAAAACTGAGTTCTGTCCAATCGAATTTCATCAGTGCACAACTCTCAATGTATAATACATTAGTCTAATCCGCTTTGTAAGAATACTAAAAAATTCTCAATGACGATCCCACCCTGTATCAGGAATTCGTCATCAACACAGAGTACCCGGATTGCCGCTGCCATTATGCACCCTTCCCGGCCATCCGCCACGCCTCCTTCGGTACCGTAATCTCAAACCGTGCTCCCACGCCCGGCTCTCCGGTCTCGTGGATGGTGATGCCGGTGATGGAGAGAATCTCCCGCGAAAGTGCCAGACCAAGCCCGGTGTTCTTCCCGAATCCCCGCTCGAAGATCTTCTCCTTCTCTTCAGCAGGGACACCATCGCCATCATCCTCGCAGACGATCAGAGGGTTATCACCGGATTCCTCAGCAGAGAAGCGGATGGTCGTGATCTTCCCGCCGTACCGGACGGCGTTGTCCATCAGGTTGTAAAAGACCCTGGTGATGAGCGGGTCGGCAAATACCGTCGTGCCGGCCGGGAGATCGTTCTTCACCATGATTTTTCCGAGCGGGGCTTGCTTTGCCGCAGTATCCACGAGCGTCCGGCAGTCCTGCCATGAAGGGGCATTGACGCCTATTTTTTCGTATTCCTTGGTGAACCGGATCATGGCAGAGATCCGCTGTGAAGAAGTGTTGATCTTCTGGAAATATTCTGCGTAACTCGTGTCCGGCTGCTTTTTTTCCAGAATGAGGAGGTAGCCAACGAGCACCGTCAGCTGGTTGGTGATGTCGTGCCGCGTGATGGATGAGAGAAGGTTGAGTTTCTTGTTCGCCACAGCGAGCGAAGTTGAGAATTGCGTGAGTTCCTGCTCATGGTAATCCCTCTCCAGTTCGAGTTCTTTTTGTTCCGTGATATCCCGGCCGACCGACTGGTATTCAATAACCCTGCCGTCCTCGCCAAAGATTGCACGGTCGCTCCACCGCTGCCAGCGGATGCTGCCGTCCGGCACGATGGTCTGATGGTCGATATCTATCACGGGATGCTCCGGGGTTAATGAGGCAAGATGCCGTGCAATATTTTCCCGGTCTTCCGGATGGAGGACGGGGCTGAACCGGTACCCGATGATCTCCTCCCGTTTCCTGTTGAAATACCGGCAATAGGCATCGTTGACAAAGATGTGGGTGCAGTCCGGGAGGAAGCGGCAGATGAATTCGGTCTGGTCCTCAACGACATTACGGTACCGCTCCTCGCTTTCACGGAGCGCCTCCTTGATCCTCTTGCGCTCGGTGATGTCCCGGGCTGTACCGATAAGCGCCTTTATGGTGCCATCAGGGTTTTTCTGGGACACCGCGGTGATGAGCGTGTCAATGACCGTTCCATCCCGCCGCTTCAACGG
>Ga0315284_10017813_pt1 | contig 10074 bp, 7 predicted proteins | sample YL17G09_16_MG_FD_203696 | JGI IMG/M metagenome (GOLD analysis project Ga0315284, IMG submission 203696) | Sediment microbial communities from Yellowstone Lake, YNP, Wyoming, USA - YL17G09_16 | ecosystem: Environmental > Aquatic > Freshwater > Lake > Sediment | place: USA: Wyoming | collected...
TAAAAAAGCAATTTATGTAGATAACCAAAAAATATTTCCTGTAAATTTTGATGACTTCAATTTTAGAGTTTCTTTACAAGATGAGGAGTCACCTAAAACCGGATTACAAAATTTTATGATTAGTAATTGGAAAAAATCTAAAAAAACATTCCGTTATTTAAATCGTGTAACATTTGTTCATCCTGACTTCCCAATAAATGTTGATATTAGTATAGTAAAATATGGTAATAAAGGTACCGATAGATTTGGAAATCAAGGACGTGGAGAGATGATCCGGGTTTATAATGTAGACGAATCAAATGTCTTTAATAATCAAGAAACTTATGAAATAGAGCTTGAAGTTAATAATTCAATGGTTGGACCAGGTACAAATTTTAAAACTCCACAAATTATATTAGAATCCCTTAGAAAAGTTATTAAATTTGTGCTTGGTGGATTACAATGTACAAATTTTCCAATATCATATCCTGAGCAAAAAAATGTACTTGAGTCGTATATGCGATTAATAATGGAAAAAGATTATGATAATACTAGAAGAATTGAAAATAGAAATTTTATTGGACCTAGTTCAATTACATTACAATTAGTAAATGTCGCTAAAATGGAAGAAAATTCAAATATCGTAAATATTAGAAAAAATTATACTGTTACTGAAAAAGCAGATGGTGAACGTCATTTAATGTATATTAATACAGATGGTAAAATATATTTAATAACTCCGAATATGGAAGTTAAATTTACTGGAGCCAAAACATTAGAAAAAGAAACATGTGATACGCTTTTAGATGGAGAATTAATTCTTCATGATAAATTAGGTAAGTTTATTAATTTATATGCAGCATTTGATATTTATTATTATAAGAAACAAGACGTTAGAGGGAATAGTTTTATGGCTATGCCTTTAGAAAAAGGTAATGAAGGATTAAAAGAAGGAAAGGAAGGAGGAAAAGGAAAATCAAGATTTCAATTATTAAAAAATATAATGAATCAATTAAACCCAGTTTCCATATTAGAACAATCCAAAAAAGAAGATTCAAAAAGTGTAAAACAAATATTAAATGTTATTAAAAAGAGCGAAATCGTTTCACCTATTAAAATTGTATCCAAGGAATTTTACCCTTTGACTAGTAGTGAAAGTATATTTAGTGCATGTAATCAAATATTAACAAAAGTAAAAGAAGGTCTTTTTGAATATGAAACAGATGGATTAATCTTTACCCCAGCTTATTTTGGTGTAGGTTCAGATAAAATAGGTATTGCTGGACCAAAAACAAAAATTACATGGTCTCATTCTTTCAAATGGAAACCTCCAAAATATAATACTATTGATTTTCTAGTAACAACTGTGAAAAATATTAATGGCGAGGATACAACCAAGCCAATATATGAAGACGGATTAAATACAAGTAGTGATGTTCAATTGGCAGAATATAAAATGATTCAATTAAGATGTTCATTCAATAGAAAAACACATGGATATATTAATCCTTGTCAAGATGTTATTGACGACAAATTGCCAGAATTCAAAAATAAATTTGAAGATACAAATGATAATGAAATTATACCAGCACAGTTCTATCCGACAGAACCATATGATTCTGAAGCCGGTTTATGTAACATTATGCTTCGCAAAGATGAAAATAATATATATCAAATGTTTACAGAAGAAAATGAAGTGTTTTTAGATAATACAATTGTAGAATTTAGTTATAATTTTGAAAGAGAAAAAGGTTGGAGATGGATTCCATTGCGTGTAAGATATGATAAAACGACCGAAATGCTTCAAGGAAAGAAAAATTTCGGTAATGCTTATCATGTAGCAAATGATAATTGGAAATCTATTCATAATCCAGTAACAGTTGATATGATAAGTACTGGTTTAAATATACCTGAAATATCAGCAAATGAAGATATCTATTATAATGAAACTTCCGGTGTTTTTAAAACAGAAGCCATGAAAAATTTCCATAATTTGTTTGTTAAAAAATTATTAATTAAGAGTGTTTCTAAAAAAGGTGATACATTAATAGATTATGCTTGTGGCAAGGCAGGTGATTTACCAAAATGGATAAACGCACAATTATCTTTTGTCTTTGGTATTGATGTTCACAAAGATAATTTAGAGAATAAACTAGACGGGGCTTGTGCTAGATACTTGAATTCGCGCAAAAGAAATAAAAATATGCCATATGCTTTATTTGTAAATGGTAACAGTTCTTATAACATAAAAAATGGAAGTGGTATGTTAAATGATAAAGCTATTCAAATTAGTAAGGCTATATTTGGCACTGGAACTAAAAATGAGGAATTATTAGGGGCTGGTGTGGTAAGACAATATGGTAAAGGAGAAAATGGATTCAATGTATCATCCTGTCAATTTGCTCTACATTACTTTTTGGAAAATCCGGATACACTTCAAGGTTTCTTGAGAAATGTTTCTGAATGTACTGCATTAGATGGATATTTTATTGGAACAGCATATGATGGTAAGCTATTATTTAATTTATTGAAGAAACAAAAGTATGGTGAAAGTATACAAATTGTTGAAGATGGGCAAAAAGTATGGGAACTAACAAAAATGTATTATTCTGAATCATTTGATGATGATTCCAGTTCAATTGGTTATAAAATAGATGTATATCAAGATTCTATTAACAAAACATTTTCGGAATATTTAATTAATTTTGATTATTTAGAACGTGTTTTTGAAATGTATGGATTTAAATTAATTGAAAGAGACGAAGCTCAAAGTTTAGGAATACCAGAAGGCAGTGGATTATTTAGTGAACTATTTTTGGACATGTTAGATGAAATAAAAAAGAATAAATTTAAAGAAAAGGATTATGGAAATGCTATACATATGACAGCATATGAAAAGAGAATTTCGTTTCTTAATAGATATGTTGTCTTTAAAAAGGTGAGACATGTAAATGCAGAAAAAGTTGAGTTAGAATTGAATGAATATAATGAAATGGATGTTAACATAAATAAAAGTGACACAGAAAAGGCTGTAACATCTGCTGTTAAAGATGTTAAACAGAGTAAACTAAAGGTTCGTAAGTTAACTAAAAAATTGTTGTTGATGCCTGCTACTGAAGCTACTGATGAAGTAGTAGAAGATAAACAAGAAGTAGAAGATAAAGTAGTAGTAGAAGTAGAAGTATCAGAGAAAAAAGAGAAGAAAGTTAGGAAAAAAGTTGAAAAGGCAAAAAAACTAATTATTATTGAAGATGATGAATAATTGATAAATAATTGATAAATAATAGATAAAATAAAAATAATAGATAAAATAAAAATAATAGATACATTAGGGAAAAATATAGCTATATTCCAATTTGTAAACTAGTAATAATCACTTAAATATTTGCTTTAATAATATATAATTAACCAATGAGTTATTATATATTACCAAAAAATTTTAATAAAGTTGTTATATCACCCGATATAACACACGATGATAATATTATCCATATTTCTTTTTCATTATACAAATATTATAATGATATTAAAAAACAAATAATAAAAATATGTTTATCACAATCACCTGATTGTTCAATGAATACATTTGATAAAATAATAAGAATAATTAATCCATATGAATTCATTTTTAATAAAGTCCCTAGTTCACTTTTTTCAGTTAGTAAATTGAAGCCAAATACAAACATATTTTACGACTTTTTTGAAATTTCAAATACATTAAATATATTTGATCATTTTAAAAATATGAATATAAATTCTTTAAATATTGGTATCAATAATATAGATTCTATTAACTGTACTGAAATATTACGTGAAGAGTATGATGATAAATTCTATGATTTTAAAGAAATCAATAATGATCTGTATACCTCAATTGCAAACATAAATTTTGATTTTATTTTTTGTGAATTAGAAAATAATTATGATCATGTTAATTTATACATCATCAATTTTATTAAAATAATTTTAATCATTTTAAAAAATCAAAATAATAATGGTATATGTATTATAAAAGTTGATAAATTATTTCATAAACCAGTAACTGATATTTTATATTTGTTAAGTTCTTTGTATGAAAAGATGTATATTATTAAACCTAATACAACTAATATTACAACTTATGAAAAATATATAGTGTGTAAAAAATTTATATGTTCTGAAAATAAAATAGAATTGTATAAAAATAACTATAATACATTAAGAAATTTTTTAATTGAATATAATTATGATATTAAAAATAAAAAAATAAACGTAATATCGCTCATCCAAGAAAATATTCCTCTATTTTTTACAAATAAAATTGATGATATTAATATTATAATAGGTCAGCAACAAATAGATTCATTAAACCAAATAGTAAATATTTTAAAAAATAAGAATAGAGATGAAAAAATTGAATCAATAAAAAAGATTAATATACAAAAATCTGTATTATGGTGTGAAAAATTTAAAATACCATGTAATAAATTTTCAGAAAGAACAAATATTTTTTTACCATTGAATAATAAAAAAGAAGAATTTGAGGAAGAATTGGAGGAAGAATTGGAGGAAGAATTGGAGGAAGAATTGGAGGAAGAATTGGAGGAAGGATTGGAATTGGAACAAGGATTACAAGTACAAGTAGAATAATTCTTATTCTAAAATAGAATTTCTGGAGATATCCTTATTCTTGCTCCATTATTATTAATTCCCATCAAATGAAATGCACGATGTTCACAATCTTCTATTATTGAACTTTCTGTTCCAGGTTCCATAATTTTAAAACTCTTTTTTGTAGCATTTACACTCATTGCTAAAAAATTTTTTGGTACAAGGTCTAATCGTAAACTACCATGATAATAACAATTTACAAATTTTGAAGTACGATATATTGAAAATCCATTAAATGCAGAACAACATTTTACTAATTTATTTTTGGGAAGATTATTTAGCTTATTAGTAATATAATTTTTCATTTCATCTAATAAGTCTGGATCAAAATGTCTAAAACTTATAAAATATGGTTTTATTGATAAAGCCCAAATATCATAATAATGTGATTTATTAAATGATAATGCATCCCATGCATTAGTATGTAAATGTTTTTTTAAAACATCAATTTTAACATCTTGACTAGAGACATCATCAAAATCCATCATTATAAAATATGGATAATTTGAATAATTTGTATAAAACATTTTAATACATTCATTACGCGCATGAGCAATTCTATGTGTTCTAAATTTTGAAACTTCAAATTTATTATTATAAAACATTAATCTTGGGTTTTTTTCTTTATATTGTTTAAGAATTTCTAATGTATTATCACTTGATTGATCATAATATAATATTATTTTATAATCATCAAATAAAGAACCTATTTTTTCTACATTTTCAAAAACTTTATTTAAAAATGGCGCACAATTTTTAACAGCTCCACATATACAACAATTCATTATTATATTGTATAATTTTATTATTTATTTTTTTTTATATCTAAACTCTTATACCATATTTTTTCAACATTCTTAATGCTTTTTCATATGGTAGTGGTGAAACCGAATTAGAAGTATCAATTTCATTCCAATCTGGAAAAACAAATATATCTCCATGCCATATTTTTTTTATTTTTGGAAAATATATATTTGAATAAAATCCTAATAACCCAATTAACCAAGAAAATGTTCCATTTGATAAAACAATATGTTTACAAGTGCTTGCAAACATAACAGTTTTAACTTCAGTATTTTTAAATGGTATTAAATTATGCTTTTTAATCAATGCTATACACAATGGATGTGTTAATAAATCAGATGAAATAAATCCTTTTTCAAAAGTCAAATTTTTTAAAACTGAATCATAATAAATATATCCAGGATTAACATCAACTGAGTCACCTAATCTTACATGAACAAAAATATCATTGTTATTATTATATCTTTGTTTAAATAAATTTTTCTCTACTATTTTTGTTTTTTGTTCATCTTCACAAATATATTTTCTAATATAAAATGAAAACTCTTTTGTTTGTGCATACATAATTGGAGAAAATATTATATTCTTATTAAATATTGTATTATTTTTAATAAAGTCAAAAAAATTATCATCAGTTATCAAAATATTTTCATTGTATGTTTTAGTTCCATCTTTATATAATTCAATTCCTAAGTTAAAAAACTCTTGTGAATAAGAATATGTAAAAGCTAAATCATTATTTTTTGCTAAAAAATGTGATGCTAAATTTCTAAAAAAATGATTAGCAAATCTACCACCAGTATTTATAGTAGTATTTATCATATAGATAATTAAATATATTAAATATATTTTATTTTATTTATTTGATGCGTAATTCTAAAATGATTTTTTTATATTTGATAAATATATATTACATGTGGGAAAATGTTGATAAAGCAAACTATTGTGACCTAAAACAAAAAAATTTAGGTCAAATATGCAATGATGAGTTTTCTGATGATATTAAGAATTATGCATCTAATTTAAATTATAAAACATTTTTAGAAATTGGGACATGGAATGGTTTAGGATCAACATTGGCATTTTCAAATGGATTTAAAAGTAGAACTGATGATTATCTATTTTATAGTCTTGAATGTAATAAAGATAAATGTTCTGATGCAGCAGAATTATACAAAGATAATGATAAAATGCATATATTAAATGAAGTTATTTGGAATGAAAGACCAGAAGACTTTTATCAAACATTTCCAGAGTTACTAAAAAATAATTTATATAAAAAATGGAATCAAGTTGATGTTATAAATATGTTAAAATGTAATATTTTTTTAAATAGACGAGATTTACCAGAAATATTTGATGTAATATTATTAGATGGAGGCGAATTTACAACTTATTATGATTTTAAATTACTAAAAAATAGATGTAAAATATTAATGTTAGATGATACAAATGCAGAAAAATGTAAATTAATTGTCAGCGAAATTTCTTGTGATCCAACTTGGAAAATAATTAAACAAGTGAATTTAAGAAATGGATTTTTAATTGCTGAAAAAATTTTATAAGTGTTTCATATTTTATACATTACAATTTATTACAATTCTTAATAAAATATATATATTTATAAATTTAAATATTAAATATGTATTATTTAAAATGGAACAATTATGTCATTTTGTATCTAGTAGAGGATTATTAAGGTCTTGTAGTTTTCATTCTTTATATCCAATTTCAAGTTGTAATAATGATACAAATTATTTAAATAATATGATAAATAGTAACAAAATGTTTGATGGAATGTCTATTTATGTATGTAGCGATCTATTAAAATATTTTGTTTTAGTAATATTACCAAAAATCAAAAACAAATTTACTTTAGTTTCAGGGGATTCTGATGTAAATGTTCCAATAGAAATATTATCTAAAATTGAATTTAATTTATTAATAAATCATCCATTATTAATGAAATGGTTTGCTCAAAATACACGAATTCAAAATGAAGCCAAAATAATACAATTACCTATTGGTTTAGATTATCATACAATTTCAAATAATCCAAATCATTCTTGGAAAACAGAAGGAGAAGGTCATTTACCAAGATTTCAAGAAGAAATTTTATTTAATATTCGTGAAACTATGAAACCATTTTATGAAAGAAATCCTAATATTTATATAAATTTCTCAAAAAGTAATGATCGTTTTCAACAAAGAAAAACAGCATTTGAACAAATTCCAAATCATTTACTTTCAATAAATAATGATTTTACAAAAAGAACACAAAATTGGAAAAATATAACGCAATATACATTTGTATTGTCACCATTTGGTATGGGTATGGATTGTCATCGTACATGGGAAGCACTCTGTTTAGGAGCAATACCAATTGTAAAAGCGCCAAATTTTCAAAAAATGTTTGAAGATTTGCCTGTATTAATTCTAGATGAATGGACAGATATAACAAAAGAATTATTAGATAAAACAATTGAAGAATTTAAAACGAAAACAGAAACAAAAATATTTAATTATGATAAATTAAATCTTTCATATTGGGTCAATCTAATAAAAAATATTTTTTAACCCATTAAAGGATTAACTGGTGATTGAGCAAAATGATTTGAGCTAAATACAGGTTGAGTTGGACCAGTGTTCAGATTATATCTTTTGTCAAGATAACACGATTTCTTATTTTGAAAGTGTATTAATGATGCATTATTACATTTTGCTGCTTTATTTTTTAAAATAAATGGATTTTCTGGATTAGCACCCCTTGTCAAGTCATTCACAATTAGTATAGGAGTTGGTCCTTTAAGAGAAGCCGCATTACTAGAAATTGTATCAACATTTAATTTCAACATTCTTGTACTACTTGATACAGCTCCTTGTTTAGCATATTGTGGATTATTTGGTTTATAAACAGTAAGTTTACATCCAAAAGAATTACTTGGTCCGGAGAACGGAACTCCGTTGTACGGATCATTCAAATAATCCAAAAATATATTATTTGCCTCACTTTTCATAGGTTCAGGTAAATTATTGATAATAACAACCACTTTATCAAATGATAAATAAGGTAACTTTATTAATGTATCATATTGCGCTTGTGTTATTAAATTCTTTGATAATAAAATATACAACAATTTTGTTACAAGAGCTATTTCAGTTGTATCATAAATTTCAAAATTAGGAAAACAATTTGCCACGTATGTATTGGTGGTAGCAAGAGGACTCCCTGGTTTTACTAGCAGAGGATTGATATTATAATTATTACTTTGTTCATAAAGAATAGGATTTGGCTGTTGAAAATTGAACGCTTTTTGTTCATATGTTTGACATCTATTTTGCAAGTATTGTTTAGTTGTTGTAAAATAATTCTTTTTCAAAATTGTACTAGCATATATAACTCTTCTTTTAGCTTTTCTCTCTTCATTACAACATAATTTTTTATTTGTTGTGTTAACTTCTGGATTATCTGTTAAATATGTATTATTTGGATAATATGTAGCCACAATACCAACACCTTCACAAGTTTTGCAATTCTTGTCTAATTCTTCTACATTATTTATTTCGGTAATAGTATTTTCTTTCACAATATAGCTTCCTGGATTATCCAACATTTCATTTAGTAAACCACGACCACCACTTCCTCCACCCAATGAACTACCTTTACTTGATTTTACAAATCTGTTTAATTCTGGGTTTACTACATCTGCATTAATATAAACATCTGGATTATTTGGATCGGCAATTAATATAGGAATAACACGTCCCTTTCTATAATGTTTCATTGGTCTAGGAAGACCAAAACCGGTTTTAAAATTATTATTTGGATCTTTATTAGTGAGAGGTCTAATATGACTTGATGCAGTGCCAACAGGATTACTAAAAACACCAGTTCCTTTCCAAGATTTATAACCTCCTTGATGAACATAATTATTATAAGTTTTCATACCTAATGGATAAAAAGCTGTAGACATTTATATAATTATGAAAGAAAATAAAAAGTAATATTATAATATATTAATAATAATGCTATTAAATTTTCTTATATGTTTTTTTATTATATTAATTATTTATCAAATATTTTTAGCATATTTCAATAATATAGAAGGATTAGAAAATCAATATCAAGAATATGATGATAGTAATCCTAATAATGTTATGATATTAGCTCAGAAAAATGCCGGGAATATAGAAGTATTGAGAACACAAATAAGTAGTCTTCTTGGATTAGATAAAAAAGTTCAGGATCTTAGCGCTAATTATGCTTCTTTACAAGGACAAGTAGATAACATTATGTTAGAACAAAAGAATTATAGTGAACAAATGTTACCGACTGAAACACCTGAAATAACTGGGGCTGTATAATTCCACCTTTGAAAAGGTGGAGCCAAACCAACAATTTTGGTTTTAGTTTTAATTTTGGTTTTAGTTTTAATTTTAATTTTGGTTTTGGTTTTAGTTTTAATTTTGGTTTTAATTTTGGCTCCACCTTTTCTAAAGGTGGAAGAATAAAATTGATATAAAAAAGTAATTTTTTATTTTTTCTACAAATACTTATTGTAAAAGACTTAAAATCTAAATTAGAATTTAATTTAAATGAGAGTTTTAATATTTGATACAGAAACTACCGGCTTACCTAAA
>Ga0315284_10017814_pt1 | contig 10073 bp, 5 predicted proteins | sample YL17G09_16_MG_FD_203696 | JGI IMG/M metagenome (GOLD analysis project Ga0315284, IMG submission 203696) | Sediment microbial communities from Yellowstone Lake, YNP, Wyoming, USA - YL17G09_16 | ecosystem: Environmental > Aquatic > Freshwater > Lake > Sediment | place: USA: Wyoming | collected...
ATTCAGCAACGCAACGATATTTGCGATACTTCCTTATAATCGATTTAACGGTTTTAGTCAATGCCGGGAAGCACTTGACTTAATAAAAGGCAAGGTGTAGCATAAAGCATCTTTACACGATTTATTTTTAGACAGGAAAGGAGTTGTGACCAATGCGTAAACAATTGAATCGTCGTGATTTCCTGCGTAACGCGGCCTTCAGCGGCGCAGGCCTCATCATCTTGTCCGATAGCCGGCTGGTACGTGGTACCCAGGCCAACGAGAAATTGAACGTTGCCTGCATCGGCGTCGGGGGGCGCGGGGCCGCCGACGTAAACGGTGTTGGCGAGACTGAGAATATCGTTGCCTTGTGCGATGTCGATGAAAAGCAAGCTGCACAGACCTTCGAGAAGTACCCCCAGGCCAAACGGTATAAGGACTTTCGCCGGATGCTCGACGAGATGCAAAACAAAATCGATGCGGTCGTCGTCGGCACTCCCGATCATACCCACGCGGTGGCGGGAGTAATGGCCATGAAGCTCGGCAAGCACTGCTATTGTGAAAAGCCGCTGACCCACACTGTGTACGAAGCACGGGTAATGGCGGATTTGGCTCGCGAGAAAAAACTCGTTACACAAATGGGAACGCAGATTCATGCCGAAGGCAACTACCGTCGCGTGGTGGAGCTGGTTCAGACCGGCGCCATCGGCAAGGTGCGCGAAGTTCATGTATGGCTTGGTGCGGACTTCAACGGCCCGCCCACGCCGACGAATATGTCGCAGAAAGACGCCCCAACCGAACGTCCCGAGTTGCCGGAGACGCTCGACTGGGATCTGTGGCTGGGGCCCGCATCATACCGGCCTTACAGTCCGGCTTATGCCCCGTTCGGTTGGCGCTACTGGTGGAACTTCGCAAACGGTGAACTGGGCGATTTTTTCTGCCACTACTGCGACCTGGCGTTCTGGGCTTTGAAACTCCGGCATCCGGTCAGCGTCGAGGCCGTCGGGCCGGTCCACGCCGAGAGTGCAGCTCGCTGGACCATCGCCCGGCAGGAATACCCGGCCCGCGGTGACCTGCCTGCGGTCACTTTGACGTGGTACAACGGCGGCGGTTATCCGGAGCTTGTTAAAGAACAGAAAATCCCGCAGTGGGGAAGTGCCGTGCTGTTCATTGGTTCGGACGGCATGCTGATCGCCGACTACAATAAGCATCAACTGCTGCCCGAGGAGAAGTTTGCCGACTTCCAAAGGCCCGAGCCGTTCATCCCGGATTCTATCGGCCACCACCTCGAATGGGCCGAGGCCTGCAAAACGGGCGGACCGACAACTTGCAATTTCGATTACTCGGGCGCACTTACCGAAGCAGCGTTGCTCTGCAATGTCGCGCTTCGTACCGGCGAGAAACTAACCTGGGACGCCAGGAACCTTAAGGCTGTCGGTTGCCCTGAAGCCGACGCTTTCATCCGGCGGCAATACAGGAATGGCTGGACGCTCTGAGTTGTTATTCCGGGGCGGCTCCGTGTCGCGGGCTTCCAGCCCACGTGTCGAAGGCGTTATAGTGTCGCGGGCATCCTGCCCGCGATTCGAGGGCGAGACGCCCTCGACACGTTTGACGCCTTTGACACGACCGGTTCTATAAGGAGACAAGGCCATGAAGTCATGGATTGCTTTGCTTTTTGCTATGATCGTTTTAACTCTGCCCGGATTTTCCTGCCGAATGCAGCCGCAGCAGGCCGACACTCCGAAGCCGGCTTGCGGTGCTCTCGACGTTGAGTACAGCCGGAACACTGGCACCATTCCGAAATATGAAGTGTTTGAAATCACCTTCAGGCACTCCACAGGACGCCTTGCGGCGGAAACGGTCTACGCAAATCCTTTCTTTGACGTTACCATCGATGTTGTCTTCATCTCGCCCTCAAAGAAGGAGATTCATGTTGGTGGATTCTGCTATGGCTCTTCCTCAGGACCGGATATCCGGACAGAAAAAGGGCCCTTCGACTCCGCTCAGGGTGGAGAGAATGGCTTTCATGCCGAGCGAAGACGAGGCATCTGGAAGGCCCGCTTTGCTCCTTCAGAGCCCGGCCGGTGGAAGTACGCTTTTGTGTTCAGCAATGTGCAAGGACAAGAGGCACGCGGCGAAGGAAGCTTTACTTGTATCAAAGGTCGAAGGCCGAATCCCGGTTTTGTACGCCTGCATCCGGAAAATCAGTTCCGATTTGTCTTCGATGATGGAAGCCCCTATTTTCCAATTGGATTGCAGGATTGCTGGGGCGACAATTCGGTCACCGGATCGGTATTGGATCAGTGCTCGATGGAGGGGCCGTTCCGCACAGACCTGAAAGAGCCGCCCGAATTGCCGCCCGGGCCCATGTTCGTGCGGGGCCCGGCCAATAATCCCCAGAACGCGGACGTCTACTTGCGATACTTCTCGCAATGCGGATTCAATTTGTACCGGTACTCCCAGCAGAACTGCTCCTTCCCGCTTAATGATGACCTGGACAAATACCTTGTACAGCAGGCGATCATGACCGACGAGCTGTTGTGCTGTGCACGCAAGTACGGTTTCAGCATCTTCTACGGCATCTTCGGCTTCCAAAAGGCATTTAATGATGGGCCCTACGATGAAGTCACGATGTCTAAGGTCAAAAGATTCATTAAATATAGTGTCGATCGCTGGGGAGCTTACGTTGATTTCTGGGAATTTCTGAACGAGCAGCACGCCGATGACCGCTGGTATCAAATCATGATCCCTTATCTGAAATCCATCGATCCGTACGGACACCCGATTACCACGAGCTGGGAAAGACCGGAACTTGCCGGCATCGAAATTAACGCTCCGCATTGGTACCAGAGGGAAGATGAGCTTAAGTCGGATGCTGAGACCGCATCAAGGGCAGAGAACTGGAAAAAGAATGGCAAGCCCGTGGTCGTTGGCGAGCAGGGCAACTGGATCGACCGTAAGAATCCGCCCGCTCCGGGTGTCGGCGGTGTATGGGACGAGCGTTCGGCCTTGCGAATGCGGATCAGGAACTGGACGGCTTTCTTTAATGAGATTGCATTCGTCTTCTGGAATACGAGCTACGCGCGGGATGGTCATAATATGAATATCTGGCTCGGGCCTAAGGAACGGGAATACGTTCGGGCGATGCAGGACTTCGCCTACAGGCTGGACAGGGATGTTGTCATCGTTCCGGTGGAAGTATCGAATCCACATGCCGTTCGAGCTTATGCGCTGGCTTCGAAGGAAAGGGCCGGCGTTTATCTGCATCACTTCGAGAACCATGATAAACCGCTCAGAGGCGCAAGTATTACTCTTGACGTGCCGGTAAAGGCCAGAGGATATTGGTATTCGCCCGAGAATGCGGCGATTCTTCAGACCGTGGAGCTGACAAAAGGAAAAAATGCTGTCGAGGTTCCTGAATTCGTTGTAGATATTGCCCTTCTAATCACGCCGGACGGCCCGCCTGATATTGACCGAGATGGCGTCCCGAACAACCTCGATACCGATGACGACAATGATGGCGTGCCGGATGATAAAGATGCCTTCCCGCTGGATCCGGAAGAATGGGAAGATAAGGATATGGACTGGATCGGCGATAATCTGGATGCGGATGATGATGCCGACGGGATCGGGGACGATCTCAACAAAAACGGCATCCCGGATCACGAGGAGCTGGATATTGACGGTGACGGATTCGATCGGGCGAAATCAGTTCCCTGGGATGTTTTCCCGTTAGACCAGGATGAGTGGCGGGACACTGACGGCGACGGTGTTGGTGATAACGCCGACGACGATGATGATAATGACGGCTTTAGCGACCAATTAGAGCTAAGAAAGGGGACGAATCCGTTAGATAAGCTGAGTTTTCCGGAACGGTAAGGTGTGCAACCCATTCGACTATGCTCAGGGCAGGCTTGTTGCAGTATGTGTTTAGCCAAGGGAAAGCTATCCCCATGTAGCGAGGGCATCTTGCCCTTGTTCTCTACCGCCGGCAAGATGCCGGCGGGACGCAAGGACGGGACGGCCTCGCCACAAACGACAATCAGGATGAGGCTGCCACCCAATAGAATTGATGTAAAACGGGTGGCAGCCTCAAAGCCGCAGGCTTTGGGGATGGTCGCTAACGAAGGATTCGTGACGGAAAAAAGTCAATATGTAAATAGTACTAAAGAGGTAGAGCCATGAGAAAATCAGCACGTATTATCTTAGTTTTGTCGGTTCTGTTGTCAATACAGACAATTCTTGCCGCGGAAAAGACCTTCGATGTTGATGTCCGCACGGAAGTTAAGATTCCGATGCGTGACGGCGTCGAGCTTTCAGCGAATATTTTTCTGCCGAAAGCCCAGGGCAAGTTTCCTGTGATACTCATTCGTTCGCCGTACGGCAAAGGCGATGAAAAGAATGGTGACGGATTGTTCTACGCCGGGCGCGGATATGTGGTTGTCAGCCAGGACTGCCGGGGCAAGGGAAGCTCTCAGGGTGTATGGGAACCGTTCGCCAATGAACGCAACGACGGACGGGATACGCAGAAGTGGCTTCTGGAACAGCCCTGGTGCAACGGCAGCGTCGGCACCGCCGGCGGCTCCTATGTGGGCTTTACCCAGTGGATATCCGCCCCGAATGCCGGCGACCATCTCAAGGCCATGTTTCCCGTCGTGCCGCTGGTCGATACTTACGGCGACGGCGTCTACATCGACGGGACACTAAATCTCGCCCTGATGATGGGCTGGGGCAGCATGGTTGCTCTGAGTCCCGGTGAGCTGGTTGCCATGTTCACCTGGAAAGAGCAGGATTGGACCAAGGCCTTTAGAACGTTGCCGCTGGGCGAGTGGGACCGCGTGCTCGGCCGCAAGGTCCAGTACCTGCGGGATTGGGTCGCTCATCCGCATTTCGATGAATATTGGGCGGCCCGCGGCGTCCGCAACCAATGGCATGATATCACGGTCCCGATCTGCGCAGTTGGCGGCTGGTACGACATCTTTTCCAGAAGCGTATTCGAACATATCAACGCTGTCAGGTCAAAATCGCGTTCACTGGATGCTCGAAAGCACCAGCACCTGGTTATGGGGCCCTGGGGACATGGGATAAGTCAGGACGGCAAAGTGGGCGACCTGAACTTCGGCAAAGAATCTGTGATTAACCTGCGCGAGTTGCAGACGAAATGGTTCGATTACTGGCTTAAGGACGATGAGACGGGGGCCGACTCGTGGCCAGCCTTTCGTATCTTCGTGATGGGGCGAAACCAGTGGCGCGATGAGCAGCAGTGGCCGTTGGAGCGAACCGAATACACACCTTACTATTTTCACAGCGAAGGAGCTGCGAACACGGCCGGGGGAGATGGAAAATTAGCAACAGCGAAGCCTTCTGAGGAGACAAGCGACGAATTCGTGTACGATCCGAATGACCCGGTTCCCACGGCCGGCGGCTGCAACCTGGTGGGTTGTCCCGCGGGACCGCGAGACCAGGGCCAGGTCGAGAGTAGAAACGATGTTCTCGTTTTCACCAGTGAAGCGCTGAAGACCGGGCTGGAGGTCACCGGGCCGGTCAAGGTGATTCTTTACGCCGCCAGTACGGCAAAAGATACTGACTTCACGGCGAAGCTTCTGGATGTTTATCCCGACGGGCGCCCCTTCAATCTCTGCGATGGCATCGTTCGCGCCACGAGACAAAAGAGCTTAACCGCTGAGAACGCCGAGGTCGCCGAGAAAAGAATTAAAAACAAAAACTCTGCGGTCTCTGCGAACTCGGCGGTAAGAGATGAACCGAGTCTCATTCAGCCCGGCAAGGTTTATCGCTACGAGATCGACCTGTGGGTGACAAGCAACGCTTTCCTGCCCGGGCATAAAATCAGAGTCGAGATATCCAGCAGCAATTTCCCGCGATTCGACAGGAACCTGAACACGGGCGAGCCGTTCGGCGCCGGCACTGATTTCATCAAGGCGACCCAAACCATTTACCACGATAAAGAACGCCCATCGCATATTTTGTTGCCTGTAATTCCCTCCATGGAGGATGTACAATGATCTCTTGTCATCCTGAGCGAAGCAAAGGATCTCAACGCTTACAATCCCAGATTCTTCGGCTGCGCCTCAAAATGACAGCGTCTGATAACAATCGATGAAAAATCTCGTTTTCCAAAAGGAGTTATTTGCTGTGACAGGAAAATATAATCGCCGTGAGTTTTTGGCAAGAAGTAGTTTCGGAATCGCTGCTTTGAGTTTGGCACAACGAGCTACGATAGATGGGCAGGATTCAAATACAATCCGTATCGAGGCGCCGAGTGTTGAAGTGGGCAGATACGAGAAGCTGGAGCTGCTTATTCGAGTGGACAGGCGATATGATAATCCGTTCGACCCGGAAGAGGTTGATCTGGTCGTGGTGCTAAAGACGCCGGGCGGTGTGCAAATGACGCTGCCCGCCTTCTATTGCCAGGACTACGAGCGGCGGAAACTTAATCAGGATCGCGAAAGGGCGAATTGGTTCTATCCAGTCGGCAACGGCACATGGAAAGCGAGGTTTGCTCCGACTCAGACAGGGACTTATTTTGCAACGGCGCGGCTTAAAGATAAAGCCGGTACAATTCAATCGGAAAGCTTTCGATTCGACTGTGTACCTTCGTCAGGGAAAGGATTCCTCCGTGTCTGCGAGAAAGATCCCCGTTTCATGGAGCTAAGCGACGGCACGCCATTCTTCGCCATTGGCCAGAACCTGGCGTTCATCGGCGAAGGCCAGCATGTTACCCTCTCCAGGGCTGAAGAGATTTTCGGCAAGCTCGCCGCCAATGGAGCGAACTTCCTTCGCATCTGGACCTGCTGCAACGATTGGGCAATGGCGATTGAGGCGAAGAAGAGCGCCTGGGACCGCTCGTGGAATCGCGGCGAGCGAATGGTTCCTGTCCCCGGCGGTGAAAACGATCCAAGTGCTCGCAAATGTGTAAAAATAGACAACAAGTCGGTAACGGTTTCGCCTTCTCATCCGGTGGCTTTGCGGCCGAAGGTGCGCTACACACTCACAGGGCGATTCATGGCGGAGAATGCGACCGGGCTGCGGGTGAGCGTTGGCCGGGATAATTGGGAGATGCCCTTCGACTCCGCCGGCGGTAGAAAATGGCAGGAGTTCAAACGGGAGTTTACGACCGGGGAAAACGACTTCTGGCTCGGCCAGATAACCTTGGGCCCGGTCGGTTCCGGCACGGTCTGGCTGGACAATTTGTCTCTTAAAGAGACGCCGGACTCGCCTGAGCTGCTGTGGGAAGCGGATATGAATCGACCGGTACTGGGCGTTTACAACCAGGTGGACTGTTTTATGCTGGATGAGCTTGTCGAAGCTGCCCAGAACAACGGCATCTACCTGATGTTGTGTATGCTGACCCGGGATCTGTACATGAAGCATCTTTCCGATGAAAGCAGCGGCGAATATGAACAGGCGATTCAATATGCCAGGAAGTTTATGCGCTATGCCGTAGCTCGCTGGGGCTATTCGACCAGCGTGGCCGCCTGGGAGTATTTCAATGAGATCGATCCGGGCCTGCCGACCGATCGTTTCTATGCCGAAGTTGGTGACTATCTCGAAAGTATCGACATCTACCACCACCTTCGCGCAACGAGCACATGGCACCCTTCGGCAAAAGACTGCCGTCACGCGTCTCTGGACATCGGCCAGTTGCACCGCTATATGCGTCCCGGCACCGAAGAGGAGTACAAGGACGAGGTTGCGGTAGTGCTCGACAGGGCACTGTTTTTGAGAAAGCATGCTCCGAACAAGCCGGCACTGATTGCTGAATTCGGGCTGGCTGATACCAAATGGGGCCTGAGCGATTACATGAAGCAGGACAAGGAATGCATGCATTTTCATACTTCGCTCTGGGCCTCGGCGTTCGCGGATACTTCCGGCACGGCGATGTTCTGGTGGTGGGAGTTGCTTGACCAGCAGGATGCTTACAGGCACTACCGGCCGCTGTCGGCATTTCTGGCGGACGTCTGCTTTGCGGGACTTCGGCAGACCGATGCCGCGGCATCCGGCGAGCGGCTTCGAGTATTAGGTTACCAGGGCGACGATTGTGCATACATCTGGATTTCAGATAACCAGGCTACATGGTGGAACCGGATCGTTGAAAACAGGCAGCCGGCGCCGGTTGTGGATGCTTCAATCGAAATCAGGGGACTCCGGCCCGGTGAGTATCGACTCGAATGGTGGGATACGTATGAGGGCAGAACCATCCGGACCGAACAGGTTACATGTACACAAGCTCTCTTGAAAATTTCGGTACCGTCATTCAGCCGGGATATCGCGTGCACCCTTCGACTCCGCTCAGGGTGAAGTGAGGTAGCTTTACGCGCAGGATGAAGAGAGGTAGCTTTACGCGCAGGATGAAGAGAGGTAGCTTTCTTCATGCCGAGCGAAGACGAGGCACAAGAAGCAGTTAGTAGATGTCTGCTGAGTTTTACAAGTATTAATGTTTACGATAAAGGTTTCTGTAATGTGCTTATTACGTTCTGAAAAAAGTGAATCGAGCAGATTTTTGCGGTCATTGATTATATTTACAATTTGCCTTGTGCCGGTCTTGTGTGTGGGTACTTTGGCGTACGGCAAGGGAGATTCGAGTTTTAACATTCGCGGCACGCTTCCTTGGCATAATTTTCTGTCGGGGCCTACGGCGTGGAACGAGGAAGATTACCGGGAGTATCTTGACCGGCTAAAAGAGCTGGGGCTGAACTTTGTAGGATTTCATTGCTATACAGGTGGAGCCGAGCGATATGCCCCTTATGTCGAGCCGATGATTAGAATCGAATATCGGGATGTTGTTCCTTCGGCGGGATTCGACACATCTTTGACCGCCAGGTGGGGTTATCGCCCGCTGGCGGTTAAGGATTTTGCATTCGGTACTTCGAAGATCTTTGAAATGCCGCAAGGTGCCGAGGCCTTCGGTGCAAGATGTGCCGTATTGGCACGGGATAACAGCGACCGGTATCGGCGCGGCCAGGAGCTGTTGAGGAGCGTCTTAAAGATGGCGCATGATCGCGAAATTCAGATGGCAATGGGTTTCGAGTTCGGGATTCATCCGCTGGAGTTTGCCTCAATTGTTCCGCCCGACTCATGGATTCAGGGTGCTATGCTGCCCGACCCGACACATCCGGCGTCGATAGAGATTCTCAGGGCTACGATTGATGACATACTTCGAGCATATCCGGGGATCGACTGGATCTGGCTGTGGCTGCACGAACACACCATGCACGTGGGCCAGGCGAAGATGTCGGGCGGCTTTCGAAAAATATATGAGAAAGAAAGCTCCCTTTTTGAAAATGATGGCAGCGATGATGCGGGCTTTACCGGTGTGTGGTCACTGGCTTATATTCGCCAGGCGTACGCCTATATCCACCAGAAGGCACCGAAAGTCGGAATTGCCATCGGGGGATGGGGCGGAGGATCACAACTGCCGGCGATTTTGCGAGGTCTGGACCGGGTGCTTCCCAGAGACATTGTCTTTACCTGCCTAAATCCGAATCAGGGCTGGTCCGCCCAGCCGGAGTTTCTTGCCGAGATTGCAAAAAATCGTGCCGTCTGGGCGATTCCCTGGCTTGAGGGTGATAGAAATCTCTGGCATCCTCAGCCCCGAGTGACATTAATGCGTGAGCACGTCAAGCTTGCCAATCAGCAGGAACTGGACGGCGTCGTTGCGATTCACTGGCGTACCGAGGAAACACGTCTGAATTTGGATACCTTTGCGCGCTTCGCGGATAATCCTGACGAGACAGCAACGGTTGAGGATATTTATCGTGAGGATTGCGAAAAGAGATTCGGAAAAGTCGCCGGAGCTAAACTTGCTCCGGTTCTGACGCGTATGGATATTGAGCATTGGCTCGATGCGCCCGAATCGGCCGAATATTTCCCCTACAATCCGCAATGGGGACGGATTGATGAAGAGCTTCGAAGCCGCCTGAACGATTTAATTTCTACGATTGAGCAACTGGATAAACAGGCTGAAACTCCGCGCCATCGGGCCAATCTTGCCTGGCTGGCGGCAAATCTGAAGTTCATGCTCCTGCTCGATGAAGTGAGCCGGAAGATTGAGCCTGCTTACGACTTGAAGAATC
>Ga0315284_10017816_pt1 | contig 10073 bp, 5 predicted proteins | sample YL17G09_16_MG_FD_203696 | JGI IMG/M metagenome (GOLD analysis project Ga0315284, IMG submission 203696) | Sediment microbial communities from Yellowstone Lake, YNP, Wyoming, USA - YL17G09_16 | ecosystem: Environmental > Aquatic > Freshwater > Lake > Sediment | place: USA: Wyoming | collected...
GGAAACGCCATCAGCGTGAAGTTCGACGGGAGCCGGTCGAGGTTGGCTAGTGCTTCGACGATGACGATTTCGACGCCGTTCCCGAGCAGAATGTGATGGCACTCCTTCCAATCAACACTTGGCGTTGGTGTGTCCATGCCGAGCAACCCGATCTTTCGGCTCGCGAAGAACTGTGCGGCTTCCAGCGTAAGCGTCGGGAACTCCGAAAAAAACCGGGGCCCGCCGAACATCCGGTCCCACCCGGTCCGGTAGATCACCTTCGCGCCCTCCTGCAACACTTCGGCGTGCCGCTCGAACATCTCGAGGGTGAGCGGAGTCCCGGGCTCGAGACAACCGCCCGGTGCGAGATCAATCAGCGCAGCAGGACCGAAAAACCGATCAAGCGCCATGCGGTCCAGCGTCAATCCGTCATCGAAGAAGTGAAACGGCGCGTCCAGGTGCGTTCCCTGGTGAGTGGACATGCTGATCTGAGTGATGTTGTAGCCGATCGACGACACGGTGTTATGAGGAATGATGCTGAGCTTGGGATCCCACGGGAAATTGGGCTGCCCGTGTTCCAGCGGGTGCGAGAGGTCGATTAGTGTTGGCATGCGGCCACCCCGCCAAATTGAATCCCGTTGACCACATTGCGTAGCGGCTCACCCAGGAGCGCCCGGCGGCACTCTTCGGCGCCCTTGCGGCGCATTTCTTCCAGTCCCTCCTCGGAATAGAACGCCGAGTGCGGGTTGATCAGTACGCGCTCGTAGGCGGGATGGTTCGGGTCGCGCCACGCCTGGAGCAGGGGGTCGTGATCGGATGGCGGTTCCCGCTCCAGGACGTCGATGCCGGCGCCGGCGAGTTGTCCCGAAGCAATGGCGCCGGGGATTGCCGCCGTGTCCAGGACCGCCCCGCGCGCCGTATTCAGGAGGTAGGACCCCTTGGGCATGAGCGAAATCGACGAGTCGTTCATCATATGCCGGGTCTCTTCGGTAAGCGGGCAGTGCAGGCTCACCACGTGCGCACGTTCCAGCAGTTCCTCGAGGCGCCGCGCCCGGTGCAACCCGAGGGCCTTGTCGTATCCATCGGGCTTGTAGGGATCGTAGAAGCACACGTCCATTCCGAAGGCTTTGGCCCGCACGGCGGTAGCGGTTCCAATGCGCCCGAGTCCGATGATGGCGAATACCTGATTTCGCAGACGATATAACGGCGCCGTCAGAGAGTAGTCCCAGACTCCATCTCCGGTTCGTAACCGGGTGTTGAGCGCGGTAATCCCACGGGTCAGCGCCAGCATGAGGCCGATAGCGGAGTCGGCTACCTCCTCGGTGCCGTAGTCGGGCACATTCGCAACCGGTATCCCACAACGCCGGGCGGCATCGCAGTCGACGTTGTCGTAGCCCGCGCCACAGCGCACAATGGCACGGCAATGCTCCAGCCGCCCGATGGTTCGCGCGGACAAACCGATAGCGTGATAGAGCATGACGGCATCGGCGTTCTCGACACGCCCCGCGAGCTCCGATTCGTCATGGGCGTCGAGGGCCTCGACCTCGGCGAGGTCCCCCAGGACGGTTCGTTCTATTTCGAGGGCCTCTGTCACCAAGTCAGTGATAACTACTGTGAAGCGTCTCTCCATGTTCACCTCTCACGAGTTGGGGCGGGATCCGTCCTACCAGGTCAGGCGGAGTGTAGCCTGTAACTGCCGCGGCGCGTTCGAGGAGGCGCGCAGGCTGAGGATGCCGGTATTGCCATCCGGCAACGCCAGGCCGGGCGCGTTAAACACGTTGAACGCGTCCAGGTTGAAGCGCAGCGCTACACGTTCGGTGATATCGAATCTCCTGAACAGCGACGCGTTGGTGACAAATTCCCAAGGTCCCGGGATGTACTGCTGCCTCCATGGGTGCAGTCCTGTAGTCAGTGCGGTCAGTTGCTGCGTCCCGTCCCTCAGCGTGACGAATACATTGTTGGTGTTGTAGTAAATGGAGCGGGGATCGGTGTGGACAGGCGTACTGGCCGGCTTGTAGTTCGATGGAACACCGCATACGCCGGTGCGCGCCCCCTGCGCGTTCGTGGAATTGACCTGCGTTGGTGGAATCCAACCGTTGTAGTACAAGTACCCTGGGAAGCAGGCGCCGCCGCGGCAGTCCTGGATGGGGTACTTACGCCCGTAGACCTCGACCTGTCCCACTGATCCCCAGTTGTTCACCCCGAGCGCCCAGTATCTGCTTCGCATGGCGCCGTAACCCGCCAACTGCCAGCCAGCGATCATGGAGTTCAGGAAACGGCCCGCATTCCTGCCCAGCAACTTGCCGCGGCCCGCCGGGACGTCTGCCAGGAAGTTCCAGTTCACGCGATGCTTCGGCACCGTGGTGTCCCGCTGATAGTTGTAGAACCTGTTGAATGCATCCGGGTCGGTGGGCACGCTGCCCGGCAGGAAGTTATCAGGCGAGAGGATTGGGGAATCGCGCCAGCCGTTGCCACCGATGCGGAAAGAATTCGCCAGGTTGTAGAATGCCTGGAAAGCGTAGCCGCGGCTGAATCGCTTATTCACTTCCAGAACGAAGGAATTGTAATTGGTGTAACCGGTGCGCTGGTACCGTGCGATCGTCCCATAGGTGGTCTGGTCGAACGGCCGCGTGGCGGTGTTGGCGTAAGTCCCGGTCGGCAGTGGCGTGCCCGTCTTCACGAACCAGACGTAGGGACTGACTACTGGTTGATTCATGTACCACCATTGGTCTAAATTGCGGCCGTGAGCGCCCGTGAAGGAGAGCCTGAAAACCATGTCCCGGTACATTTCGCGCTCCGCCGTGACGGAATATTGATAGGCGCGCGACATGGGTTGTTCGGGGTCCCAATAGTATACCGAGGGCGACCCCGGTGCGATGCCCACCGGCCTGTCTACCGGGATGATCTCCCTTGTGTTCACTCCGGCCACGTATTGCGGCGCGGACCGCAGCAGCAGGTTAGGCAGGCCGTCGGGCGCCAATTGGGCGCTGGTGAAGCTTGTCGTAAAAGTCGGCTGGTGCGGGACAGCTTGCGACATTCGATAGGTGGCCTGGCGTATGGCCATCAGCACATCGAACATCCCGAAGCCCCCGCGGATTACTACCGGACGCCGTCCCGTGGGGGTCCGGTATGCGAAGCCCAAGCGCGGCTGAAATCCGTACGGGTTGCTCTTTATCATGTCGCGGTCGCTGGTGGCGAACTTCACGCCTATCGCTTCGTAGGCGGGGATCACCTGCGGAACAACGAGCCCCTGCCGGATCATTTTGTCCAGAGGCTGGCCAAGGAGAATGCTCTTCGTCGCGGTATCGAAGCCCTGCAAAAGGTTCCGCCGTTCGTTGAGCGCAGGCTCGAATTCATAGCGGAATCCCAGGTTGAGGGTCAGATTTGAGCTGAGTTTGAAATTGTCCTGGAAGTAGCCGCTGTAAAGCGGGGCGTCTTCGTAGAACATCGGGGGCGCCGCGATCGCCTGGTAAAAGTCCGGCAGCCCCAAAAAGAGGCTCGCGCCTGCAAACCCGGTTTGGGGCAATGGGCTATACAACGCTCCCGAAGCCGGATTGTACTGGCCGGTCGCCAACACGCTGAAGTTCATCCCGCCAGGTGCAAACGGCGACGAGTCCGGCCGCCAGAAGTTCCGACTGTGGCGCATCTGACCGCCGAATCGCAGCTCATGCCGGCCCAGCGTCTTTGTGAATTTTTGGTCCAGGTTGGCGACCCACGTGCGGCTGTCGCGGTAATTGTCCATTTGTCTCCACTCCTGTGAGAAACCGGTCGTCGCGATGGCAGGGAAACCGGTAGTCCCGAAGGGATTCGGAAGCCCCAACTGGGTCGTCCAGTTCTCGTTGATACGCCCGGAGTAGACCAGATACGCCTCATAGCCAATTGAGAATGTCGTTTCGCTGAAAAAGGTGGGGGAAAGGACCCTGCTGTATGAGACTACGCCACTGCGGTCGTAGGCCGGGGTGTAGGTGACGCCCCCCGCTCCATTGAGCATCGGCGCAACGCGGGGCGCCAGCGTGACATCTGAGTTGCCGTAGGAGTATCGGAAGAAGACCCGATCGTTATCGGTGAAATTGTGGTCGAGGCGGCCGGTCCATGTGTCTTGTATGGTGGGGCTCGGCGCCGGGCCTTCGTAGTTCGCCGACACCAATGGGTTGACGTCGGAACGGGTCGGCAGAGGTGTTTGGGCGAACACGTACTTCGACACAGGACTCTGCATATTGGCGGGGATCTGATTGTTCGGAAAAGGCAGGCGCGTATATGTGGGGCCGGACCCGGTTGAAAACGGGTTGTACAACGTGATCTTCTGGCCGGCCGCGTTGACCAGGCCGCTGAAGTCTCCCGCCCGCATTGCCGCCGTGGGCATGGTCACCGAAACTGTCGCCTCCTGCCGCAGGTCGTACTTCTCATAGCCGAAGAAGAAGAAGGTCCTGTTACGGCCGTCGTAGAGCTTGGGCAACCGCACTGGACCGCCAGCGGAGATGCCATATTCATTGCGAATCAGCTTCGGCGCTTTCAGATAGGTGTCCTCGCGCCGCCGGGCCAGCCCCCATCCGTTATTGCGATTGGTAGCGAACACCGCACCGTGGAAGTTATTCGTGCCGGACTTCGTTGAGATGATCACGTTCGCAGCCCGGCTGAATTCGGCTGACGAGCCGCTGGTCTCCACACGTACTTCGGAGACGGTATCAAGCCCCGGCGGACGTTGATGGAGATTTCCCTGCTCCCTGTTCTCCAGCGAGGCGCCATCCTGGGTATAAGCCGTGGATTGTGAAATCAGCCCCATGGTGTACCCGTCGCCTTCGATTCCTGGCGTGGTCAGGGGAATGAGGTTCTGGAGGAAGCGGCCGTTGAGCGGCAACTCGTCCAGCCGCTTGCGCTCGAGTGTGTTTCCCAGTGTGGCGTTGGTGTCAACAACCACCGGCGTCACGTCCCCCGCGACAAGAATGGAAGTTGCCGTCGAGCCGACTTGCAGGGTGACGTTTACCGAAAGGCTCTGGTTCACTTGCAGTAGCAGGTCACCTTCCCAGGTCTGCATCCCCACCGAGGTCACGATCAGCCTGTAGGAACCGATCTGAACGCCTGGTAGCAGGAAAATGCCCGAATCGTTTGATTCCAGCTTGTACTCGCGGCCGGTCTGGACGTGAACCGCCATGATCTTGGCCCCGGGCACGATGGCGCCCTGAGCGTCTTTCACGGTTCCCTGAATAGTTCCCCCGCCGGTCTGTCCAAGCATCGGGTTCAACCCGAAGAGCGCTAACGCCATACACAGCATCGCTGCTTGTAGGAATTGTCGACTGTTGCTCCTCATGTGGTTCAGCTCCCTTCACTTACACGGAGTGGTCAATCCGCGGCCGCACCGCCCGTGAGCAAATCCCACCCACGGGACGACGCACCCGATATAGAATGGTAAGACCTTTTTGACGCGCTGTCAAGAGGAAATTCATGAGATTCACCGGTGGCTCCGCGCTTGCTCACCGGTTGAGGGCGTTCGGAGCCTCCGGTGACGATCCGGTGTTCAGGGCTACTGTTTTGCCTGCGCGGGGCAGGACCACGCTGCTAACGTCCTCGGTATGGACGCTCCATTTCGTGCGCCAAGCCAATCATCCAGTTCTTTGAGTCCGTTGCGGGCCGTTGATGATCTTCTGTTTCATCCGCCGGCTTGGTTCCTGTGCCGTCAACGGGAGAAGCATGGAGGAGTTCCTGTTCTTCCAGAAAGCGCCACCCGATCAGGATGGCCCAGAGTGGTCATGCCTATCTTGAGTGAAATGCGGAGTGTGAGCCGAGCTGTGTTGGGTCGATGTAGTAGCGGAATCAATCGATTGAATGCAATTTTGCCACTGTAAGCTCTTGAGAATGGCCTTGCATCTCAGCCTTCATCAATGGTAAGATCAATGTTCATGGAATTGTGGTGAACTGGAAAAAGGAAGGCCTGACCGCCAGACTGATCGCGAGCTTCAAAGGCCTGATCGCGGAGGGTGTGCTCCTGCCCGGCTGCAAACTGCCGCCCGAACGGGAATTGGCGTTGCGTTTCGGAGTCAGCCGGCCCTCCCTTCGGCAGGCGCTCAAGGTCATGGAGATCATGGGGGTCCTGTACCAGCGCATCGGCGACGGCACCTATCTGAACCGCGACGCCTCGGCCGTCCTCAGCGAACCCGTGGAGTTCCTGATCCTCATGGAGGGCATCTCGCACCATGAGCTGTTCGAGTTCCGTCTGATCCTGGAGCCGGAACTGGCGGCGCGGGCAGCGGAGCGGGCAGCCGCCAGCGACATGGCGGAACTCCGCCGCGCCCTCAAGCTGATGGAGGACAACACGGCCGACCGCAAGACTTTCGTCGAAGCCGACGTCGCATTCCACTCCGCGATCTGCAAGGCCAGCGGCAACCGGATCGGCCAACTGGTGTTCGCCATGACCCACAAAGGACTCCTGAACAGCGTCGTTACTACGGCCAGTCTTGCGGAGCTCGGGCACGCCATCAGTTTCCACAAGGCCATTTACGCGGCGATTCACGGCCGTGATGCGGAGGGGGCCCGCCGGCAGATGATCGCCCACCTGATGGATGCGCGGGAGGTGCTGCTGCGCGGCGGCCCGGCGCGGCTCGATGAAGAGATCCTCGGCCGCATCCGGCCGATTCAACGAGATACGAAGGCAATTCCGGCAGAACAGCGCTGACTACAGGCGATTGAACCATTGAACTCGCCCGGCGTGAATAAACGCAAAACAGGGCCGGCAACGCGGTGAGCCCCGCAACGAAGTACAGGAGCAGCGAATGAAACGCCCAGAGTTTATCCCGGAAGGCGCAACTGCACACACCCGTCGAGCGATGGCCACGATCTGCGTTTCCGGGCTGCCCGCAACGTTCATCAACTGGGCATTGCCCTCGCAAGACGCGCAGAGGGTTCCCACCATCCACGAAGCCGCGGCCAGTGACACACTGCCCGACCGCCACCACATCACGATTCCCACGCTGGATATCTCCGGCGACTCCGATCCGGAGGACCTCAAGCGCCACGTCGTCCTCGCGGCGGGGAACGAAAAGGAGAACTGGCAGCACCCGCACATGCTGCTGATGCCGGATGGCAAGACGATCTTCGCTGTTTGGACGCTGGGCCACGGCGGCGCCTGCGGCCCGATCAAACGCAGCGACGACGGCGGGTCGACCTGGAGCAAACCGCTCACGGTTCCGGAAAACTGGACCTCGGCAAAGAACTGCCCCGCCATCCATCGCCTGGCTGACCCTCGCGGCACGGTCCGGCTGATCGTCTTCGCGCGCGCCAACGATGGCAGCTTCGTCAGGTCCGTTTCGGAAGACGACGGGCGCACGTGGTCTCCGATGAGGCCGGCCGGCTTTAGTGGCGTCGTCCCGCCCATGACGGTGCTGCCGGTTGTAAGCGGCAAGAAACTGCTGACCTGGACCCACACGAGCAAGACTCTCCAGGTACTGCAGTCGGAGTCGCTCGATGGCGGACTCACCTGGAGCGCGCAGACCGAACCCATCGACAAGGTCCAGTTTCCGAATTCGTTTCCCTGCGAGCCGGAGGTGATCCGCTCGCCCAACGGCAAACAACTGCTGATGCTGATGCGGGAGAACAACCGCCGTTACAACTCGTTCTACGCCCTCAGCAACGATGAAGGCCGCACCTGGTCGAAGCCCAAGGAACTTCCCGCGGCGTTAACCGGGGACCGGCATACCGCCGTCTACGCGAAGGACGGGCGGCTGGTGGTCATGTTCCGCAACCGCAGGCCCGTCCCCAGGAATGAGGCCAACCACGATAAGGCCGGCATCCCGGTGTGGGGGAGCGGGAAGACAACCGCCTGGGTCGGCCGCTATGAGGACATCGTCGAGGGCCGCGAAGGCCAGTACCTGGTGAGCTTGCTCGGCTACGGAGGCTACGGGAAGCTGGAACGCCTGCCGGACGGAACCATTCTCGGAATCACCTACTGTGTGTACCAGCCTCGCAAGCCGAACGCCTCCGCTGCTCCGCCCCAAATCTCGCTCGATGAGCAGATCCGGCAGCAGCCTGGCGAGGTGGGCGCCTCAATTGTGACTACCCGGTTCACCCTGGAGGAGTTAGACGGGCGACTGCGCACGCTAGGCGCCCGCCGGGACGAGCCGCTGCCGGACAAACTGCCGAAGCAGGCCCGGCCTCTGGGAGAAGTTCCTCAAGCCGGCGTGGCGTTTCGTACCGGCGACCGCTTCCTCCAGCGCCTGTACGATGCGGCCGAAAGCGTCTGCCGGGGTAACATCGTGCATTACCCGCCCCCCTTCGATATGGACATCCTCATCGAAGGCAGCGGATACATCGGAGCCTGGCTGGAGACCCAGCCGATGGGCGGGCGCATGTGGGGGAAGCGGGATCTGCGCGTCGCCCGCAATAATCAGATGATCTTCCTGCTGAATCAGGCGTCGAACGGCCAGCTTGCCTACCGCGTCAACACCGATCAGCGAAGGTTCGGCAGCTTGCAGGGATACTGCTTCCCAACGCCGGCATGGGAACTCTACTTCCTGTTGAACAAGGACAAGGAGTATCTCCGTCGGCTCTACGTTGGCCTCGAGGGCCATGACCGCTTTCTGTGGGCGACGCGCGATACCGACTTCAACGGGTGCCTGGAGGCCTTTTCATCGGGGGATGCCGGCGAGGACGGCAGCAGCCGATGGCCCGAAGACCGCGGCAAACTGCCAGCTTTCTATGAGTCGATGGACGTGATGTCCTACGCCTATGATGGCGAAACGATCCTGGGCAAAATCGCCGCCGAACTGGGCAACGGACAAGCAGATTCCTGGCGGGCCAAGGCCGAGTCCACCCGGCGGAAACTCATCGAGTACCTATGGCGGCCCGAGAAACACGCCTGCTACGACCGCGGACCTGACAACAAGTTCATGGACGTGCTGATCCATAACAATCTCCGCTGCATGTACCACGGCATTTTCACGCAACAAATGGCGGACGCATTCGTTCGTCACCACCTACTGAATCCGGCCGAGTTTTGGACGCCCATGCCGTTGGTTTCGATCGCCGCCAACGACCCCAAGTTCAAGAGCGTGTCGCACAACAACTGGAGCGGACAACCTCAGGGCCTGACCTTCCAGCGGGCGATCCGGGCGCTGGAGAATTACGGGCACTACGCCGAACTGACGCTGATTGGCAGGAAGTTGCTGGCCGCGGCCGGAAAGGACCTTATCTTCACGCAGCAGTTCGACCCGTGGACCGGCGAACCAAACCCACCGCGCGGCGGCAGGACTTCCTCGTATGGTCCTACCGCGCTATCCGTGCTGGAGTATATCGCCCATCTGCATGGTGTCGAACTGGTGTTGGATAGGAACCAGGTTTGGTTCAGCGGTCTCGCTCGCGGCGAACACGATCACGAGTACACCCAGAACTGGAACGGCCGCGAGTTCTCGCTGCGATTGAAGCAGGGCCGTTTCGACGGCCTGGTTGACGGCCGGAAAGCCTTCACATGCTCGGCCAACGTTCGGGTAATCACCGACCTGTCGGGCCGGCCGGTCCGGATCGTGGGTATCAGCCCCGAGCCGCAGAAAGTGGCTATCGAATGGGGGTCGTCACGTCAGACTCTGACCGTGAGGCCGAATCAAAACTACGCTCTGATCACGAACCGAGGGACCGTGGGCACGGCGAACAAGTCACTCAAAATGGGAGGGACGAATGCAGCACGACGATGATGTGATGCGAAGGAACTTTTTCGGATGATCGGTGCCAACGGCGTCGACGGCCGCCGGCCTGTGGGGCGACGGGTGGATTGCACTTTTCGGTGCATGTTTGACTACATCTGCCTACGCGGCGTGCTGGAGCGCTCTTGGGATGCCGTTATCCTCGACGCGATTTGACACGATCGAGGTCCTTGACGCGGCCTGAAGCCTCGGACGGTCCGCTCTAACCGCGCGGTGTCGGGCAACGGTCGTCAGGAATCGGAGAAATGGGCTAAGGCTGCGGTTCCCTCTGGAATACCCTCTCGACCAGCGGCTGAAGCCAACCCCGGTCGGGGTTGGCGCCGTACCGAATCCCAGGTCTGGATCGCGGCCTTCAGGCGCGCGGCTTCCGGATCTGTAAACTCAAACTCTCGGGCCGGGACGGAG
>Ga0315284_10017821_pt1 | contig 10072 bp, 12 predicted proteins | sample YL17G09_16_MG_FD_203696 | JGI IMG/M metagenome (GOLD analysis project Ga0315284, IMG submission 203696) | Sediment microbial communities from Yellowstone Lake, YNP, Wyoming, USA - YL17G09_16 | ecosystem: Environmental > Aquatic > Freshwater > Lake > Sediment | place: USA: Wyoming | collected...
GGTCAATAACAATGTTCAGGCCGCGCTGAACCTCGCCGATGTACTTCAGCACGTTGTCCAGGCTGGTCTTCTCGAAATCGAGGTCGATCTCCTCGCTCAGGCGGCGCCGCGTTTCCGCCACACGACGCCCAGTCTCAGCCGTCTGATTCACGCTCGGGGCGGCACCCGCTCCCTGGGCCTCGGCGCGCGGTAGCCCTGCGCCCAACGCCCACACGAGCGCCAGTGCCCCCAGGCCCAGCGCCAGCGCGACAAGCAGCCAACGGCTACGCCGCTTCGCGCGAGTGGCCTGCGCCTTAGTCTCCGCCAGTTCCCGCTCCACCTTCGCCAGCCGTTCCTCGGTCGTCATTACCAGCCCCTTTCCCTGTGCCCGCCCAGGCGGGCGTGTCCGATTCAGGTTTGGAAAATAGGGACAGCCGCCTTCGGGCTAACCCATCCGGCGGCAGTGTACCAGAACGGCGACCTGCCTGCCCGTAGGCCGATCTCGCCGTGACCCTTAATTTGTCACCACGAGCGCCACCCGCGCGCCGACGAGCGCCAGAAACGTCGCCGCCGCCGACCCCGCCGGCCCCGCCCCGACAATCACCACGTCATAGACCGCATCGGATTTCTTGGACCTGTTCATTTTTTCTGGATCCGATCGAACTCTTTCAGGAGCGCCCCCTCCGCTTCCTTATACCGCCCGAATGTCTCTTCCGACTGCTTGGGCATTTCCTGGAAGACCTTCGGGTCCACCTCGGCCTTATCGGGCTTGGCGAACAGTCGCCAGGGCGACCGGCGGATGCCGTGTTGGCGCCGGCGTCATCACGATCGCGCCTTTCCCCTGCATCTGAGCGATCACCGTGACGGCCTTTTCCGTCGTCTCCACCTGATTCCCTGTGAGCTGACGGCCCGTCAGCACGGGAGTTCCAGGTCCATGCCACGGCAGGATCACGGTGATCGGCACGGGGGCCTCGCACACCACGGCGAGCGACGACTCTCCGTTGTGCGCGCGGTAGCGCACCGTCAAGCGCGCCCCGTTCGGCAGGCAGAGTTCCAGGGCGGCCCGTTTCCATTCCATCGGGAACTGCGGCGCCAGCCGGATGGACCGGAAGCCGGGCTCCGGCGACGAGAGGCCGAACAGTCCGTGAATGAGGACATCCAGGAAGCCCGCGGACGTTTCGCCGTACCACGGCGCTCCGCCGGGCTCGGTCTTGCCGGCGTATTTCTCCCACGTCCAATACTCATGGAACGAGCCGGCCTGGCGTGCGGCGGCGGCCTGGCGTTTGAGATAGTCCAGTCCCTGCTCGGGCCGGCCGTGGCGGAAACACGCCAGCGCCACGGACGGCATAATGCCGCGCCCCCAGCCGCAGCCGCCGTTGCAGTAGACCCCGGGGTCGTTTTGCGGGCCGTCCTCTTTCCGGACGGGGGGAATATGATAAGGGCCGGGGACCACGAAGGACTGCTTGGCCATGAAGGCGAGGATGCGTTGGGCACGGCGGTTGCCTGCTATGCCGAAGAGAATGGCGTAGCCGTCGGCATAGACGGTCGTGACGTATTCGAGGCATGGCGCTCTGGTCTTGCGGTCCATGCCGAAGATGTAGCGGCCCTCGGGCCGCCAGAAGAGCGTGTTCAGTCCGCGGCGCAGGCGCCGGGCCCAGCTCTGGGCCCAGGCGGCGTCGTCCTTGCCGCCCAGGATGTCCGCCATCTCGGCGAAAGCCAGAAGGGCGCCGTAGAGCATGACCTGGTCCTCGGCCCGCGCCGTCGAGTTCATGTCCGTGTCGCCGCCGACCACGAGATCGGACAGAACGCAGGCGGTCTCGATGAATCCGTCGCGGTCGACGTCGTGGTATTTCTCAAGGTACTTCAGCGCGCGGCGGCAGGGTCCATACATCTCCATCAGGAAGGGCATGTGTCCGCGGGCGCGCCATTCGTCGTAGATCTGGAGCACGAAGAGATGATCCCGAACGTAGATGCCGTAGCGGACGGTCTCCGGCTGTTCCGCCATGGCCGCGGTGAATTCCGCCAAGGGCCGGGCGATCACGCCCTGCCACTTCTTCGGCCCTCCCACCGCATCCCAGGCGGCCCACCAGTCCCCTTCCGGCACGTCGTAAACGCCGCTGTAGGTCTCGCCGCAGGGGGATTGGTAGGCCGCGAACAGCCGGATCGGCCATTCGGTCGATTCGCGGGGGAACAGGTAGCACGAGACTTTGTTGATCCAGTAGTTGTCGTAGGGGTGAATCCAGTTCGGATAGTTGCCGTGCGTGCCGCAGACGGTGGGGACGCGTATGCCGGCCTTGGAGACCGCTCCATCCCGGAGCGCCTTGACAGCGAGTTCCGCGCCGATGTTGATGTCCCGGTCCGGAGTGTCCACCCGAAATCGGAACGGATCGTTCCGTGGCGGACCCTGCCTTCGACTGAACGAGCCTTCCTTCACGACCCTTGCCCTTTCATATGGCTTCGCCGAGGTTCCTGGGCGTCCCGCGCCGCTCGAATCGAGGTACGGCGTCTCCGCGAGGTCGAGCACCACGAGGGCCGGGCGGCGCTCGGCGACCTTCCGCAGCGCCTCGCGCAAGGCGGGCGATGAAAAGACGGTCACTTCGCCGCGGGCCATCACGACGCCGGCCCCGCCCCGACAATCACCACGTCATAGACCGCATCGGATTTCCTGGACCCGCTCATTTCTTCTGGATCCGATCGAACTCCTTGAGGAGCACCCCCTCCGCGTCCTTATACCGCCCGAACGTCTCTTCCAACTGCTTGAGCATTTCCTGGAAGACCTTCGGGTCCACCTCGACGCCTTCCTTCTTCGCCTCCATCATGACTCGGAGGGTCTCGGCCAGGCTGTCGAGGTCCGATGCCGCCGATGCGAACGCCCGGGCCGTGTCGTACAGGTTCAGCGATTCGACCTCTTGCTTGTCGGGTTTGGCGAACAGTCGCCAAGGCGACCGGCGGACCTCTTTCGCCAGGGCCTTCAGGTGCTCGCTCGCCTGGCGGAAGTTCTGGATCGTGGCCGCCAGGTTGCCCCGGTTGGTGGCCATCAGGGCCTTCGCGTCGGCGACGATGATCCGCAAATCCGCCACCGCCGCCCGAAGGCTCTCGATGGTCTCCGCGATGCTCTTTTTCTCGCGTGCCCCGATTCCCAGTTCGCCGGCGGCCGCCGCAAAGGGCGATGCCTGTTCGCCCATCACGAAGTCCGTCGCCTTCTCGCCGAAACCGATGTCCTCGATGTTCAGCGACGCCGACTGGCCCACCAGCGCCTGGCTGATGATGATTCGGGCGTTCTTGTAAATCGCATAGGTGCGCGGCAACCCGCACTCCACCTCCACCAGGTAACACGTCCGGCGCGGCTCGCCCGGAGGGCAGGGCGACTCCACCAGACGGGTATCCTCCACCCGGCCCACCGGGTGGCCCGCCAGGAGCACCGGGCTCCCCACTTTCAGGTTCGGCGCCGACTCGAACCGGACGCGCAGCGTCTGCGTGTCCTCGAGCCACGTCTCCCACTTGCCCACCAGGACGAGCACCACGAGCGCCCCGACGAGCGCCAACACCAGAAACCCTCCGGCCATGACTCGGTTGCGAACGGCATGGTGCGGCATGACGACCTCCTTAGGACCGGCCTACCGTCAGGCAGGTTCCTCGACGCCCAGCAGATCTTCCAGATAGTTCGTTTTCGAGACGTGGAGCGGAATCGGGCCGTCCGCCAGGCCCTCGATGAACTGGCGGACGCGCGGGTCGCGGCTCTCCGCCAACTCCTGCGGCGGCCCCACGGCGATGAACTCCCCGTTGTAAAGCATCGCGATCCGGTCGGCGATCCGCATCGCGCTTTTCATGTCGTGCGTCACGACGACGCTCGTCACGCCCAACTTCGTCCTCAGATCGATGACCAGTTGGTCGATGACGCTCGTGGCAATCGGGTCCAGGCCGGCCGTCGGCTCGTCGTAAAAGAGGATCTCCGGGTCCAGCGCGATCGCCCGCGCAAGACCCACCCGCTTCCGCATCCCGCCGGAAATCTGCGATGGGTCGAGGTCCTCGAAATCCCGAAGCCCCACCAACTCGAGCTTCATCTTCACGATCATCCGGATGATCTTTTCGCCGAGGTCCGTATGTTCCCGCAGCGGCAGGGCCACGTTCTCGCCGACCGTCATGCTCGAATAGAGCGCCCCGGACTGAAACAGGACGCCGAACCGCCGCCGCAGGGCGTCCAGCCGCGCGGCCGGTGCGCAGCAGGCGTCCTCGCCCCACAGGACCACGTGCCCGGCGTCCGGCGTGTGTTCACCGATGATCGTCCGGAGGAGCGTCGATTTGCCGCAACCCGACCCGCCGATGATCACGAGCGTTTCGCCGGTCGCCACCGCGAGGTTGATGTTCTTGAGGACCTGGCGTCCGTCGAAAAACTTCTCGACGCCGCGCAGTTCCAGCACCGGTTTGGGCGTGTCATCGGCCATGCGTCATTCCGTCCCGCTTTTTTTTGCTGTCACCCCGAGCGAAGTCGAGGGGTCTCGCTGTGTGTTGTGAAAACTGTCAAAACTCACGGCGAGATTCCTCCACTCGTCCCGGTGCACCGAGACTCGGTCGGAATGACAACAAAGACAGCATGTAGGGTGGGTGCTCTGCACCCACCATTTTCCTCACCAGAAAAAGTAAAACAGGGCCGTAAACACGCAGTCGGCGGCGATGATCAGGAAGATCGCCAGGACGACGCTTCGCGTCGTGGCCCGGCCGACGCCGCCCGCCCCGCCCGTCACCCCGAGCCCCTCGTAACACGAAATCATCACAATGAGAAATCCGAAGATGCCGCTCTTGATGAGACCCGTCAGGACGTCCTTCACTTTCAGGCTGTTGACGACCGTGTGGTAGTATTCCCAGGAATCCCGCATGAGGACGTACCGGTCGATGAGCCCGCCGCCGAGCGTGCCGACGATGTCGGCCAGGACCGTCAGGGCCACGGTCATCAGGATGCCGGCGACGACGCGCGGCACGACGAGAAACCGGATCGGGTGGATCGCGCTCGTCCTGAGCGCCGCCACCTCTTCCCCGACGACCATCGTTCCGAGTTCCGCCGCGATCGCCGCCCCCGCGAACCCCGTCAGGACGACCGCCGTAATCAGGGGACCCAGTTCCCGGAAGATGGCAATCGAGACGACCGTCGCCACCTTGTCCAACTGGCCGTAATCCGACAGCACCGGTGCCAGTTGCAGCGCCAGGATCATGCCGACGAAAATTTGGACGAGGAAAATGATCGGAACGGCGCGGACACCCAGCCGAATCATCTGGGAAAACGTCTCATCGACCTTCAGGTGCGGCCGCCGCACCACGCCTATCGCCAGCTGCTTCAGGGTGTCCAGCGCGAGGGTCCCCAGCCCGCCGAGGTAGTCCAGGCATCCTTCGCCCTGGGCGCCCACCCGCTCCAACCATCGGACTAGGGGCCTTGGGCTCACGTCTGGAGGGCCTCCGCGACGCTTTCGGCCACCGTGAAGATGGTGTCCAGCCGGGCGATCTCAAACACGCCCCGCACGCGCGGCGTCATCCCGGCCAGAACCAGTTTTCCCTTCCCGCGCTGGATCATCTGCAAGGCTTCCACGAAGGTCGCCACCCCGCTCGAATCGAGGTACGGCGTCTCCGCGAGGTCGAGCACCACGAGGGCCGGACGGCGCTCGGCGACCTTCCGCAGCGCCTCGCGCAAGGCGGGTGATGAAAAGACGGTCACTTCGCCGCGGGCCATCACGACGACGGCCCCGCCTTCCGAACGGGTCTCGATGCGAAGGTCTTGAGGGTCGGCGCTCGATCGGGAACTCATGGGCTGCACTCCTTGGGTGGATGGGTGGCAGGCGGCGGACCGGGAGGCGAGGGGGGCGCCCCGCAGGCAGGCCGGCCTTCCCGCTCCCACCATTCGCGCCACTGGGCCGCCACCGCGGCCCGCTCTTCCGGCCCGTTGGCCCGAAGGAACCCGAAATCCTGCCCCGTCAGCCGGTGCAGGGCGGCGTCCGCCATGAACCGGACCCCCTCATCTTCCGACTCGAGGAGGCCGATAAGTTCACCCGTCATCGTCCGGTCGTTGGCTCGGACGACCTCGGCGATCGTGGCCACCTGGACCCGGGGATTATCGGTCCGCAACCGCGCGACCGTGCCGGCGGGGTTGGCGGCACAACCCGCCGTCACCGCCGCCAATGCGAGGACCAGCAGTCCCTTCGCGTGCCCCACGTGTGTGGTTCCCATCGACCCGAACCAGCCTGCCTGCCGGCAGGTAGGCGCCGGACGGACGCCAGCCGTGCGATTCCAGGGGATTATAATCCGCCCACGCCGACCTGCCAAGCAAATTGGACGCCTCACCGCGGCCGCGGCATGATTGCACTCCTCGGCCGCCTGTGGTACAGTACCACGCCGACAGGAGACGATTGGGAGTAGCCATGGGTCTTGTGCGAGGCATCCGACGGTCGTTCTGGCGTGGTGTGGCCGCGCTTTTGCCGGCGCTCCTGACGGTGATCGTTCTGGTGCTCGGCATTTCATTCGTCCACAACTACTTCGGGCAGTACGTCAACCGGGCGATCGTCTACGGCCTGGCGTACGCGCTGGGCTGGTCCCACGAGGCGGCGTCGCAATGGTACGCCGATCACCTGCTCGGTTGGCTGGGCGTGGTGGTGGCGATTGTCGGCCTGGTGGCCATGGCCTATTTCCTTGGGACGTTCATCGGCGGCCATCTTGTCCGCCTCATCGAGTCGTGGATTATTCGGTTGCCGATCCTCCGGAAGATTTATCCCGGCGCCAAGCAAGTGTCGGAATTCTTTTTTTCGGAAGGGGCGGTCGAGTTCCGCCGCGTCGTGGCCGTCCAGTATCCCCGCCCCGGCGTGTGGTCCATCGGCTTCGTGACCGGCCGCGCCCTTCGCGCCGTGTCCCAGGCCGCCGGCCGCGAACTCCTGTCCGTCTTCGTTCCCACGACGCCGACGCCCATCACGGGCTTCGTCGTCAGCGTCCCACGCGAAGAGATCGTGGACCTCCCCCTCTCGGTGGACGAGGCGTTCCAATACATCATCTCGGCCGGCGTCATTCTGCCTCCCGCCGAACGGGCCGAATCGCTCTCGGTGGCTTTCAAGGTGACCAGGGAAGAGGCGGCGGCCATGGCGGAGTCCGTCGGCCGCAAAGGAAAATCCCACGAGCCGCAGGCCGCTGGGAAAACGGACCCTGACGCCAAACCGTGACCAAGAACCTGCCGGCCGCCTGCCCTGGCTCGGCAGGCACGCCGAGGCCTGACGGCCGGCAGGGTAGGTGGGGTAGGCATGGCTCGACCTGCCTGCCGGCAGGCAGGTACGGAACCGGAGGATGTCGCCCATGTACGTCGGACGAATCGTGGCCGTAGGCCGCACCCCCAAAGGACGCAACGCCGTCCTGTACCGCGTCTCATCGCGCTCGTTTCCGAACCGTCGGACCGTCGAGACGCCGCGCGGCCTGGCCATCGTCCCCATCGAGGGGCACGAAAAGGACATCTCTAAAAACCCCTACATCGCCTACAACGCCGTCCGGATCGCGGGCGAAACAGCCGTGGCCACCAACGGATCGCAGACCGACCCGATCGCCGAGAAGATCGCCTCCGGCATGAGCATCCGCGATGCCCTCGTCCAGTCCCTCATCGTTCTCGATTACGAGAAGGATGATTTTCGTACGCCCCGCATCGCCGTGGCCGTGGCCTGCGGCGCCGACGAGGGCTGGTGCGGCGTCGTGCGCGAGGATGCCCTCATCGTCCGGTCGTTTCCTCTGGAGGCGGGTAAGGCGTTTTACTTCGCCACCTACGAGCAGAACGAGCCGCGGCCGGAGTTCGTGAGCGAGTTTCGCGCCGCGACGGCCGCCGAGGCCGCCCGATGGGTCGTGGATGGCGGCAAGTTCGCCGACCTCGAAAAACCCGTCTGTTCCGCCGCCGCCGTCGCCGGCGATTCCGGATTCGACCTGGCCGGCTACACCGTGGCGGGGTAGGCGCGGCCGCCGGCTGCCATAAAATTCGGGCTCAAAGGAGGGTCGCCGATGGTTTCCCGACCCGTGGTTGAAGAGCCGCTTCCGCGTCCGCCGGTGGGCGGGGGAGGGCCGCAAGGGCCGGCGGCGGATCACCGTTTCTCGGGCCAGTCGCCGGGCGGCGTTGAAGAAAGCGTGCCGGGCCGCGCGAGGATCATCGCCCCGTCGCTTCTCCTCCCGGCGGAAATCGTCATCTTCGAACTCAAACCTTCCCTCTGGTACGCGGCTCTGGTGAGCGTTCCGATTGCCGCCGTCGGCCTGGGCCTCGTGGTGCTGACCTATGCCATCAAGGAGTTGCCGCCGCCGCTACGGGTCTGGGGCGTGGTGATCGGCGTCTGGGTGATCGGCCTCCGGGTCGCGGTGGCCCTGCTGCAATGGCTCGGGCGGACGTATGTCCTGACGGACCGGCGGATTCTGACGCAGGCCGGCGTGTTCGACGTCCACGTGGAATGCGCGAGCCTCGAGGAGATCGAGAACACGTTCGTAGCCCAGGCGGCCGCCCAGCGGCTGCTCGGCATCGGGACCCTTTTCTTCCGATGCGGCCCGGCCCGGCGCGATGTCATGGCGTGGGAACACGTCCGCCGGCCCAGGGAGGTTCACGCCCACGTCGTCGCCCAAATCGAACGCTGGAAGCGCAGCCGGTCTCTGGCCAAATCGGTCTGAGTGCTTGGTGATGGTGTGGGGTGGGGCGCACCGCGCTGCGGGCGCTTGGGGCGCGGCGGGCAGGGAGGCGATCATGGCCATGGAACAGTGTCCGGGACAGGACAAGCGGTTCTGGAAGGCGGGGGACATTTTCGAGGCGCCGTGCCCGCATTGCGGCGGGGTGATCGAGTTCTGGAAGGATGACCTCCGGCGGCGGTGCCGGAAGTGCGGAAAGAAAGTCGCCAACCCCCGCCTCGACCTCGGCTGCGCCGAGTGGTGCAAGTACGCCGACCAGTGCCTGGAGGCGAGACAGGAAAAAGTGGATGGGAACCTGCCTACCGGCAGGCAGGCCGCCAAGGGCGCAAAGAACGCGAAGGGAAGGCTGGATAGAAACTTGCCCGCCGCGGCGGGCGCGGAACGCGAAACTCGGAACGCGGAGTGAACGGAGGTCGAGACGAGGTCCATTTACAATAAGCTTTACATGGTGTAAATTACAGTTAGACTGGACGACAAGTGCAACGTGGGTTGTTCCCTGGAGAATGCCATGTCAAACAACACCACCGACAACCCAGCACTAACCAACGAAGAACTTGTACACATCCAGCTGGACAGTGAAGATGTGGTATTGCTTTTGCTTGAGGCCAACGAACGGCTTTTGGGCAAAGATGTTCTGAGCGGGATCACTCGTGTGGAGAAATTGATTTTTTTGCTCCGAGAGGAAACGGGGTTTGAAGGTGTTGCTTCCTTCTTTACTTTTAAGCCACACAATTTCGGTCCGTTTTCTAAGGAAGTTTATGAGGCAATTGACTTTCTTGAAAGTTGCGAACTGATTGAGGTGCGAGAGAAGTCGTATCCCTGTTTTTATGCAACATTTGGTGAGGCCCAGTTGGAGGCCGAGATTTCCGAAGGGGAAGGAGATGGCGGTGGGGAAGAAGTTGGGCCCGGCGCAACGGAAAAGATTTTTTCTCTAACAGGCGATGGTCGAAAAGTGGCGAAGATGCTGAGAAGGGCTGTTAAGTTGCGGAGAGAGGCCGACGTGCAAGATCTTGATAATATGGTTATTCGCTATGGCAATATTCCGCTGAGTCAGTTAATACGATATGTTTATCGCAGGTATCCTAAAATGACAGAAAAGAGCATTCATCCCGAGGCGCGGAATGCTTCCCGGGCATGAAACGAACATTGGTCTGGTCGCCATTGCGGCAGCAGTGGCTTGGGATGCTTTGTGGCTACAGTTTGTAGTAATTCCATTCTATCGGAAGAACGAGCAAATGTATAAGGATTATATTGGGAATGGCGTTATTGATGCAGCAGTTAGCTTCATCGAGAGCCAGAAGTTGATCCCGTCGGATGACCTGCACCCCGCAAAGTGGTCCATTCTAAATGAGAGTCCTCCGGGTAGACTGGGCAGCCAGGAGAGGAGGACGGGACCATGCGGAAGAGCCGGTTT
>Ga0315284_10017822_pt1 | contig 10071 bp, 6 predicted proteins | sample YL17G09_16_MG_FD_203696 | JGI IMG/M metagenome (GOLD analysis project Ga0315284, IMG submission 203696) | Sediment microbial communities from Yellowstone Lake, YNP, Wyoming, USA - YL17G09_16 | ecosystem: Environmental > Aquatic > Freshwater > Lake > Sediment | place: USA: Wyoming | collected...
ATCGTTGTTTGAGCCATAATAAGCGATAGTCGGAGTGTCAGATGCTGCTGTAATAGCATCCTATTGAAAATATCCCCATATGGGTAATGTTTGGTATTCAAATGGGGGTATTTTTTAATGAAAATTTGTTTTCTTATATCAAAACGCAATATTTTTCGTCATCTTTGTCGTCTGTTATTTCGGCTTTTGTACCAAAGGTTGAAATAGTGGTAGTATTAAGGTCGGCAGTGGTCGCTTGAGCTTTATAAAAATCGACGATAAGGGACAATAAAAATTCCTTGATGGTTATAAACGACGGACGGAACCATGGAGACATATTGACGTGAACTAAGAGGAACTGGAGGATCGACAGCTCGATTTCATGGTATTTTTTCTTATTTTTTTCTCGTTGAAGCGTTGCAATGTCGCACAATAGCTCTTCTCGGACTGTATAGATGTAACTGAACCAATCTGGGAAGTTGTAAGTCTTGTCCTTTTGGTTACCCGTCATTCGAACCGACAAGTCTGAATCCACAAGTTGCTCTATGAGGGTCGTGTAGTAGACACTGTAAAAATTCTCCGTTCGGTTGTCTCTGTTCACGGCAAAAAAGTTGATCAGAAGTGCATAGATGTCGGCGTTTTGCATCACTCTGTGGTTTTCTTGGGCACTGTCGTTGTAGTTTTTCAGGTCTGGATCGTTGGTGAAATTGTGGTACCCTCTCAGGTATTTTTCTGGATTTGTGTGGTACTTGATCCTGAACACCTCAGTCGGTCTGTAAGGCGACGTGTATATTTCTTGGTCTCTTTCCAGCTGTGCATACGTCTTGGGAAAGGTGTCTACGGTTGGTTTGTGTATAGAGGCCTTCACATACGGCAGTAAAGGTTGGACTGCCTTGTCGCTGATCACGTTGTTCTGGTTATGCTCGTCCGTAACGCTGTAATTGCTGTAATTTGGTCTAACCGTGTCCTGTCTAAGCTCTCTGAGCGGATGAACCAGTCCGAAATCCGCAAGATACACTCTGTATGAGCTCTTCTGGGACTCGATGGCGGCGCTATTTGCATATGTCAGCACTTCCACGCCCGTCGCCGTCATTGTCTTCTCTTTCGATATGTCGATGTATAGGAAATTGTCTGGCTTTAAATCCCCGTGCAAACTGCCGTTGACAGTGTTAAACAGTTCCACGCATGTTGTCATCTGATACATGATGGAGAGTCGGTCCTTGAGGGGTAGATACCCGTTCGAAACCAGTTTTTGAACACTGCCAGTCATCTGTGGTAGCAAAATAGCAATTTGGATAGTGCTGGCCCCTGGTTTAGTCTCCTTCGTGTCATACACGGTCATGACATCGTGGAACGGTATGTTTGTGTATTTTTCGTAGTTGTTTCTGAAGGTTTTTGGATCGATTGGCAAGAATTTATTGGCACGGAATGTGTACATGAGGTCTCGCATCGCTTCTTCAAACCGATAGCTAAGTATCCAGCTGAGATTGTAGATGTGAGGATATACTTCTTCCACTTCGTACTTGAAGATTTTGGCTGCAACAACCGTGGTTTCTCGTTGTAAGTTGATTTTGTTTTCGTATTCGTAATTATACAACGTGACTTTTCCGTAGGTACCTTCGCCCAACACCACAGCTGTGTCTATCGTCTTAATATCTACAGTGGGGCACAACAGTGCTATTCTGTAGGTGTACATAATGGTGTCGAGAGTGTCTTGGCTGTCTGCATTGTAAATGATAAAATTCAGCAAAATCATGGCCACACGATGTCTGTACTCTCTGGGCCCTACGATATACAGTGCTTGCGGAGCGTTTATTTTGGCATATGCATTCGCATACATCTGTTTGGTGTGCTTGTCGGCAAGGTCTATCACTTCCTGACATACGAGTGTCATGTCGGAACTAAATACTCTGGCCATATCTACACTGAAAAGGTTTTTAAACGCTTTCACAATGTTGTTGTGGAACACTTGTGCGTTTGTTGCGTAATCGAACCTGTCGTACGTGGTTATTTCCAGTTGCTCGCACAACGCGATGGCAATCATTCCTGTTTCGATGGGGTCAATCTCGTCGATATCTCGAGATATTGCGTTGATGTTGTACTCCATCACGTAACTCTCCACAAAGGTTTCAATGTCCTTGTGCATATCGCGCTTGCCAATAATTTGTTTTCGCGCTATTTTTTGCTTTAATTCGAGACGATCACTGAGCACATTGGGGGCAATATGTATCCTCGTATTGGTCTCGACGACCGCCTGCGTATCCAAATGTTGTATTTGTTCTGTGAATTTGGTTTCCTCTTCTTTTACAATGTTCATCGGAGACCCAAAAGGAGTCATACTCTCAATTTTAGCATAGAGGATTTCGTTTTGGTCGATTGTTTGCTGAGTGGTTTCTTTAATTTGAGCTGGTGTCAATAATGGTGGTGGTGGTGGTGAAAGAATGCTTTTGTTGATGGCCGCCAACGTTTTTAATGTGTCGGTGGTCTTTTTAAATACACCCCTCAATTTTTCGTAGGTGCTTGGGACAATGGGTTTTTCTGGTGCGGTTTTTGGTGCACCAGTGGTTGACATTGAAATGTCGAGTGAAGTATCCACAGACATTTCAATTGATGTATTATTCTTGATATCTACACTCACTTTTTGGAACAATCCTTCGTCGGTTTTCGAACCGCGGAAAACATTCATAAATCTAATGGTTAATTTTTGAGCATTTTGGATTTCTTCTCTGTTGTTCTTTGCAATAACAACAACACTGCTAGTGTCGTCACTTGGGAATAAGTCTCTTAATTTTCGTATGGCTTCGCGTTGTTTGATTTCTTCTTGGTTGTTTACCCGAGAATCCTCGACGATCTGGTCTGTGATTTCCTTCAACAGTGGTTGTTGTCCTTGAGATGTGCTCACTGTAACCTGTTTGAACGCACCGATCGAGACCAGACAATATAGCATTGAAAAAAATTTTGTGACTACAGTCGGATCGCTTCGATCAATGATGTCGAGTTCTACAATCACCTTTTGAAAAGTGAATCTCGACAAGTAGAACAAGTACATCATGTCATGAACATCTGAAATTGTCAAACTCTCTTGTGGGTTAGACGCGTCCAAAACTGCTTGACATTCTTCAATGACAATAAAGAGAGACTTTTGCAGTAATTTAATGGTCACGTTATCCAATTTGCCAATGTTTCCAACAGCATCCCTGAATTCTTCAATTGTTTCCGAGAAATTGGAAAGAATCACAGGCGTTGCACATTCCACGAATTTTTTATACTCTTCCATTTTTTTTTTGGAAACTAAAATATATATGAAATTTTACATATATATATATATATATATATATATAAATGTGTTTTTTTTTTATTTAGTAGTTGTTTTTGGTTCACGTAATTTTCCTTTTTTGGTATTATGACTTGTGGAATGATTTTTGGCATACAATACAAGTGCTTTATTAACATTTGCAATGGTGTGTTTGGCTAATTGTTCAGGAAGGGCAAGTTTTATTGCATCAATCATAGTGTCACCCATAAGAATGCGGTTTTTTCTTATCGAATTGACATCGTTTGCTCTTTCAACCACACGGTTGACAATTTCAGATATCATATTTTCAATGATGCAGCGAGAATCACGTGAAATTCGGGTTTCGTTGGGACCCACGTCTCGAAGTATTGTCTTGATGGTGTTGCCCCCGCACAATCGGTATTGCTTCTTTTTGCTTCGTGATTTCTTGGTCTTGTCTCGTATTTTGTCGTCCTTTTTTGACGATTCCTTGCGCACAGAAGACTCTGATTTACCATCACCATCTTCCTTTTGGGTCACTACTGCACTGGCTGAAGCTGTCTCCTCAACATCTTCTTTGGATGTTTTTTTGTTGCTTCGGGTGGTCTCTTTTTTTTTATCACTCATTTTTTTTTTTTTTTTCTTATTATCACTTTAAAGCTTTTTAAATTTTAAATTAATTAATTAATTAAAATAAAAAAAAAAAAATAATGGCTCGTGGTGGTTTGACTAACGGTGGTAGAAAAAAAAGGGTACCCTTGACTGAAGAAAAAAAGATCGCAAAAAAGGCTAAAGAAACCAAAAAAAACATGGCTGGACTACATGTGTCTCTTGCCAGAACACGCAAACATATGAAGAAAACCTTCCGAAAGGTCAGTACAAACGCAGTTGTGGCTACCGCTGCATTGATCCAATACGTATTGGGAGAGCTTCTAATATCATGTGTCGAGGAAAAAGCAGTCGATCATAATCGCAAGACCATCTTGCCTCAAGACTTAAAGCGTTGCATCAAGGTCGATGTCGATTTCTCAAACATATTTAACGACTATCAAATTTCTGGCACTTCAGGGGTAGACGTCAAAATAGACAGAGAACTTGTCCCAAAAAGACTTCAAGACAGACGCGACAAAGCCGCCGTCAAAAAATTACTTGATAAAGAAAAATAAAATTAAAAAAAAATTTATTTGTTCATTTCATCTATTAATAATTTACAGTGATAAGAAAGATTGAAATGACAATCTTCTGCTTTTTCAATCTCATAAATTTTTTTTCTAGCGCTGTAATTATACGCACTGACAAAACCTGCTTTAACCTGTGAATAGCTGATTCAATGGAATCATTCTCGTCGATGATGATGATGTTATCTGCTATATCTTTAACAAACTCGATAGAAATATCGGCCTTATTTGCTTTTTAAAAAATTCTTGTTGCAAATTAGTTTTAATATTTTTTCTTTTTTCCCCATTTTTTTATTAACATGGGCGAAAAAAACAAACCAGTCGTTGACGTGCTCTTTTCCAAAATCCATCTTTTTGTCCTGTCTGACCAGACCGTCATTGAGCGTAGCTATGCTATACATTACAACAGTCGAAAATATGATTTTAGGACCATCTATGATTCAGGTATTCGCTGCAATGGCAATACCATAACCCATGTCAAGTGGATTCCCGCAAAGTTTGCCGTTGATATCCAAATCTCAGACACCCTCACTGCTCGCTTCCGCATCCACACCATTCGCTCCAGAAATGTCGCATTTGTCACAAATGTTCCCTTAAACCAATGGTCTGAAGTTCAAGAGTGGCTTGCCAACAACCACAAAGCACCTGTCATAATAAGGCTCGCTGAGCTCCGCAATGCCTTGGACATCGTTGATTCTTTTATAGAGCAAAAACTCTATGAGATCAGTCCACTAAACCCTGCCCATTTTGTGCATGCCGCTGTCCACGAAGAAGAACCAAATTCCAAGAAACTCCGCACCTTCCATCGTGCCTCATTCACAGGCACTGGCACCGTCCACAACGACCTCTCAGCCCTCGATCTCTTGTCTCTCTCCACCAACAATAACTCGCCATACACCCTCTTTTTCATCGGAAAAAATATGGCCGTAAGGGGTAGTAGAAATACGTGGGGGGTAGTTATATATAATCACGAGGGGATGCCGATTTTCAGGGAGAGCGGGGTTGTTAGAGAGGAGGATGGGTATCGTGTTGGATCGTTCAGTGCACTGGTAAGCGGGTTGAAAGTGGCAAAGACAATTGGTGTAAAGCACGTGGAGTGTATCAGCAGCAATATCTCTGTCATAAATCAGCTCAATCGATTTAAACCCAGACGCCTGCATAATTACAAGAAAAAATGGGATTTAGAGGTGCGAGATTTGATGGTTTCCTTTGAGACCATCGTGTTTAAAGTTACAGAGACTGAGAACAGAAACAAAGCCAGACAACTGGCTGTTGACGTATCAAAAGATAATAAGACAATAAAAGAAATAATTGTTCATTAAATTTTTATTTTAATTAAACATGTTTGAACATGGCAAGAGATTGGATGTTTTATCTCTTGATGTTGAAATGGTGAGAGTCTTGACGGAAACCGAGCCAGATGTTGCATAGGGACCTCCATCGGACCCCTGCATCACACGGAGACTGGTGACAAAGTAGAAATTTGGAATATCCACTGAGGCGTCCCATCCTTGAAAGTCACAGGAAAGTGTCTCTGAAAAGTCTGTGTCGAGATCGGTTGTTGTTAATTGGTGGCACTGCAAGGAGATGTTTCCAATGAATTGTATATTTCTGCCCCATTCCAAGCGAACGGGGTTGTCAAAGGAGGCTGTGTACGAGAATGTTGCAGTGTAGGATAAGTGGGGGTCCATACCTTCAACAAGTTGGTTGGGCAATGCATACCCGAACCCGCCCTGAACGTAGTATGGATGCTCTGATGGAGGTGCATGTTTGAAGACAAGTATTCCCAAGAATGTTTGCCATGGGTCTCGAAACCCTCTATGCCATGCAGGGTCGCCAAATGTCCCTACTGTATACATGATCCCTTCCATTCCAAGGTCTATCTGATCTGCACATTTGGCATTCACTGCTGTTGTAATAAGTGTTAAAAATAAAAGTAATGATAACATTTTTTTTTTTTTTTTTACTTTGTATTAAAGATATAGAAAGTGTGTGTGTGTATAGTTGAGAAAAAAAAAAAGTAAATGGGTGCAGAAAATGATGACACAAAAACAGGGTTATATAAAAGACTCTTTCCGTACTTGATCGAGATGAAGCTTTCCTCCTCAAAATGTACACATTTGAGATGTCTTGAAATGAAAAAACACGAAAACACTCCGTGGTATACGAGCACTAACTCGTTTATGATTGGGGTATTTACCCTCGCTGGGTTGGCAATCCCCATTGTAAAGTGGGGTGTGGTGCCAGTCGGAATCATAGCAGGACTATTTGAGAAGGATTCCGAAGAGAAAAAGTACTTGAAAAAAGTTGACATCATCAAGGACTGTGAAGATGATTTTGAAAGGCTTTATACCGAATATGAAAGCATGATTGATGCCAATGTGCCGATTGACGATCTTAAAATTTACAACATATGGGAGGATAAATATATGGCGATCCACAAGAGATTTGCAAGCACCGTGAGACAAGACTTGTATTGTGATGATAATGAGGAGGTTCAGTTTTTCATGAAGAGTTGGTATAACTCATATTTGACACTGTTGAAGTGTAAAGAAAATGGTGTTAAACTGGCTAAAGTTGTCGAAGAGAGTGCAATTCAACGCATGGTTTCTCTCAATGGTGGTACTCCCACATTTCGTAGTAATTAATAAAAAAAAATTATTTTAATTGTGAATTTAATTTTTTTATTTTTAAATCAAAGTACATAATGTATTACTTTTTTCATCGTCTTCATCGTCGTCATCAGCTGCCGCAGGCTTTTTGTCGTTTGATTTGCTGAAAGAAAGGTTGCCCATGCTGGCGTGCAAAGCTTCTTCTTCTGCTTGAAGTTTACGCACTTCGTGCATCATCGTGATAAAAAAATTTTTTATCGTGGAAAACGATGGACGATTGTTTGGCGACATATTGAGATGTACGAGAAAGAATTGGAGCATGGTGATTTCAATTTGTGCCTCGTATATGTTTTTGTTTCGCAACTGTCTGCCTATATCCAAAAACATGTCTTGTCTTGCAGAAAAGATGTAGCTTGAAAATTTTGGAAAGTTTTTCTCTTTGTCTTTGTCAATACCAGGCAAAGCTTCGGTGTTTTGGCTGTCGATGTGTGTTCCCACTATCTCATATAGGTAAATATCAAGATAATCCAATGGGGCCGATGTGCGGTTCATCACAAATAGTGACATGAGAAGTGCATAAACTTCGCTGCTTTGAAACATCTCGTGGTGTGGGTTTATTAAATTTTTGGCCATGTTTTTCGTATCGACCACACTGGCATAACCTCTCGCCTCTTCTTTGTACGTGTTACTAGAATCATAGTATTCAAATATAAACAGTTCTGGCGGTCTGAATAAATTTGTGTACATATTTTCATCTGAACTAAGCTCCACATACAATTGTTGTTGCTGTCTTGGCTGGTTCAACGATTCTTGCACGTACTTGGAAATGGGCACTTGATTCGAGTTGACCATCATCAGCGCCAGATTGCCAGCGTCGATTTTATCATAATATGCAAAGTCGAGCGGATGGTAATCAGGATCATCTTCGAGAGCTTTGATTGGTTCTAGTGTTTGTGAAATGCCAAAATCAATGGTGTATGCCAAATATCGGAAGGGTAAACCTTTACCAATATCCATGTATTTCAAATCCAAATATACAAAGTTTGATGGCTTTATATCACAATGAGCGATGCCAATCGAATTTAAATGTTCGACTGCCGTTGTCATTTGCAACATGATTGCCAATCGATCCAATATCGGAATCTTGCTCTCTCCATGGGTTTCCAACAATTTTTCTAAATCTCCTTCCATAAGCGGCATCAATATCGCAATGCACGTTTCTGGGTGGTATTTTTCAAAGTCGGAAATAATAACAATGTCATGTATCGGACAGTGCATGTACTTGCTGACATTCTGCTCGAATTGTGTTGGGCTCGTAAACACAAAATTGTTTGCAGACAATGTAAATATGATATCATTCATCATATCATGGAAAGAATCATTGAATACCCAGTAGTAATATGCCCAGTCTTGTTTTATGTTACCACCCGTTTCTCTTTCGGGATTCTTGTAGACTTTTGCAGCAACTTCTTTATTCTTTATGGTGCCATTATTTTCGTCTTTGTATGTGTAGTCAAACCATTCAATATCTGCATAAGTACTTTCCTTAATTGTCCTCACGTGAGTGGCTCTCGAATCTTCCACGTTTGCACTCATGCATATTCTCAATGCACACATTATAACTTCCAAGTCGCGTCTTTCGTTAAGACCTGGTTCATTCAATGTTATGTAAGAAACGATGGCCGTTATCAGTTCAGCAGACACGTTCGACCTGACTTTTCCTGTTGACCCTAGATCAAAACGAGCTTCGATTTTCGAGACATGCATGTCGCACATGACAAATAGCTCCTCGATGAAACTTATCAAATTTTCTTCTTCAGGGAAAGTATCAAGTAACCACACAAGTGAGTTCATGACATCGCTTTCTTTGGTTGCTTCATCGACAAAAAATTTATTGTAAAATATCACAGTCGAAACAGTGCTGTCTTCGTCGAGTTTGTCTACTACTGATTTTTTGTTTTTATTGAATGCAGCGACATACTCTCTCACATGCGAAGCCAATTTTTTTTCCTCTTTGGTTTTTATCTCTGGTATCCGCGAAATTTCTCGTCGTCGTTGTTCAATCAAAAGCTTCATGGTTGACGATTGGTTCATTCGCGGATTGTGTGTTTTAGCATATTCAACCGATTCTCTGACACTTCGATTATATTGCGATTTTGTATTTTGGTATACAGAAGCAACCACAGTGTCGTCAGATAAACCCATGCGATTTATCACTTGTTCGAGGTCCTCGAGGTTTTTCTTTTCTTGTGCTACCATTTTTTCATGTCTTATTTCATCAAACAAACTATCTGGTAGTCTTTCAAGCTTCTTGTGTGTAGCGGTGGAGGCGGGTTCCTTTTGCTTTTTCCTGTCTTTGGCATTTCTAAGTTTGAGAGGGTCATATTTCTCCTTTTCACCCTTGTAAACTGGTGCATTTGTCTTTTCTGACTCTATTTCCAACAAGTCTCCACAATCATGTGTCATAACTCTGGATTGCACTTTCATTTTTTTGAACATTGTGCCCTTGCGATTTCCTCTAAAGAAATTCATGAAAATGATGACGAGCTGTTCGTTTCTTTGATTTTTTGTTCGGTCCACCACCACCTCGATGTCTTTTGCGACGGCCATCTTGAATTTGTGGTTTAAAAGAGAATCATCAACAAATTTTTTAAGTGAATCGTCGACGGTTTTTTCCAATTTTGGGGGAAATTCTCCAAACGATACCTTCTCCACAGCACCTGCTGAAATCAAGCAATAACACATCGAAATGACTTTTTCAATTAGTGCAACGTCATCGACATCTATTTTAACATGCAATTCTTCGATTGTGAATCTCGAAAGGTAAAAAAGATACATCATTTCGTGTTTTTTCACATCACTCACACTGATTGTCATTTTTTTGGGTACTTTTTGTTTTTCCATCACTTCTTTGCAAGCTTTGACTACAGCGACAAGCGTGTCTTCAAGTTGTTGCAATGAAAATGCATCCAAATCTGAAAGGTTGTTGATCAACTGTCTAAACTTTTGGATTTTCTCTTCGTCACTG
>Ga0315284_10017824_pt1 | contig 10071 bp, 7 predicted proteins | sample YL17G09_16_MG_FD_203696 | JGI IMG/M metagenome (GOLD analysis project Ga0315284, IMG submission 203696) | Sediment microbial communities from Yellowstone Lake, YNP, Wyoming, USA - YL17G09_16 | ecosystem: Environmental > Aquatic > Freshwater > Lake > Sediment | place: USA: Wyoming | collected...
TCGAATAATCAGTCTATGCGCTTTTTACTTAGAGTAAAATTGCCGCATGGCTGGTGGAATAGAAATAATAAGAAATGTCCTTGAACTTGAAAAAAAGAAGAATTTTAAAAACACAGCTGTTTCTGGTGGATTAAAGAATTTTATAACATTCATTGATAAATTTCGAGACAACTCCTTAATCTCTTCCGACCTTGTCAAAACCATGTCGGAAGTTTTTGTTTTATATGATGGATTAGATCAAGAGAAACGTAAGCAGGTTATTGGTGATTTATTAAATTCACTTCCAACCGAATCAAATAGAATCACATTACCAATTAATAAGAACACCCATTTAAGGGGTGATGAGAAAAGTGCCAATATAAAAAAAATATCCAAAATCACACAAGAAAATGCGCTTTACGCGGATATTCAATCGATAACCGGTATCGGGCAAAAGAATTTCAAATATTTTAATAAACTTGGAATTAATACAGTATACGACTTGCTCCGTTATTATCCGCGCCGGTATCAGGATTTTAGTCAACTAAAACCGATCAATAAACTTGATTTTGGGGATGAATTGACTGTGATTGGCACAATTTCGCAGGATCTTAATACCCGCTCATCCAAAAGTGGCAAGTTGAAAATCTCGGAAACCGCAATAACTGATAGCACTGGCTCAATTCGAATAATCTGGTTCAACAAACCCTTTCTTTCCAGGCAACTCTACCGTGGTGTGGCAATTGTTGTGTCAGGAAAAATTGACGTCTATCTTGGAAGGTTGGTTATGAATAACCCCGAGTGGGAGCTGTTGGATAAAGAGCAATTGCACACCAACCGGATCGTACCAATGTACCCACTTACGGCTGGTATTACTCAAAGACAGATCAGAAAAATAATCAATCACAACCTTGCCTTTTGGAGTAAGCGGATAAAAGAATATTTGCCTGTTGAACTTATTGCTGCTGAAAGGTTGACTTTAATCTCCGATGCGATTAACCAAATTCATTTTCCCGAAAATGAAGAAAAGCTTTCTCAAGCCAAGAAAAGATTTGCATTTGAAGAAATTTTCTTTCTCCAATTAGGTGTTCTCGTCCAAAAACGGGATTGGATAAAAGCATCTGCCGAAAAATATCACCTTTCAGCTGAAAACAGAAATAATTTAACATCCTCTCTTCCATACCAGCTTACCAACGCACAAAAAAAAGCCATCAAAGACATCGCTGTTGACCTCGAATCGGGAAAGCCCATGAATCGGCTTTTACAGGGGGATGTTGGTTCGGGGAAGACTGTTGTAGCCAGATTTGCCATTGAGGCGATTATTCAAAATAAAGCACAGGCAGCCGTCTTAGCCCCAACTTCAATATTGGTGGAACAACACTATAAGACATTATCAAATATGCTTGTAGAAACGGATTCTATAAAATCAGACGAAATTGCCCTCTTAATCGGTTCGACTTCCCTCAAGGAACGTAAAATAATTCTGGAAGGCCTTTCATCCGGAAAAATAAAGGTTATTATCGGCACACATGCTTTGCTTGAAGACCCAATTGTCTTTAACAATCTTCAATTGGCTGTGATAGACGAACAGCATCGGTTTGGCGTTGAACAGCGCAACCTTCTTAAAAATAAGGGGCATTCCCCTCACCTCTTGGTGATGACTGCTACACCAATCCCACGTTCTTTGGCTCTTACAATATATGGCGATCTGGATATAAGCATTATTGATGAAATGCCAGGCGGCCGACTGCCCGTTGAAACCAGTCTCCTTCAGCCAGGTGACCGAGAGTCAGCCTATAATCTCATCCGGTTACAAATAAATAACGGATTCCAGGCATTTATTGTATATCCTATGGTTGAGAGTGAAGACGAGGAGGATTACATCGCTGCAGTCAACGAGCATGAAAGGATTTCGAAGAAAATCTTTCCTGACCTAAAGATAGGTTTGATGCATGGCAAACTTAAACCTGCAGAAAAAGACAAGGTCATGCATGCGTTTCGAAACCGTGAATTTGATATTATGGTCTCAACGACCGTCATTGAGGTCGGAGTAGATATTCCAAATGTGACGATCGTACTGATCGAAGGTGCCAATCATTTCGGCCTTGCGCAACTTCATCAAATCCGTGGAAGAGTTGGCAGGAATTCGGATAAATCTTATTGTCTGCTAATTCCTGATGATGAAAGCGGATTGGACAACGAAAGGCTGAGAGCTATGGTTAAATCAAATGATGGCTTTGAATTAGCCGATTTTGACCTTAAACAAAGAGGGCCAGGAGAATTTCTGGGTACCAGGCAGTCAGGATTAATTTCATTAAGGTTTGCCAATATCACTGACCTTTCAATGATTGAACGCTGCAGAAATCAGGCTCAAAAGATTTTTTCAAACGACCCCGATCTTGTAAAACCAGAGTACCAACTTCTTTATCAGGAATTACGCCTTTACTGGCCTCATATTAATATCAATTAGAATAAAGAAAAGGATTAAAACATGGTTCGAGCGATTTTTCCGGGAACATTTGACCCCATTCATTATGGCCATATTGATATTGCAAAAAGGGCAACAGAATTATTTGATGAATTAATTGTTGCAGTCTATGATAGGCCATTGAAAAAATTGCTTTTTTCACCAGAAGTAAGAATTGCATTAACTAAAGAAGCTTTTGCAGGAGAACCCAAGATTAAGGTAATGGGATATAACACTCTCACGGTTGAGTTTTGCAAAGAAATGGACGCCAAAGTAATCGTCCGCGGTTTACGCGTATTTTCAGATTTTGAACATGAATTTCGAATGGCTTTAGCCAACCGTCGACTGGCGAAGGAAATTGAGGTAATTGCTTTGATCACCAGCGAAGAACACACATTTTTATCCTCAACTACTGTTAGAGAAATTGCCGCATTACATGGGAATGTCTCCACCATGGTCCCGCCGCATGTGGAAAAAGTTTTAAGAACGCAAATGGAAAAAATTGGTGATCAAAACCGTATGGACCAATATACTTCACTCAGGGATTAATTATTAATTGTAAAATACACTTGAGGGACAAACTATGGATATTTTGCATTTAGTTGACAGGTTGGAAGAGTTATTCAATGAGAGCAAATCTCTTCCTTTAACCCACAAGGTTATTGTGGATGAGGAAAGAATGCTTGAATTAATTGATCAAATGCGCCTTGCAATTCCTGAAGAGATTAAAAGTTCCCAACAGATAATCAACCAGAAAGAAAGAATTATCGCCCAAGCCAATGAAGAAGCACGCAGGACTATTGAATTGGCCAAAGGGCAAAGCACCAAGCTGGTTGAGAAAGATACAATCGTACAAAAAGCTGAAGTTATAGCCGAGAATATCATCCAAAAAGCGCGGCAAGAGACAAAACTCATCAGTAAAGAAGCTGATGACTATGCGGTCAATTCCCTTGAACACCTTGAAACTGAGCTCGGAAAAATTCTGGTGCAGGTAAGAAACGGTCTAACCGCATTAAAAAATGACATTGTTCTTAAGGAGCAGGCCAACCCTCAACTTGACTCCCAAAGACCTGCTAATCGTACAGAGCAACCCGAATAATTTCGTCCATTTTTTCGACGAAGGTTATTTTCAATTCATCCTTAACTTTTTTGGGTATATCTACGAGATCTTTCTTGTTCTTTCTTGGGATGATCAGCTGTTTTAACCCTGCGCGGTGTGCCGCGTATATTTTCTCTCTTAACCCACCTACTGGTAATACTTTCCCTCGAAGAGTTATCTCCCCAGTCATGCCTATATCCAGGTGCACTTTTCTTTTCGTTAATGCCGAAAGCATTGCCGTGCAAATGGTAACCCCAGCGCTTGGTCCGTCTTTCTCTATTGCGCCTTCCGGTATATGTAGATGTATATCCAATTTCTCGTAATTTTCTGTTTCAATACCAAAATCATCTGAAATAGATTTAATATACGATAAAGCCGCTTGGGCTGATTCCTGCATCACATCGCCGATTTTTCCGGTGATCTGCAGGTTACCTTTCCCGTCCATCACCAGGACTTCTACCGGCATGATCTCACCACCGTTTTCTGTCCATGCGACGGCAGTGCTAACACCTACATCATCCCTGCTTTCTACCTTGAAGGCCAGGTATTGAGATGGTCCTAAATATTTTTCAACATCTTTCTCAAGAACAGACCTGGGTAAATATTTTCCCTGAGATTTAGATTTAGCAATTTTACGGCAGATTTTCCCGATCTCTCTATCCAGATTTCTGACGCCTGCTTCATAGGTGTACTCCCTGATGATTTTCCGGATTGCTTGATCGTCAAATTTGATTTCTTTTTCGCTTAGACCATTTTCGGAAATTTGTTTTGAAATAAGAAATTCTTTACCAATTTCCAGTTTCTCTTCTTCAATATATCCTGGAAATTCTATAATTTCCAACCTGTCAACCAGAGCAGGCGGAATATTATCCATTGAGTTAGCGGTAGTAATGAACATTACACGCGAAAGATCATAAGGGACTTCAAGAAAATGATCAGAGAAAGCGGTGTTTTGTTCTTGGTCCAGTACTTCCATCAATGCTGATGAAGGATCTCCTCTGAAATCGTTGCCCAATTTATCAATTTCATCCAGCATAAAAAGAGGGTTTATCACCTCAGCTTTTTTCATTGTCTGGATAATGCGTCCAGGCATGGCCCCTATATAAGTTCGCCTGTGACCGCGAATTTCTGCTTCATCCCTGATGCCACCTAAAGATATTCGTACGAATTTCCTTCCTAGAGCTTCAGCGATTGACTTCCCTAAGGATGTTTTTCCGGTCCCGGGAGGACCAAGGAAACATAAAACTGGCTGTCTGGCATTTTCTCCCTTAAGTTTCTTTACAGCCAAATATTCAAGAATTCTCTCTTTAGCTCTTTTTAACCCATAATGATTTTTCTTTAATATCTTTTCTGCATGACCAACAGATAAATTATCTTTTGTGGCATTTTCCCATGGTAGGGTCAATAGCCAGTCAATATAATTTCGTATGATTCCGGTCTCAGGTGCCAAGGCAGGATTTATCGCAAGTTTATTTATTTCATTTTTCACTGCCGTTTGAACATAATCTGGTGCAGAAATTTCTTCCAGCTTCTTTTTGTATTCATTAATTTCCTGTTCCCAAAAATCTCCCTCACCCAGTTCAATTTGGATTGCCCTAACCTGCTCCCGAAGATAGACTTCGCGCTGGCTTTTATCCACTTCCTGTTGCACTCTGGTTTGGATCTCATCTTCCAAGGCTAAAACGTCCAATTCCTGCGCAAGTAGATGATTGATATAAATTAGCCTGTCTACAGGGTCTATAAAAGAGATGACCTTCTTTCGCTGTTCCTTATCCGGTGATATCGCTGTCGCGACCATATCCGCCAGCTTGCCTGGTTCCGATATATTCATCGCATACAGATGCGCTTCATCGGGTATGGAACTGTCTAATAGAACCACCTGTTCAAAAAGAGTTTTGGTTGATTTGATCAAAGCCCTGATTTCGTTACTGCCAGCCGTTGGTTTTTTCTTGATAATCAAGGCTTTGACAATTATGAAAGGTTCTGTTCTAATTATTTCCCGAATCTGTAAACGCCTGCGGCCTTGCAGTAGCGCTGAATAATTTCCATCAGGGAGGTTGATCAGCTTGCCTACAACGAGTTCGATCCCAATTTCCAAGTTCAGGTTACCCCTAATTGATTCAGGGATTAAACCAATGACAGTCTCTGAATTCTTCTGAGCTGAGAGGATTGCGTCAAGGTTTTTACCGGGTGTGATAAATAATGGGGAAACCATATGAGGTAGAACAATCGTATTCTCTAAAATAATTGCATTCCTTTGAACCATGCCCCATTCATCTGCCTTGGCATTCTTAATGGCATCCAGTTCCTCAGTCCGCTGAAATAACGCAGCGCTAAAATCGTCCTGATCTATCTGATGGCTATTTTTTGAATTCATAGCTTATCCTTTGAAATTTTCTTTTATCGCTCCTGCGATAAATATACTCCCGGTTGCTAAAATCGCGGTTATCTCCTCAGAGATAACCAATGCTTCACCAATAGCGTTCTTTATATCTTCTTTCCTTATCCAAGGAATTGTTAACATTTCTGCGATATCCTGGATTTTGTTTAATTCCATCGCCCTGGGATGTTGCGATTTTGTGATTATCATTGTTTTCACAAGGGGCTGAAGGATCTTCAGCATTTTTGCAGCATCTTTATCTTCAGATACACCGAAAATAAGAATGATTTGTTTTCCTTCCAAGTATTTTAGAACTGTATCTCTTAATTTTCTTATAGAATCCACGTTATGGGCACCATCAATAATAATCAACGGGTTCTTATTGATTATCTCAAACCTGCCAGGCCATTTTATTTCGCAAAAACCCGAACTTATTGCTGCTTCATTAATCGCAATTCCTTGATCTTTCAATTCTTCAATGCAACCAAATGCGGTCAGGGCATTGTCTAACTGATGATCACCTAAAAGGTGGATGCTAGCTTCCAATATTTTCTTGCCGTTCTTAAAAATGGTAAATCCTTGTCCATTAAGAGAGCACATTACTGATTTGGCTTGATAGGTGTTTGGCACATACACCAATCTGGAATTTCTCTCTTTAGCAATCTTTTTAATAATTTCGAGAGCCGAAGTTTTTTGTTTTGTAACAATAACCGGAATACCATTCTTTATGATCCCAGCCTTTTCAAAAGCGATCTTCTTTAATGTCTTGCCAAGTACTTTGGTGTGATCAAATGAAATTGAAGTAATTGCTGTAACTTCCGGGTGAACAACATTCGTTGCGTCAAACCTGCCTCCCATTCCTACTTCTACCACAGCAAAGTCAACATGACTATCAGCGAAATACTTAAAAGCCAAGCCGGTAATAATCTCAAAAGTAGTCAGCTCGGGCACTTTCCTTATTGCGGTGTCCATCATATTGATGTAATTGATAATTTGCTGATGTGAAATCTGGATATCCCCAATGCGAATTCTTTCTGTGAAATCGATCATATGGGGTGAGGAATAAAACCCTACTTTCAAACCATTTTTGGTCAATATGCTGGTTATCATGGCACAGGTCGAACCCTTTCCCTTAGTGCCTGCCACATGAATTACTTTATAATCCTGGTGTGGGTTGCCTATTAGTCCAAGAAAATCTTCCATACGGCTGAGATTGAATTTCTCGGGGGAATAACGCAAATTTCTGGTCAGGCTGTAATCAACAAAAGAATAGATATAATCTAATGCCTGCGAGTATGTTGTTATCAATTTCTGATTGCTCCATGTAATAATGTAGAATTTTACACTACGGGTTTCAGAGAAATAAATCTAATGGTTTATTCGGTATTGTTATTAGAATTAAGATTATCCGGATGCAGGTCATTAAAAGAGAAACGCAGCCTCATTAAACCATTACTACATAGATTGCATAAAGAATATAATGTTTCAGTTGCTGAGATAGGAAATAATGCCGTCTGGAATGAATCTATTATTGCCTGTGGGTTAATTTCCAACGAAAAACGAGTTGCAGAATCCTGTCTGGCCGGAATCCCTGATTTTATGGGTAAGTTTTTTGGTGATATTGAAATTCTTTCTTATTCTATACAATTTATCTGATCCGGAGGTTAATGATGGATCTTGGACTTAAAGGTAAAAAAGCTGTAATTGCTGCATCGAGTAAAGGGATTGGCTTTGCTATTGTCCAGGCACTTTTAGATGAAGGAGCATTCGTTCTTATGAACGGGCGTAATTCTCAAACACTGGCAAATTCACATAGCTTTTTAGGAAATCCCGATAACCTAAAATCATTTGCTGGAGATGTAATACAAGAGGAAGTTTGTAGAGACTTGATAGCTAAAGCCTCAAATGAATTTGGTGGCTTGGATATATTAGTAACAAACACGGGGGGGCCTGTTTCCGGAAAATTTGAATCCTTATCAAATGAACAATGGGATGATGCGATTTCAAAATGCTTGAAGAGTCATGTTCATCTGATTGAAAGCGCACTTCCATATTTAAAAAAGTCGCTCAATCCCAGTATTCTGACTCTTACCTCCTTTTCAGTAAAACAACCCATCCCTAACCTTATCTTGTCAAATTCGGTTCGTGCTGCCACAGCCGGGCTTACGAAAAGTCTGGCAAATGAATTAGGTGAATATGGAATCAGAGTCAATTCGTTATTGCCCGGCTGGACGCGTACTGATCGCGTGAATGAAATAATGCAAGCCAGGACTAAAACCAAAAACACGTCAATCGAGCAGGAAATCGCTATCATTACCAAAACTATTCCTTTGGCAAGAATGGCTTATCCGGAGGAAATCGGAAAAGCAGCAGCGTTTTTAGTATCACCCGCGGCTTCATATATCACCGGTGTGATGTTGAGCGTTGACGGCGGAATTAATCAAGGACTTTTCTAGAAAGGAATATTTTTGTCAAAAACCGATAAGATTACGGATTTTCTGGAAAACACCCTGTTTAATATCCAGAAACCTGGCCGTTATGTAGGGGGAGAATTCAACCAGATAAAAAAGACTTGGGATCGAAACCTGATAAAAATGGCACTCGCATTTCCAGATATTTATGATATCGGGCTTTCGAATTTAGGTTTGACTATCCTTTATGACATTATCAATAAAAGATCTGACGCGCTGGCTGAACGCGTTTACGCGCCATGGACCGATATGGAAGACGCCATGCGAAAGAAGGAAATTCCCCTTTTCTCGCTTGAAAACAGAAAGCCGTTGAAGGAATTTGATTTAATTGGGTTTTCAATTCCATACGAAACCCTTTATACAAATGTGATTAATATGCTGGATCTTGCTAACATTCCTCTTCGCTCAAAAAACCGCACAGATGATAATCCGATTATTATCGCCGGAGGGCACTCCTGTTTTAATCCTGAACCTATGCATGCCTTTATTGATATGTTTGTAATTGGTGAGGGGGAGGAAATAATCAATGAAATTATCGATGTCTTTAAATTTACCAAAAGAGCTTGTTTAAACCGGGAAAAAACTATTTCTACATTAGGCAGAATATCAGGGTCATATATTCCATCTGATTTTAATATATCCTACAATCGTGACCACACCGTTAGAGAAATCGTAAACATTCAAGATGAATCCCAGAATCAAATTCTAAAAAGAATTGTTAAAGTCCTTCCTCCACCGGTTACCAATTTTCTTGTTCCAAACATCAGCATCGTCCATGAACGGGCAGCTATCGAAGTAATGCGTGGCTGCTCAAGAGGCTGCCGGTTTTGTCAGGCTGGGATGGTCATGCGCCCAATAAGAGAAAGACCAGTTTCAGAAGTTCTTGAGGCAGTCAAAACATCAGTCAAAAATACAGGTTACGAAGAAGTGTCCTTACTTTCGCTCAGCACCTCTGACCATTCGAAAATTAATGAACTGTTTGCTGGAATAACAAAGCTAAGTGACGAACTTCAATTTACTTTTTCTCTTCCTTCATTACGAATTGAAACATTCAACGAGAAATTGATTAATACAATGGAAGGAAAGAAAAAGGGAAATTTCACTTTAGCACCTGAAGCGGCTTCTGAAAATATCCGCCAATCCATCAATAAGCCAATATCTGACCAGGAATTATTCTCTACTGTTGAAAGGATTTTCTACAAAGGTTGGAAAAATTTGAAGCTTTACTTCATGATTGGTTTTCCTGGTGAGATATTTGAGGATGTCCAAAAGATTGTGGACCTGTGCCTGCAAGTAAATCGGATTGGCAAGGATATCCTGCGTGGCAGAGCCGAGATTCATGCGAGCATTAATACGCTGATCCCCAAACCGCATACTCCCTTTCAGTGGGCGCCAATGGAAAGCAAGGAAGCTATTGAAATCAAATATCGCCTCATCCTGGATGGTCTGAAAAAATCTAAGATAAAGGTTGATTGGCCTGATTATTCAAATTCACTCTTTGAAGCCTGGTTTTCAAGGGGTGACCGGAGACTATCAGATGTGATTGAAACTGCCTGGAAAAAAGGTGCAAAATTTGATGCCTGGCAGGAAACGTTCAATCAGAATATTTGGTCGGATGCATTTGAAAAAAAAGGCGTAGATCCCTATTTCTATTCTAACAGGAAGCGAGAATTGG
>Ga0315284_10017828_pt1 | contig 10070 bp, 24 predicted proteins | sample YL17G09_16_MG_FD_203696 | JGI IMG/M metagenome (GOLD analysis project Ga0315284, IMG submission 203696) | Sediment microbial communities from Yellowstone Lake, YNP, Wyoming, USA - YL17G09_16 | ecosystem: Environmental > Aquatic > Freshwater > Lake > Sediment | place: USA: Wyoming | collected...
CTGGATGTCGGTGAGCTTGGGTTCGAGACCGTACCCCACTTCGATCCTGCACTTGCGGTCGTTGGGAGCGATCAGGAAGACGACGCCATTGTCCTTCTTCTTGTTCCCCACGCCCCAGGCCTTGGCCAGGCGGATCGTGTAGTCCTCGACGGACATCCCTCCCAGGGATTTGACCGTGACGACAGAGACTTCGTTTGAAGTCTCTGTTCTGTAGGCCCGCAGCTTGGCCTCCAGGCGATCCGCCATGTCCTTCGGCAGGATCCCAGCGAAGTCGTTGACATGACCGATCGGCTTGGGGATCTCCTGGGCGAAGCCGATGGCCAGGAGGGTCAGTGCTAGCAGGAGCTTCTTCACTTCTTCTCCTCCTTCTTCGTCTCGTCGGGCTCTGGACCGTAGGGTTTGAGCTTCTCGAAGGCCTCACCCTCCGTGAGGATCTTCTGCCCGCGCCAGAACTTCTGGCCGTCCGTCTCGACGACCACGTCGTTCGGGAGCTCGTTCTTGTCATCGGGCTTCCTGGGAAAGACTCCGCCGAGGATTCCGCCCAGATACCCGACGGCGAAGCAAAGACCCTCTTTCTGCTTGCCCGATTGGAAGCCGGTCTTGATCAGGTTCGCCACCTTGTCGAGAACCTCCTGCTTGACCTTGGCCATGATTCCTTTGTCGGCCAAGATCTGGAACTTCTTATCCTTGAGAGCGACGAGAATGAGAGCCCCCGTCTGGTCCCGGGTCTTGGTCATCCCCTCCTTTTCGAACTCCAGGACGGCCTGCTTGTAGATGTCGCCCTTGAGGCCTTTATCGATCTTCGAGATGATCTTGACCCGGATTTCGGCCGAGGTGTAATCCTCGGCCATGGCGACCGCGTTCCCGACCCCGTCGAGATCGGCCTTCGAGAAGTACTTCTTGACCAGGTTGCGCTTGAAGAGATTCATGCCTTTTTTCCTCTCTTCGCCATGGCGGCGATGTCCACGATCTTCTTCATGTACTCCTCCGCCGTGCGGCGGCACTGCTGGGCCAGCCAGGGGATGTCGTCACCGCCCTGCACGGTCTTCTTGAAGGTGTGGCCGAGCCATAGCGTGACTTGGGTCTGGATAAGGGGATGATGAGACTCCTGATAGTGGACGTTCAAGTCGATCGTGAAGGTGACCTCGGGCATCCCCTTGAGGGCCTTCTCGATCGCGTTCGAAACCTTCTTCAGTTCCGCCAGGATTTTTTTCATCTCGAGCCTCCCGACCTGCGTCTCTCGTAACCTTCGAAAATGGCGCTCAGCTTCTCACGGATCAGGTAGAGGGCGTCGTGTTCCGCGTCGCACGAGTCGCCGTTCAAGGCCCTGTCGGCCGTATCCATCAACACGACCATCTCTAGGGGCTCGACGAGGATCCTGTGTCCTTTAATCGTGGCCTCAATGGCCTTCTTGCGGACGTCTTCTGAAAGCCTGAACTTTTCCCCGGTGCGGCTGGTCGTCATGATTCCTCCTCCACTTCCTCCTCACCGTCGTCGATGTCGTTGAGCACGATGTTGTCCGCGTTGAGGTAGATCTCGATGTATGAGATCCGATCGTTGTCGGCCTCGTTGCCGCAGGGGCGGGCCTCCGCGGCCTGGGGAAGAGCGCGCTTCAAGATCTCGAGCGCCTCCTCCCGGGAGCTCGCCTTGACCCCGGCGCAGAAACCGATCGTGCCGTCGGTCGAGTCCCCGCAGGAGAAATGGAATTCCTTGCGGGCGGTTTTCTCGTTCGTCATGAATTCCTCCGATCGAAAACGCCGTGGCCCGCTGGTCAGCCGCGCGTTGCCTATCCACGATTTCTCTCCGGTTTAGTGGTCCAAACGGGTTTTTCACCTCCCACGGTCGCCGGAAAGGTACGTGGCCAAAAACCTCGTCCGCTGCGCGGGCCACGGCGCTTCACTCCCATGCGCTGACGTCCTTGAGCGACCCGTCCGGGTTGAACTCGAAAGAGACGACGAAGCCGGCGTAGCCGCGATGGACGTAGATGTGGCTGTCGTCCTCTTCCGGCGGATTGGAAGCCTTCGTCTTCCATTCGATGCCGGCTCTCTTGAGCAGGGTTTCGATCGTCTCGCGGTCCGTCATGATCTTCACCATTTCTCAGTACTTCGGGTAGGGAACCACCGACTCCTTGGGATCGATCGGGATGGGGGTCACCAGCCCCTGTATCCGAATCCGGCCCTTCGGGTTGATGGCATAGAGACACCTCTGGAGGTCGAGAAACCCCTGGTCATCAAGCTTGAATGCGTAGTGGCCGTGACCCATGCCCTGGTCGACCCAGGTTATCCCCTTGGCGACCAGGCACACGATCTCGTCCTTCGCCTTCTGGACCGCCTTCCCCTTCGGGACGAGCCCGTGGAGAAAGCACATCTTCGTGGTCTTGCAGGTGCAGTTCGGAGAGTTCATCTTTGACATTACTTCTTCTCCTTTCCGGGGTCTCATTCAAAGTTATCGACGCAAATGAGAATAGCCCCGGCAATGGCGGCAACGACCGCGAGCGTAAGGACGAAGGCCCAGGCCGTATTGTACGGATACTTCGAAATCCCGGGCGGAACGGTGACGCTCGTCTTTCCATCGTTGGAGTCGAGAAGCGTCTCCCGGAGTTTCATGAGGATGTTCGTCCGCTCGAGCTGCGGGGTCTCTGGCTTCACCCTTCCGAGCTCATCGGAAGAGGCCTTGAGGTTCTTGTACCAGAATCCGACATCCTCATTGGGGGTCTTGTAGAGAATCGACGTGTAGCCCTCGGTGAGCTTCTTCTCCTCGGCATACTCAATGGCCTTGCCGAGCTCCTCCTTCGCCATTTCGACGGTGTTGGCGTCGGCGGCGCGCTTGAGATAGCCTTCGCAGTTCTGGTCGAGTTGGATCGCCCAGACGAGCTCGACCGTGCTGAAGACGATACAGGGCACAAAGAGCAGGATCCCAAGAACGGTCTTCATTTTTTCTCCTTTCCGGGGTCCTTCTCCACCACGACCCATTAGCCCAAGAACGGTCTTCATCTCTTCTCCTTTTCAGGGTCCTTCTCCACCACGACCCAGTAGCCGATCGTCGTCCCGCCGACGCCCGTATCGAGCGGGGCCACCGCGACGACCCGAAGCTCGGGATGCGACTTCGAGAAGCCGGCCAAGGCGGTGCCGAAGTCGTATGCGCCGCCGAAGTAGTACACCGTATCCCCGCACTGGGTCATCTCGGCCTTTGCCGTCGGGGCGAGCGCCCGTGGAGAATAGAAGGCGAATCCGAAAAGGGCGATCGCAACCAGGGCTACACCGATCACGACCAGGGCTACAACGATCGCGTGCCACGAAATTCTCATTTCTTCTCCTTCCCGAAGTCCACCTTCGGCGCCTTCTGGGCGCCCTCTTCGGCCTTGAAGAGGGGCATGGCCTTGAAGTTCCCGAAGTTCGCGACCATGTTGGACGGGAACCGCTGGATATGCGCGTTATACTCCTCCACCCGTTTGTTGTATTCGCGGCGCTCGACCGCGATGCGGTTCTCGGATCCCTCAAGAGAGGCCCGCAGGTCTTGGAACCCTTGGTTCGCCTTCAGATTGGGGTAGTTTTCAGTCACCATGAGGAGCCTCTGAAGCGCGCCGGCCAGGCCCTGCTGGGCCTGCTGAAACTTGGCCATGGCCTCGGGCGTGAGATCCTTAGCATCGACCTTCATCTGACCCACGCTGGCCCTTGCTTGGGTCACGGCGGTCAGGGTCTCCTGCTCGAAGTTCTTCTCGCCCTTCACGGCTTCGACGATATTCGGGATGAGGTCGGCCCGCCTCTGGTAGACGTTCTCGACCTGCGCCCAGCCCGCCTGGCAGGCGACCCGCTCATTGACCATGCCGTTGTAGCTGCCGACCAGGCAGCCGCCCATCATGATGATGACGAACAGGATGAGCCCGAGGGCGCCCAGACAACCTTGCCATGCCTTCATGGGATTCTCCTTTCAAGAGGTTTTCCGGAATGTAAGACTGAGGAAAGACTGAATTGGTTACGACTTCAGCTCCTCTTCTTCATGACTTTCTCGACAAAAAGAAACGTATCAAGGGCGTCTCTGGCAGACCAGTCAAGACCGATCTCGATAACGACCTTGTTGTCGTCGCCAAGATCCGCGTCGATGCCCTCGCATTTGAGATCGACCACGATGTCTTTGGCCGGTCGAGCCCCCTCGCATTCACCGCATCTGTCAAAGTAGGTGAAGAGATTCACCACTTCGATAACGAGATCCTGCTTCTTCTTATGGCAGGCGAGCAGCGGGAGATCGAGCTCCCCCATGATCGGGATGAGTCTCAGCCAGGCCTCAAGAAGCGCCTTATCAATGCTGCACCTGATGAAGGAGGCATCATTGCCGTTCCTGGCATTCCCTTCCCAGGCACCGACGCCATCGATGTCTTGAAGGGTCATCCTGCCCAAGGTGAAGATCTGGAAGCGGTGCATTCTTAGATCTCCTTCTCCTCATGCCGCCCTACGCCCTGGCGAAACGCCTGAGGACCCCCGTCCACTCCTTCGAGGTGAGGTGAAGCTTCCGGAGGATCTTCTTCTCATCCGGGCCGAGCTTCTCGGAAGCCGCCCGCACGTACTCGAGGATGCAGAGCACATCGCCGTTGGTGAACACTTCTTTCGCAGGCATCTGCCCTCCTTTTTGTGGTCTCTCAACCTTGTAAACCTTCGGGCGCCTGCCATGCGTGGCGTCGATCCGCGGCAGGCAGCGGGCGGCGGTCCCCCGTGTGCGGTGACGGTGGCCGCATCCCTCGTGGCAAGTTGCGGCGATATGGTGCATCTTCAGTTCCTCTTCTTCATGACTTTCTCGACAAAAAGAAACGTATCAAGGGCATCAGTCCTTGTAGGGGTCTTCCTCGTCCTCGCCAGCCATCGCTACCCCGATCGGGCGGAGAGTATGAAGAATGCGGATCGAAGCCGCGTGATGGGCGAGAACCTCAGGCAGACGCTTGTAGCAATGGGGAGACTCGTCAGTCCCGGCACCGCGAAGTTCCACCTTCTCCCGCTTCACCCACTCTGTCATCATTTCCTTCGAGATCTTCCCCCCTACACGAGGCTGTCCCCACTTCTTGCGCTTGCCCGCGGCCTCGTTGCGCCCCATGACGCGACCCGCGCCGTGGACGGTGGAGTAGAGGGCGGTATGACTCTCGGCAGATTCGACACCCTCGACGATGACGGAGCCGTCCCCCATGCTGCCGCCGATGAAGGACTTCTGGCCAGGGAACGCAGGCGTCGCGCCCTTGCGCACCACCCACAGAGCCTCCCCGTCGTGCGTCTCCTGCCATGCGAAGTTGTGGTGGTTGTGGACTTCATCGATGATGTTGGTGCCCAGAAGCGCGGCCACCTTGCCGCAGACCCAATCCCGGCCGGCATAAGCATAGCGGCCTGCGAGTGCCATGCAGGCAAGATAGTCTTTGCCAAGCGCGGACTCGGCATCGAAGGTGACGGGCTCGACGTTGACACCATCCTTCCCGCCACCAGCCTTGATGAAGTGGGTGGCGATCCTGTGACCCAGGCCCCGGGAGCCGAAATGGACGCCGATCCAGACGCGCCCCACTTCGTCCTCGAAGATGTCCACGAAGTGATTCCCCGAGCCGATCGTGCCGAGCTGCTCACGAGCCATGGTCTTGTGAGCCCCGGCAACGGTGATGCCCCAAGCCGGGTCGTCAAAGAGCAGATGGTCGACGTCTTCCTTGTTCTTCCGGCCGATCCCGAAGGAAAGGCCGTGCCAGATGTCGTTCATGATCTTGGCGATGTTCTTCCGCACTTCCGCTACGGGGATGTCGGTGAGGACGGCCTTGTTCCCGCAGGCGATGTCGTACCCGACCCCGGATGGGCTGATGCGGCCCCGATAGGCGACGACCCCGCCGATGGGGACGGCGTAGCCAAGGTGGTGATCGGCCATGAGGGCAACGCGGAAGGCGGTGCGGGCGCAGGTACGCATCTGCTCCACCGCGTTGTCCTGCGGATCACCCCAAACCGGGATATTATCGATGAGCTTCATACCGCCTCCTTATTTCGTAGAATTAGGTCTCGTTCAATGCTTCCTCTCACGCCATCCCCAGGGCACGGAAGAGGTGCCTGAAGAGGTTCACCCGCGGTTTCTCCAGGATGATCCGGACGTAGAACTCGCCCCAGTTGGCGAATTCGCAGTAGACGACCTCGCGGACCTGGCGGACCTGCTTCCCGTCGGTGGACTCGATGAGGTCGCCCACCTTCGGGGCCGCCGCCATCCAGATAGGCCAGCCTTTGAGTGAGTCCGCGTAAGCGATGCGACTGTCCTTCATCCCGGGAAGAAGACACTTGACAGCGATTCTCGCCATAACATTTCTCCTTTCTCTTGAGGTTGACTGTACGAAACTGAAAGATTGTGGTCAAAGGTCTCGCTCGCCTAGATCACTTCGGCAGGCAGACCCAGTTGTGCTTCTTCAGGCACTTCGGGCAGACGATGGCGCTCTCTCCCTTGTTGGCGCTGGACACATTGAAGGGGAGCTCGCTGAAAACAGCGAACTTCTTCCCCTTGATGGGCTCGCCGCAGTCGTCGCAGTATTCGACTTCCTTACGGGGTTTCGTCTTCATGGTAGGATTTCCTTTCGAACTAACATGAAACCCCAAGCCATCTTTTCAGGCATACAGAACATTGATAGATGATGAGAGTGACTGGAGCCCCATCGCGATCTCCAAGCAGGTACTTCAACTGGTATAGGCCCTCATCAAGATAATGCTTGTTCGGACACTCGAGGAGCGTCCTCACCGGGCAATTGCCGATCGTCACGGGGTATGTTTCGAGGTCAAGAAGCAGGTTCATGGTCTTCCTCTCCTACATCTCCACGATCATCTTGTGCGGCCCGTACTTCACCACGAGCTCTTTGACCTGTACCGAGAAGGGCCCGACGGGCGGAGGGGGCTTCGTCTTCGGGGCCGTCGGCGGGGCCTCGGCCAGGGTCACATGGGGGCTGAAGTCGAAGCTGTCCTTCGGATAGACCCCCATCTCTGCGAGGTGAGCGGAGAGCTCCTTGCGCATCTCCTCGAGCCCGGCCGGATCGACATGGGCCACCATGTAGCGGCCCTTGCCGGTGGTGAGCATCCCGAGAGTCCCCGGGAACTTGACCTCGATCGAAGAGTGCCTCGGGGCGAAGGTAAACGACGACACGATCGCCGAGGCGACGCTCTTGTCGTCGAGATCCCTCCCGATGAACTGGAGGGTGAGGTGGTAATCCTCGGACTTCACGGTCTTCCACCCGCCTTGACCTGAAGGGGCCACCCAGTGGAGAGCCGCATTTTCGAGAGCGTCACAGCCGCCCTTGGGCATCTTGAGCATGACGGCACAGCCGCCCTTGTAGATCTTCATGCGCTCACCTTCTTCCCTTCCCAGACCCCGTAGGCGAAGTGCCCGTGGGAGACGTTCGGGTCGTGGTCGAAAAGGATGTCCACGATAGGGCGGCCGTCCTCCATGTCGACGTACGACCTCACGATCGTGCCCGGCTTGTAGCAATGTTCGTTCTTGCCGATGTCCTTTCCGGCCCAGAGGCGCGGGTCGAACCAGGTCACCCGGTCGCCTTCCTTGAACGCGGTCATAGGGCACCTCATTTCCTTTCCAGGATGCATTCCTTGCCGGCCTCGAGATCGTCGAGGATGACGTGCAGAAGCTCCCAGACGCCATTGAGGAACTTCACCCGACGCCTGTACTTCGGAGGGTAACAACAGTCTTCGCACTCCAAGGCTATCCTGCCGATGCACGCGGCCTGCTTCTTGAGGAGGATGGTGCTGACGAAACGGCGCTTGCTCTTTCCGGACTGCTTTATCAGGGGCATGTTTTCTCCTTCACGACCACTTGGGCTCGGGCTCGCTCGCACGCCAGTCGACGCCTTCCAGGATGAAGCCCGTCTTCCGGGCCGCCTTCTCCATCTCGAGGAGTTCCTTGCGGGTTCCCTTGGTCCGCTCGACATGCCAGCGGATGACCTTGCGACCCTTCTGACGATCTTCCCGCTCCATGAGATCCGTGGCTTTGATCGTGAACAGGACGTTCCGGACGGCCTCGACGGGCGTCTTTCCGCCCGAGACCCAGTATCCCCGGGTGTCGGCCGCCATCCACGAGCCCTTCTCGGCCGGCTCGAGCTTGCCGTGATCCTTGTGGCCGGGATGCCAGATCCGGTCGCGCTCGAAGAAGACCGCCAGGCGCAGCCGCTTCGGGACCCAGCCTATCCTGATCGGATACCTCTTCCTGGGCCTGAGGTTGCACTCGACGAGCTGGCCGTTGAGGATGAGCCCCCTCCCGGGGGCGGCCTCGAAGACGTCGCCCTTCTTGACCGGGACGTACTTCGTGAAGCGGTGATAGTAGTCGTTCTTGTCGCCGAGACCGGTCACGACCATGCCCTGCTTCATGTCGATCTGGACTTTGAAGGGCTTGGCGCCGATCGTGGCGACGAAGACGAAGGGTTTCTTGTTCATGGTTTTTTCTCCTGTTCTTTGAGACGGGACTACAACGGCTTGTGGAGGAAGCCGATCATATAGATCTTGATCTTCATGGGGGCCAGCTTAAAGGTGAAAGTTTCCGTCGTATCGATCCGGCGGGCCTTCTCCGACAGGAAGCGTTTGATGGGTGTTGGGATCAGGCGCTCCACGGCCCCCAGGCCGATCCATGAAAGGAAGGCGCGCCTATTCATGGGATCTCCTCCACTCCTTGAGCCGCTCCTTGGCCGTCTCCACCCTGCACTCGGTGTTGTGGGTCCTCCGTCCCTCGCACCAGGCGCATGAGCCGTGCGCGCGGCAACTGCGGTCGAAGTCCCGGCTGTCGTGGTACTTGTGGAGCCGTTTCTTGGCGTCCTTGGACTTGGGGAACTTCTTGTCGAGGCTCATGGCACCCCCGGAGGCCCGATCGGCCCAGGCTCACAGGGCATTCCACTTGCACCCTGAAACTTCACACCCTTCAAGTCTTCATACAGGCGGGCATTCAGGGCGGCCATCTGATCGGGGGTCGGTTCGGGTCCGCAGGAAGGGGTATGCTCGCAGGCGCATCCGAAGATGCTGTAATGGCCGCACTCCACGTTGCCCCTCATGGCTCCCTTCAACCTCTGGTACCCCCCTTCGTCACGCACGGCCTTTTTTATCATGCATGAACTGATGGGCTGGCTCATGATCTCTTCTCCTTGGCCGCGGCCTTGGCTGCGGCCCGGACCTCCGGCCTGTAGAGCTCGTCGCCACTCTGGGGCGGGATGTATCCGAGGAAGTCGAAACCCACCGGGAGTTCGGCCTCGAAGACCGCGTCTCCTTTGCCGCAGACGAGCCCAAAATAGTGCAGCTGTCCTTCGCCGCGCCGGCAGACCCAGGCGACGACGTTCATCAGGATGTACTCGCCCGTGTGTTCCTCGTCGGTGTAGGCCGCTCTCCAGTTCCCCGAGACGGGGACCATGCCCTGAATTTCCATCATAGACCTTCTCCTTATGACCTGACCTCCTCGCCCCCCTCTTCTTCTTCCTCCTCCTTCGGGAGAAAGGCCGCCCTGAGGTTCTCCCTTACGAAGTCCTTGAGCCCCTCCCTGATAAGGGGGTCTTCTTGAATGATTTCGAGGGTCATCTCCCGGGACGTCCTGGCCACGGCTTCGCCGATGCCGGTGTCGACGCCGCTGATCTTGGAACGGCGGAATTCCTGGATGATCCGGCCGATCTCGGGAAGGAGCTGCTTGATCTTCTCGAACATCTCGAGGGCCTTGTCCTTCTCCTCCGGCTTTTCTTCTTCCTTCGTTCCCTTGATCTGCATGATCGCCCCGCACTTCTTGCAGACAATGGGAATGGGATGGCCCTTCAAGAAGTCGGGGATCTCGAGAACCGCGCCGCAGCTCCCGCAGGTGATGCTCGCCATAAACCCTCCTTAGTCCTCTTCCGGAACATAAACCGTGTCCCCCGTCCCCCCGTACTTGAAACCGAACGGAGGAGGCGGGGCGGGCTTCCTTTCGATGCGGATCAGGTTCGGGTTGTCCTCCCGGGTCGCCATGATCTCCTTGAGCCGTTCGAAGGATACGGGACGGAAGTCGTTGTTGTCCACTCCCACGTCGTGCTGCTTGCCGAGGGGCGGGAGGCGGCCATG
>Ga0315284_10017829_pt1 | contig 10070 bp, 7 predicted proteins | sample YL17G09_16_MG_FD_203696 | JGI IMG/M metagenome (GOLD analysis project Ga0315284, IMG submission 203696) | Sediment microbial communities from Yellowstone Lake, YNP, Wyoming, USA - YL17G09_16 | ecosystem: Environmental > Aquatic > Freshwater > Lake > Sediment | place: USA: Wyoming | collected...
ATCTACCTCACCGACCAGCGGATGTTCACTCTCTCCCTCGGCCTCCAGTTCTACCAGAGCCAGCACGGCGGCACCGAATGGAACCTGCTCATGGCGGCGGCGACCATGGTCGTCCTGCCCATCATTGTCCTCTTCTTCTTCACCCAGCGCACCTTCATCCAAGGCATCGCGATCACCGGGCTGAAGGGATGATGCGCTCGGCCGGATCACCCTCTCCTCGGTCCTCTCCCTGAGAGGGTTTGTCATCACCCACGTCGCGCTCGCGCGGCCGCAGCAGGTTAGGATTGTCGGCGGTCAGCCGCATGGAGTGCGGCGATTCATCGCCGCTTTCAAAGCGGGGCTGAAGCCCCGCACTCCATAAGACCCTCGCCCATTGGCACGGCCTTTGGCCTCGGTTCAATGCTGGCTACGCTCAATTCAGCCAAGATGTGCTAATGGTAAGCTGAGAGGGAGAGGAGGTGGCTGATGTGCGATCTTATGAAGGTCGCGCCGACTTCGGCTCGGAATGACTGTTCCCCCGACAAGGTGAACCACCGCTCGCACGGAACCTCCACCCCGCGGACCGGCGCGAAAGGGAGACACACCATGCCCACTTACATCAGCCTGGCGAACCTCACGTCGCAGGGCGTCAAAGACGCCAAGAGCATCACGAGCCGCATCGAGGACACGCGCAAGCTCTTCGAGTCCCTCGGCGCCAAGCTCAAGGAGGTGTACCTGGTCACCGGGCAGTACGATTACGTCGTCATCGCGGAGGCGCCGGATGATGAGACCGCGGCCAAGGCGGTGCTCAGCCTCGCCTCCAAGGGCAACGTGCGGACCCAGACCTTCCGCGCGTTCACCGCAGCCGAGATGGGGCGCATCGTCGGCGACATCCGCTAGCAAGGACAGTTCACTGACCAATCGCGAATGCGCGCCGGTCCGCCGCACCACTATTGCCCGCGGATGCACGCCCGCCTCAGGCGTGAACGAGGATCAAGATGGACGACCTGTTGGTAGCCGCCGATGTGCGCCGATGGCCGCCGACAGAACTCACTGGACTGCGCGAGAAGCCGATGCAGTTGTTCTGCGTCATCCATGCAATCTGTGGATACCCTCATTGACTTCGTCCGCGTGAACTCGTCCTTCGAAGCTGCGCCCCGACTTGTCGGGGCTCCGGAGCTCCGCTCTTGCGGAGCCAGCGAAGGAGGATCCGCGGCGCACACCAATCAACAGGAGCGCTTTATGTCATCGACCAGCCTCAAGCTCGGTGTCATCGTCGGCTTCCATGCCGAGCCCGAAAAGGAACTGCAGAAGGTCGCCGATCTCGGCCTGCCCACATGCCAGCTTTCGGCGTGGGACCCCGCGATGTACACCGACGAGAACGCCGACCGCGTCCGCCGCGCGTGCGCCAATACCGGCGTCGAGATCACGTCGCTGTGGACCGGCTACCCGGGCCCCGCGACGTGGAACTTCATTGACGGGCCGGCGACGATCGGCTTCGTCCCTCCCGAGTACCGCGAGATGCGCGTGGCGGCGCTGCTCGGCGGCGCCGGGTTTGCGCGCAGCATCGGCGTGCCCTCGATCACGACCCACGCCGGCTTCATCCCCGAGAACCCGCGCGACCCACTCTACGCCGGCACCATCGACGCCCTGCGCCGCATCGCCGAACGCTGCAAAGAGCTCGGCTTGTCCTTCTGCTTCGAGACCGGCCAGGAGACGCCCATCACTCTGCTGCGCGCGATGACCGACATCGGCACCGGCAATCTCGGCGTCAACCTCGACCCCGCCAACCTGCTGATGTACGGCAAGGCCAATCCGGTGGACGCGCTCGATATCCTCGGCCCGCACGTCCGCGGCGTACACGCGAAGGACGGCGAATACCCGACCGAGCCCGACAAGCTCGGCGTCGAGAAGCCGATGGGGGAGGGGCGCGTCGGATTCGACCGCTTGGTGCCGAAGCTCAAAGGCTTCGGCTACTCCGGCGCGCTCACCATCGAGCGCGAGATCTCCGGCGACCGCCAGGTCCGCGACATCCAGCGCGCCATCGAGATCCTGACCCCGCTGTGTTGACGCGGCGACACCGGGAATCGAACCACAGAGCGCACAGGGGCCACAGAGGTTGCGGTTGTAGGGCGGGCTTACCTAAGCCCGCCGTCCGGGGAATCTGCGTCCAAACCGTCTAGCCACGGATCACCACGGATCAACGCGGATGTTTACCTCCCGTAGGCGGGTTGACCCGCCTTAGGCAGGCTCCCCCGCCGGAGGCGAGACTGCGGATCCCGTCACGCGGCGCCTGCCCCCTCGCCCAGGTGCAGGAACTGCGTGCCCGGCCGGTGAAGCTGAACCTCGCTGGAAAGGGGAACGACCATGACACGTTCGGCTCTCTCCGCGCTCCTCATTGCCTCCCTCGCATTCCTCGCCGCTCCCGCATCGTGCGTCACCCTACAACCCGGCTGGCCGCAGAATGCGCAGAATCAGGTCAGGAGTTCGCCTGCACTTGGCGATCTCGACGGCGACGGCAAACTGGAAGTCATAGTCGGCTCCGACGACTGGCACGTTTACGCCTGGCATCACGACGGCACGCCCGTCGCCGGCTGGCCGCAGACCGTCGGTGGCGAGGTTCCCAGTTCGCCGGTGCTGGGCGACATAGACGGAGATGGCAACCTGGAAGTAGTGGCCGGCTGTAGCGACGGTAAGGTCTACGCGTGGCACAGACATGGCGGAATCGTGACCGGTTGGCCGAAGAATGTCGGGTCGCCGGTGTTCGGTGCGCCGGCGCTTGGAGATCTCTTCGGTGACGGTGACCTGGAGGTCGTGGCGGGATGCTGGAACGGGCAGATCTACGCATGGTATGGTGATGGCACGCCGGTCGCCGGGTGGCCGCAGGGCGCGGGCGGGGGGACACATGAGCAACCTTATGAACCTGCATTGGGGGACCTCGACGGCGACGGAGACGTTGAGGTGGTGGTTGGCTCTGAGGACGAGAACGTTTACGCGTGGCATGGCAGCGGCGGGCGCGTTGCTGGCTGGCCGCGTAGCACGAACGGAGGCATTCACGGCTCGCCGGCACTGGGTGATCTGGACGGCGACGGAGGCTTGGAGGTCCTGGTATGCACGGACAACGGAGAGGTCTGCGCCTGGCATGGCGACGGCAGCGCTGTGCCGGGCTGGCCCAAGGACTACGTGGGGCCAGCCCTGAATGGCTCGCCGGCGTTGGGAGATATTGACGGCGACGGCAGTTTGGAAGTGGTGGTGGGGTCGGATGACTCTAGGGTCTATGCATGGCACGGCAACGGTACGCTGGTGACAGGCTGGCCCCAGCGCACGGGGAACTACGTCCAAAGCTCGCCCGCGCTCGGCGATATTGATGGTGATGGCGGCCTCGAAGTGGTGGTGGGGTCGACTGACTACAAAGTGTACGCCTGGCACGGTAATGGCACGGCGGTTGCAGGCTGGCCCCAGAGCACCGGGTTCTACGTCGAGAGTTCGCCTGCTGTGGCGGATCTCGATGGCGATGGCGACGTCGAGGTGGTGGTCGGATCCTGCGATCACTACGTCTACGCTTGGACATGTGACACGCCGACCGCCGACAGGCTTCCCTGGCCGATGTTCCGTCACGATGCGACGCGCTCGGGGCTGTACGGCGGACCACCGAACCTGCCCGCAATCCGAGGCCGCTTAACCGGTCATGTGCAGGCCGCGGACCTCTCCACACCCGTGGCGGGTGCGACGATCAACGCCTACCTCGCCGATGCGCTTCAGGCTTCAGTTGTCACTGGCGCCGATGGTGCCTACGCGATCCCTGGACTGGCCCCTGGGGCGTACACCGTAACGGCTCAGGAAGTGTACTACGCAACCCAAACTGCGACGGCAGTGACCGTCACAGCCGGACAGGCGACCTCCCTGGATTTCGACCTGGAGCCCGCCGGGCGCATCATGGGCCAGGTGCGCCGGCGTGGCACCGGCACCGGCATTCCCAATGCCACCGTGACCGCCTACCTCCATGGCCAACCGGTGGCGGTGACGACCTCCACCTTGCCGTGGGGTGTTTACCAGCTCGAACTCCCTACACCTAGCAGTAACTACATCATCGCTGCGGCCTACCCCGGCTACATCACGCAGACCAAGTGGCCGGTCACCGCGATCTTGGGCCAGACGACCTACGTCAACTTCGGGCTCGAGCTCGCCCCGCCGCTACTGAAAGGGCAGGTCCGAAACCGCGTCACTGGTCAGTCACTCATCGGCGCCCGAGTGACTCTCTATCAAGGCGGAGTGTATGTCAGCTATACGCTGACTCGGGCGCCCTACGGAACCTACGAGTTCGGCATCGGGCTGACACCGGGCATCTACTCACTGGTGGCGTCGACACCAGGCTACATACCCCAAGGCAAGCGCGACATCGCAACCACCGAGGTCGCGACCACGTACGTCAATTTCAACCTCGCCGCCGGCCAAGTCCCGGCGTTCAAGGGTCAGGTGACCGATCGAGCCACCGGTGCGCCGATCATCGGGGCTACCGTAGTCGTCCGCACCTACGGTCTTGTGCGCGCAACGGCGACGACCACCGCGCCGTGGGGCATCTACGAGATTCCCGGCTACTTCGCCGAGTACAATAGGTACGCCCTGGAAGCGAGCAGCGCCGGCTTTGATCCGCAGAGCAGGAACCACATCTCCGTCATACCGGGTCTGACGACGTACGTGAACTTCAGGCTGCAGCCGCAGTAAGAGCGTCTGACAGAACCGCCGTCCGAGCATATGTGATTCCGAGCCCATTCGCTGTCGAAGGGCTCAGGGTGACATAAGGCCGAGGTCGTGCCAGACGCTCTAAGGTCACGGGGAGCAGGCTCCCGCGCCAGGGGCGAGACTGCGTACCCCGTCGTTAGCGCTGGACCCATCCGCATTCGCAGGAACAGCCTGCCCGGCCGACGAAAGGTCACTTCGCTGGAAAGGGGAATGACCATGACACGCTTCGCCTTCTCCGCGCTCCTCATTGTTGCCGCGCTCGCGCTCCTCGCTGCTCCCGCGCCGTGCGTCACACTACTGCCCGGCTGGCCACAGAGCACGGACTACGCGGTGACCAGTTCGCCCGCTCTCGGCGATCTCGATGGCGACGGCAGGTTGGAGATCGTGGTTGGGTCCGACTCCGCCCTCGAGTCCCAGTCGGGCCCAGTCTACGCGTGGAAGGACGACGGCACCGCAGTCCCAGGCTGGCCGCAGAGGGTCGTCGGGGCAGTCCGCGGTTGCCCCGCGCTGTGTGATCTCGACGGCGATGGCAAGCTCGAGGTCGTGGCGGCCGCCACTGCCTCCTGGGATCCCGCCGCATCCGCGGTGTATGTGTGGCGCAGGGACGGTACCGTGCTCCCCGGCTGGCCGCAGCCTGCGCCAGGCGTCTCCAGCACCTACTTCGGAGCGTCCCCGGCGTTCGGTGACCTCGACGGGGATGGGAATCCGGAAGTTCTGCTCCAGTGCGCTGAAGGGGTGCTTGCGTGGCATGCTGACGGGACCCCTGTCGAGGGATGGCCGCCAAAAGAGAGCGCCGGTGGAATAACGACTCCGGCCCTCGGGGATCTCGACAATGACGGCGATCTGGAGGTAGTCGCGGGTGGTTGGCAACACTGGGTCTATGCATGGCACGGCAACGGTACGCTGGTTGCCGGCTGGCCGCAGTATGCGTCGCTGAAGGTCGAAGGTTCGGCGGCCCTGGGCGATCTCGATGGCGACGGCGATCTCGAGGTGGTGGTGGGCTCACGCGGCGGCAATGTGTACGCCTGGCATGGCGACGGCCAAGCAGTGGCGGGCTGGCCCCAGTATACTGGGGGCCCAGTATGGAGTTCGCCCGCTCTTGGGGATCTCGGTGGCGATGGGTCCCCTGAGGTCGTGGTCGGCTCGTCCTACCCGAGTATGGAGGTCTTTGCCTGGCACGGCGACGCCTCGGTCGTCGCAGGCTGGCCCCAGGTGGCAGGAAACGACGTGACGGGTTCGCCGGCGCTGGCCGACGTAGACGGCGACGGCGGCCTGGACGTCGTCGTTGGCTGCTACGATCACCTCCTACTCGCCTGGAGCGGTAGCGGCGATGTGATCGCTGGTTGGCCGCTGTCGACCGGAGGCGCGATTTTCAGTTCACCGGCCATCGCCGATGTCGATGGGGATGGCGATGTCGAGGTAGTCGTCGGCTCGGGCGATAAGAAAGTCTATGTGTGGACCACCGATCTGCCCGCGACCGATCCGCTGCCGTGGCCGATGTTCCGACACGACCTTCAGCGCACCGGCGTCTACGACGGGCCTCAGGAGGTTCCGGTGACCGCCGGCAAGGTCGCCGGCCGGGTAGAGGCGAGCGGCACCGCCACCCCTCTCGCCGACGCAATGGTCGCCGCATACCTGGGCGGAGAGCTCAAAGGGACTGCGGCGACGCGCGCCGACGGCACGTACATCATCCCCGGCTTGCCCGCGGGCATCTACAGCGTGGTGGCTAGCCCGGAGAGTTACCGTCCCCAGACGCTCACGGACATCCTCGTGGTGGCGGGCGAGACCACGGAGGCCAACTTCAGCCTGGAACCCTTGTGCACCATCAAGGGGCAGGTCCGTGAGCGCAATACCCAGGGGGCGATCGCGAATGCGACGGTGTCGGCGTATGTCAATGGCGAGCTTATCGCCACCGCCACTACCGACGGCGGTGGCTACTACACGATCGAAACCACCATTCCGAGCGCCGAGTACGTCGTGGTGGCGAGCAAGCCCGGTTACGACAAGCAGGGGAAATGGCTTATCAACGTGGTCCTGGGGCAGACCACCTACGTCAACTTCGCGCTGCAAGCCGCGGTGCTGAAAGGGCAGGTGACGGACCGGCTCACCGGTCAGCCCATCATCGGCGCCTGGGTTGACGTCTACCCGGATGTCTATCTTCACGGCCACGGGGTGACGCAGGCTCCGTACGGCGTCTATCGGTTCCGGCCCGGCGGCTATTTCCCGCCGGGTACCTATACCGTGGTGGCCACGATGCCAGGTTACGTGCCGCAGTACAAGCGCAACGTCGTCGTCGTTGCGGACCAGATCACCTACTGCAACTTCGCCCTGGACCCGATAACCGTGCTCAAGGGGCAGGTCAGTGATCAGACTATCGGACAGCCGCTGGACGGCGCCACGGTTGACATACTCAAGGACGGCGCGGTGTGGAGGAGCGGGCTCAGCCAGCCGCCGTGGGGCGTCTACGAGATGCCTATGTACTTGTACCAGGGCATCCCCGGCGGCGAGTGCGTCGTGCGCGCCTCCAAGCCCGGCTATGTGCATCAAGAGAAGTGGGGGGTCACCATCGGGCTCGGCGGTACCACCTACGTCAATTTCGTGCTCCAGCGCTCAGGGAAGCTCAAAGGACAGGTGACGGACACGGATACCAGCCTGCCCCTTGTCGGCGCCGTGGTGAGGGCCTACCGCAACGGCGTCCGGTGCGCCGAAGCCGTCACGACCCAGCCCTACGGCATGTACGAGATGGATAGCGACCTGCCCGCGGGGACCTTCGTCGTTGTCGCGAGCAAACCAGGATATTCGGTCTTCGGCAGAACCGGGATCGCAGTTGCCGCCGGCACCACCGCGTTCGTCAACTTCCCGCTGCAGCCGCAGTGAGGGAAGATCAACCGCGGAGCCTCCTTCGCTAACAGGCCTGTGATAAAAGCGCCTGCGCATTCGGTCTTATGCGGAAGCTATGTAGGGCGGGCCTGCCCAGGCCCGCCGCCGGGCATTTTTCTCGGCGGGGACAGAGCCTGCCCTGAGCGCAGCGAAGGGCGTCCCCGCCCTACAGTCGCCTCGCCAGGCGACAAGATGCTTCTTGAGGAGAATGGATTCGACTTTATCACAAGGCCGTTAAGCCGAAGAGCTCTGGATGACAGGTGCGAGGACAAGCGCCTCCCCATCAAGCGGATTGTGCAACAGCCGCGGGAGGTCGACCCCTACGTCGCCATATCTAAGGAGCGCGACGGTCGGGTGGCTAAGCCCGAGACCGCCACGGCGGTCGCCAACAGCGACCTAGCCCTTCCATCCCGGCCTGCGTCCCCGTGGCGCGGCGTCTGGGCGCGTTCGTGGTTCGCTAGCCCGGATTATTCATGACGAGTTCCAGTTGCGCACATGCTGTCGGTGATGATGTCATGAATTATCCGCGCGCGACCACGGGTCGTCGGTGCAGCGGCCCTCCTGACGACGCGCTGGGGAGTATGGATAATCCAGGCTAGAGCTGCGAATGACCCGAGACCGGGATGCCTTTGGGATTGGGGGCGCGCCGGGGGCGAGGAGCGGGCGGGGTTCCATGTTGTGGGCCAGAGGGACCGGGCAGTTCGCCCGAGGGCTCGATCTTCACCGCCGCGCCTTTGATTGAACGGCGAATCAAAATAGCCGTTGTCTTCGCACCGGCCGCGCGAGTGAGACGCACAACAATCGACTCGGATTCCCTGGGCGGTCTGGGCTGTCTCCCGGTTGTCGCGGCGCCGCCGACATCCTTGATCCGGCTCAGCACCACCACAGTTTCGCCCTTGGCGCCGCCGCGACGCACCTCCACCTTCGGGGCGGGGGCCGACTTGCCGGAACCGCCCGCGCCTTCAGGCCCTTCGAGCGCCTTGCGGTAGAACTGCTCCAGGCTCTCGATGCTGGCGCCGGTGGTGAAGCTCCCGATCGCCAGGAGCCAGTCGCGGCCCTTGGGCGGCTTCAGGCGCCATGCCGAGGATTCCTTCGCGTCGGCGCCAGGAAACGCCGGAATGCCGAGATCCGCGGGCGTCGCCTTGGGCGTACGCGTGATGGTCACGATGCCATCGGGGGTGTGGAGTTGTTCGACGCGGGCACCGTCCGCTTTGGCGCCGGCCGACGGCGCAGTGGACGCGTTCGGTTCCTGCTGCGCTTTCGGCGGCGCGGCCGGTTTCGCTTGGGCAGCGGGCCGAGCAGCAGACTTGCTCGCGGTCTCGGCCAGAGCGCTGCCTTCGTATCCTGACCGGCGGCAGCCAGAGGCAAGTGCGAGCGAGAGGGTCGCTGCAGCGGCAATCAGCAGAATGGTGCGCATGGGTCAGACCAAAGCTGTCGCGAGGGGTTCCCCTCGCATTCGGAATCGGGGCACAGCGTGGAAGCTGTCCCATAATTCAGAGCAACGGGTCGGGGTGGAATGGCTAGGTCCCCAAAGGGACCGCCATGGCGGCCACAGGCTTAGCCACCCGACCCCTACGATCCACGCTCACGGCCGTAGGGGTCGATCTCCTGATCGACCCGCGAATGCGGTTCACTCCGCATTGTGAGACAGCCTCCGTGCTGTGCCCCTACGACAATCGGGACGCGGTCGGTACGACAGGACTGCATCCTGGCGCGGTTAACAGGTTGCAGGCCTGGGACAGGTTGAAAAACCTGTCCTACCATCCGCCCCTTCGCGGTCGGTGCGACAGGACTGCATCCTGTCGTCGGCGCGTCGTTGGCTGGCATGACGCCTGCCCCACCATGGGGTCTCCTACTCCAGGTAATCCCGGAGTCTCTTGCTGCGGCCGGGCTGCTTGAGCTTCTTGAGCGCTTTCGCCTCGATCTGGCGGATGCGCTCGCGGGTGACCTTGAAGTGCTGCCCGACTTCCTCGAGCGTGCGCGCATAGCCGTCATCGAGGCCGAAGCGGAGCCTGATGACGTCGCGCTCGCGCGGGGTGAGGTCCGAGAGCACGTCGTCGATCTGCTCGCGCAGCACCAGGATGCTCGCCGCCTCGTCGGGCGACACCGCCTCGGAGTCCTCGATGAAGTCGCCGAGGTGGCTGTTCTCCTCCTCGCCGATGGGCGTCTCCAGGGACAGCGGCTCGGGGGCGATGCGGATGATATCGCTCACCCGCGAGGTCGCCTTTTCTTTCTCCTCGGGCGTGCCGAACGGGCCCTCCATCTGCTCCGCGATCTCCTCGAGGGTCGGCTCGCGGCCGTACTCCTGGAGCAGTTGGCGCGAGACCTTGATGAGCTTGTTGATGGTTTCGACCATGTGCACCGGGATGCGGATGGTGCGCCCCTGGTCGGCGATGGCGCGCGTGATGGCCTGGCGGATCCACCACGTCGCGTAGGTGCTGAACTTGAAGCGCTTGCGGTAATCGAAC
>Ga0315284_10017830_pt1 | contig 10070 bp, 17 predicted proteins | sample YL17G09_16_MG_FD_203696 | JGI IMG/M metagenome (GOLD analysis project Ga0315284, IMG submission 203696) | Sediment microbial communities from Yellowstone Lake, YNP, Wyoming, USA - YL17G09_16 | ecosystem: Environmental > Aquatic > Freshwater > Lake > Sediment | place: USA: Wyoming | collected...
TATAAAGTATTAAGCGGTATACCTCATATTACAATAGCTATTAATCCTCATGGCGGCAAACCTGCAATGAGTAAAGATATAAAAGAATGGAAAGGTATTAAACCATTTAAGATAACTGGTACAATACAAGAAATAACAAACAATAATATGAAATCATTTAAATCGTTTGTAAATGAAGGCGTTTCAGGCTATGCTGAAAGAGATATTACAGGATTACATAATGCTAAACCAGGTGATATCATTGAGATAGGATTTGAAGGTACGCGGTATAAATCACAGGCACGAATTGAAAAGATAGTATCTAATAATAGATTACAAGATACAGAAGGTAATATATTTAATAGAAACGGAATGATATTTAGGAGAAAGGGTAGCTGGTTAAAGCAGATTGCAGCTGATGGCAAAATCATATCAGCAAGACAGATAACACAGAAAGAATATAAAGATAAAACTATAGAATGGGTAACAGAAAGTTTCCGAAAATTTGACTATAGTAAATTATCAATAGAAAAGTTAATAGAAATAGGTAAAATTATGGGAATAAGATACCCTCAATTAGAAGAACTTAAATAAAACTATAAATAAAACTCATGCCATATACTTATAAAAAACAAGGCGGTAAATATGTCGTATATAAAAAAGAAAATGGCGAAAAGGTAGGATCTACTAATGGCACTGAAGTTGCTTTAAAGAAATATCTAGCTGCACTTCATATGCATGCAGATGAAAATATAAAAACAAAAATGAAAAACATTAAAACATTTGAACAATTTATTAATGAGAATATTGATAATCATATAAATGAATCATCTATAGTAATTTCTACAAAAGAACTAGATAAACTATTTAAACCTACTACTAATGGTGAAGATTTAGCAAATGAAGAAGAAATTGAAAATCAACTTGAAAAGTTAGGCGTAATTAAAGAAGTAGAAACTACAAATAATGGCGATAAAGTTACCTTTCTATTTAAAGGTGGTGAAATCAGAATAGACTTTAAACATAAAACAATTGAAATAGGAAAATAATATGAAATACATTAAAACATTTGAACAGTTTGTTAATGAATCTAAAGCTAATGAACATCTTAATTTAATATTAGAAAGTTTTAGAAGACGAGGGCCTGGTATAGTTGATGTTCTTCTTCCAAAAATAGGTGAACCAGTAAAAGGTGGTCGTGCAGATAAAGCTTATTGGAAAGCAATAGAAAAACTTAAAGCTGCAGGCTATACATTATCTGATTCAGATGATAGTACAAGTCAATCTTCTGGTAATGTAAATAGAAGTCAAACATTTGAACATGATCAAAGTCCTAATAGAATAACTGTACGTTTATATCTAGGATATTCAGCGCGCGATAATTCATTCACATATTCTTTCGATAAAAAACCTATGGTTGTTACTATTGCAAATGATAGTGACTATAATGATAAACTTGCAATGCTAAGTGATTTAGATGAATTAAAATATATAATTCTTGGGTTTAAGACTAATGAGATGTTTCCGCGCTTTCAGGATGTTGAGGAAACTATTAGAGAATATATTGCTGCTGAACTTAGAGCTATATCAAACTATGCAGGTAAGAAAACAAAACCAACTATCTTTTCAAAACTAGGTAATGATTTACCTAATGATAAAGATTTTATAGAATTTGTAAAGGCAAGAGGTTGTCAAATCATTAAAAATTATTTGGGTAGAGAAGATCAAATAAGAGTTAATTATGATTATAAAATGAGTTTAAGTCCAGAAACAGTAACTAATTTTGCTGGTATTACTCATGTATTTAATGATAGTCGTGTAGGAATGGCATATATTAAATTAAATGATAAATCAGACGTTGAGGGTTTAGTTTCAAGCTTACTTAAAATACCTGCAATATTCTAAACCGGAAATAATAAAACGATATATATTAAAATAAATTAAATCAAATGCAATACATTAAATCATTCGAAGATTTCATTAATGAAAATTTAAATGAATCAGGACCTACTAAAGGAACATCTACAGATTTTAATCTCAAGGATTTTAAAATGTTTTTTGGAAGAGAATATGGCTATATAAGCCATGACATTAAAGATAAAGATGTTCAGAAATTTATTGATAATAATAAAGAATTTAAAGGTAAAGTAAGATCATTAGCTTCAGTAGCTGATCAGTTTCAAGATTATTTAGTATCACAGGGACTTGCAGATGTACAAGAATCTACAGTAACAGAATCTGAACTAATAACTGAAGCGCGTAGTGTAAGTACAATTAGTAAAGAATTAGAATCAACTGCATCTTCAATGAAATCGACTGTTGAAAAATGGAAGAAAGCTGAAGGTGACAAAAAAGATAAATTCAAAGATGATCTTAAGAAGCTTACTGATAAGAAAAGAGATCTTGCTAAAGAGTTAACTACTGCAGTTAAGGAATTAGATAAATATGCAACTTTACAGGTTGATGAATCACTAATAAATGAAGCAAGTTCATCAATGACAATAAATGATTTCAGTAGTGCATTTGAAGATTTCTATATTTCTATTAACGGTTGGTTAAAAAATAAAAATATGGATCCTGATACTGTTAAAGATTTAAGGGAAGCATTTAAACATTTAGATAACGCTTGGAAAAATGAAGCAGATGCTCATGGTGTAAATTATAAAGCATTTAAAATGAAATTTTAATAAAGTAGTATATGTTATATTCAGAAGATGATAATTTAGAAGGTATTAAATATGAAATATGGCGCAGACTAACAGGTGAATATTTTATAAAAGATAAAAAATATAAAGAAAACGAAAACCATAAATATTTTAAAAAATATGGGCAAGCTTTAAAGCATGCAGAATCAAAATATAAAAGGAAATGAAATACATTAAAACATTTGAACAATTCTTAAATAATAATTCTAATGATAATATGTCAGAAGGTATTAAAAAGATAAAATTTAAAGGTAAAAAAGTTAATGACCTATATAGAATCATTAAGGATAATGATACTGTAATGGTTATATTAGATAAAGGTAAAGAATATTCTATAGATGATATTGATGAAATACGCAATGATTTAAATGCATCAACAATATTTTGTAGCGATGAAGATGGGAAAGAAGTTGAAATTAATATTTCTGATATTCAATCTATTGAAATAGATGAATCATTAAGTAGTACTATGCATTTTGCAGAATTTGTAAATGAACGATCAATGTTAGAAGCTAGCATTACAGATATTGTAGGTTTAAAACAAGTACGAGTAGTAATATCAGGTCCTAATCTTAAAAAGCATTCTAAAGATATTATTAATATGATTAATAAACATTCTAAGGATAATACTGTAGCATATTACGATAAAACTGATAAGCTTGTAGGTAATGTCGTAAAAGTTAAAATAGAATATATTGAACGTGATCTTAAATCATATGAACACGGGAAAATTACATTAGAAGAAAAACCTCTTAAAAAATAATTATATTATCATGATAATAGAACCTACGTATTTATTAATTGCATATGGCGGACTATTAATTCATGTAATAATGAAGCTTGCCGAATTACCAGGAAATCTACTTGATGGCTGGACTAAAAAAGATTGGCTTGTTACAATAGCTTCTGTAGTTAGTATTCCAATTATATTAATAATGTGTACAGATACGAGTATGAAAGACATATTACCGATAAATTATGTAACATCATTCCTTGCAGGATATCAAACACAATCATTCCTTAAAAGTATAAGTTCAATAGGCGGAAAAATATCTCCTAAGTCTAATGATAAAATTTAATACATTTTCTTCTATTATTGAAAAAATGTCAGCTTCAGCAAAGAAGTGGATTGATATTGATTTAAGAAAACTCGATAATGAAACAGGTGAAAAAATCTGGAATATGTATACTACTACATATCTTCCACAGGGTATGTATTTAAGTGCAAATGACTGGAAAGAAATGCAACATAAATATAAAGCTTCATGGTTAATTGATATAGATAAAGATAAAGAACCTGATGCATTTATTATTTATAAAGATACTGAGTATGGCCATAAAATGGCATTAATAGGAAGTGATAATAGTAAGGAAGGTAAATCAACACTATTAAAACAAGTATTTAGTTTATTAGTAAAAGATAAATGGTATTTAGAAGCAAGTATGAAAATGGAAGATATTTTATCTAAAAGTAATATACCTGCCGTTACTGATGCAAGCAAAATTAAAAAAATAATACCGGGTGCTGAAAACATTAAAGATGGTTATTATGAACGATCTTTATCTAAAGTAGATAAAAAGATAATTAAAAGAATATACGGTAAACCAATAGTATAAAATGAATAACCTTAAATCATTCAATGAATTTATCATTGAATCTAAGAAAAATCTATTAGATTCATGGTCTTCAGATCTAAAGGAACATGGCATAGAATCAATCTTTACTAATACAAAGAATATTATACAGTCTGATTATAATCAATATCAAAAAGCTTTAAATAAATATATTAAAGATAATAAAATTAAAGGTACAATATATGATATTCTTGAGAAATTACCGCTAGAAAATATAAATGCTAATAAGTTAGTTGCATCACAAGAATGGTTAAATGTATCAACTGTTAAATATTTTATTAAAAATCCTAATAAAATATCTACTGATAATTCCGATACACCATCAATAATTGAATATAATGGAAATTACTGGATTAAAGATGGTCATCATAGATTGGCGGCCGCCATTATATTAGGTAATAATAAGATTAAAGCTAGAGTATTATATTTAGGTTAATTAATAATAATAGTTGATATATAATAAAATGAAAAAAAATTTAAAAATGAAATACATTAAAACATTTGAACAATTCGTAAATAATAAATCAGATAATATGTCTGAATCTTTAACAGGTCCTACAAAATTTAAAGGTAATAAAGTCAATGATCTTTATAAAATAATTAAAGGTAGTACTGATGTAATGGTTCAAACAAATAAAGGTAAAGAGTATGCAGTTTTTGATGCAAATGAATTAAAACGTGACTTAAATTCTACTACTGTATTTGTGGCTGATGAAGATGGTGAAGAAATTGAATTAAAAGTTTCTGACATATCATTAATTACTATTGATGAGTCATATATAACAGAAGGTAAAATTGCTGACATTGAAAGTGAGATAGCTAGTATTAATACTAAATCTGATGAAAGTGGTGAAATGCAAGAAGCTGATTACAAAAGACTTAAAAAATTAATTTCTAGAATTGATAAGTATACAACTAGTGCTTTAGTTAGCCATGAAGAACTTGGAAAAATAGAAGCTAAAATACATGAATTATCAGAAGAAAGTAAAGCAGCAACAGAAAAGATTAAATCAAATACTGAAAGCTTAAAAGCAAATCATAAGGGTGGTGGATTTAGTTTTGCTGGACTTATGGATGCTAATAAGCAATCATTTGCTAGAATTGAAAGTATTAATACGGAAATAAAAGATCTTAATAAACAAAGAGATAGATTACTAACTAAAATAGAAAGTATATAATGAAACATATTAAATCATTTGAAGATTTTGTAAATGAAAGTAATGTAAATGAAGCTAAAAAAGAAAAGTTTTTATTATACACAAACCCTAATAACGCTACAAATAAAGCATATGTTGTAGTTGGTTCTCAAAAAGTAAGAGACGTTTTAAAAAGTGCAAAACAATATAGAGATAGTTATCTTATATTGCATCAAGGAAATGGTACTAATGATGACTTACAGAAAGCTAAAAAAATGTTTTCAGATTATAGTTTTAGTGATTCAGTAATAATTGAATCTGAAGAAGTAAATGAATCTAATAATCCAGAAGGTGACAAGAAAGTTTTATCTTTTGTAAATAGATTAGCTAAAGATTGGGATATCCCAACTAAAGATGCTATACGTTTTATAGAATCATCTTTAAAGAAAATTAAATAAATTAAAAAATGAAGTATATTAAATCATTTGAAGATTTCATAAATGAATCAGCAAATACACCAATGTCAGAATCTATAAATGAATCTAAAATGGAAGCGTTATATGAATCTGCTATAGAACAGGAACCAAGATTGAGTAGCGGTATTACTGAAATACTAAATCAGCAGATCCTAAATGAACTAGAATCATCTCAGATGTATCGTTCTATGAGTGCATGGATGGATGATGCTGGTTGGATATCAGGTTCACAACTATTCTTTAAATATGCTGATGAAGAATTAGGTCATATGAGTAAGATATACAAATATCTTTACGAAAAGAATTGCCGTGCTAAAGTGCCAGCAGTTAATGAAGTTAAGAGTGAATTTAAAGATGTTCGTGAAATTGCAGAAGCTGCTTTAGAACATGAGATGCAAGTAACTAAAAATTGGAATGATATTGCTAATAAAGCAAAATCTGAAGACGACCATGATACTTATACTTTAGCTTTAAGCTTTGTAAATGAACAAAGAGAAGAAGAAGAAAAAATACGTAACATTTTATTCCAGATGGATTTAGATTCCCCTAAATGGAGAATTGACGCACTCTTTAAAGAATTAATTTAAAGATATGAAATACATAAAAACATTTGAACAATTCATTAATGAAGATGAAGACATTAATGAAGGTGTTAGTTTTTCTGCCGTTAAATCTTTAGCTAAAGAATTTATAAATGGTACAAGCAAATTTAAAGTTAGTGATTCTAGAATAGTAAAGAGTAAAATACCTACATATGTCGGCATGAAAAAAACAAAAAAGACTGGATATCATGTACAAGTTGTAGTACCAGAAAAGAATGTTGAAGGTATAAGGGAATATATTAAAAAATTTAAAGAAGAGTATAAAGAAGATATTGAAAATACTGGGCTATCATTTAATGTAAGCGGTGAAATTAAAGATAAGAAGCAATTATGGCCAGTGGATAATAAACAATTTTTTGCAATATAATGAAATTTAAATCATTTGATACATTTGTAAATGAGTCAATTCTTAATGAGAATATGGAGATTATGCAAATTCTGCAAGGTTTAACAACAACTAGTATATTAGCTTCTATATTTAATATTAGTTCAGAACTTAAGGTAATTGGTGGTTCAATAGCTACAGGCTATATAATAAAATGGGTAGGTAATCTTAGAAATGAATATAAAGAAAAGGAAGTTAGAAAAACTGTTGAATCAATTATTTCTAAATTAGAAAAAAATTCAAGTTATCGTAATACTTGCAATGAATTAAAAAATACTATCTATACAAAAAATCCTATTACACTACTAGAACATTCTCAAAATGCAAAACGAATTGAATTAATAAAAAAGTTAGTTAATAAAGTTAAGTCTATTTTAAATACTGATGAACTTAAATTCTTTAAAGAAGTAAAAGATCTTATACGTGAAAGAGAATTAGAAAAAACAATCTATACTTATTCAATATAATTTAGTTACTTGCTTTTAATTAATCCCACTGGTGTGGGATTTTAAGGGTATATACACTACATATATTAAACATTACTATACTATCTCATATAATAAATATGAGAAAACAACGAAATAAAATAAGTAATAAAAATTATATAGTAGATAATTTAATACCAATTGAAGAATTTGGCTCTGGTAGTCCAGATGAATTTTTAATAATCAATGGAAATGCAATGGTTTGGTACCCAGATAATTATCATAAAAATAAACTTAATAAAGAATTATCAGAGTTATTTAATGATATAACATCCAGTATAAAATGAGTTTGAATAAACGGCATTATAATATAAATAAGCTTAGACTAATCTATAAAGATGGTGGGCTAGAATCAATAATAGATATTTTCAAAAAAATTGATGTATACTATTTTGAAGATGATGAATCATCAGCTATTTTTAATTTAATTAATAGTATTGATATGAGTAATACTAATGATATAATTAAAGATGAAATTAATATAATTCTAAATTCATAAAAATGAAACAATACCTAACATTATTAGAAACAATTAAAGAAAAAGGAACTTATAAACCTGCAGCACGTGAGGGTATGCCAGGAACACAAAGTTTATTCGGTCATCAATTCAGACATAATTTAGCTGATGGGTTTCCACTGTTAACGACCAAAAAAATGTTTTGGAAAGGTGTTGTAGTTGAATTATTATTCTTCTTAAGAGGAGATACTAATATTAAATATCTAATTGATAATAATGTAAATATTTGGAATGAAGATGCTTACCAGTATTATATAAAACAATGTAATAAGCAAGGAATTAGTTTACCAATGAGATATGATAGTTTTATTGATGATATTAAACGCGGCCAATTAGATCATACTGATTTAACTGGTGGATATAAGTTAGGTGATTGTGGTTATCAATATGGTAAAGTATGGAGAAATTGGGATAATGATGTATATGTAATTGATAATGGTGATAATGGTGAAAGAATATTTACATATATAGATCAAATCAGGAATGTAATTAATAGTCTACAACAAAGTCCTGAATCTAGAAGACATATTATAACGGCAGTTGATCCTGCACATGATAAAGACCTTGCATTATATTGGTGTCACTCTTTATTTCAATTTAATTGTAGACCTACAAGTAAGTATGATGCTATTAGATATGCTTCACAATATGAAGATTCATTAAAAGCAAATCCACCTAAGTATTATTTAGATTGTCAGCTTTATCAGCGCAGTGGAGATTCCTTTCTCGGTGTACCGATGAATACTGCTTCATATGCTTTATTAATTCACTTATTATGCAATGAATGTAATATGATCCCAGGCGAATTCATTCACTCATTCGGAGATGTACATATATATGATAATCATATCGAGCAAGTTAATGAACAGTTAAATAGAACCCCTGGTAAATTACCAACATTAAATTTAGCTGAACATATTAATATTACAAGTATTATAAATGGTGAAGTTGAGTATCAAGAAATTATGGATTCACTATATAATTATAATCCACAATCTGCAATCAAAGGAAAGCTTTCTACTGGTTTAAAGTAAATTAAATGCTGGCCTAAATATTATATTTAGATATATAAATCATAAGCATCATGCTTTGTTGGTTTGAGTAAAAATTACTCTTGAGTTGTTTAAATGGCAACAATAAATCAATAAAATAAAATAAATGAAGTAAATGAAACAAAGTGTCACACAAACGGCGCCGACAGCTCATGTGAGCGTAGGCAAAAATAGACAACCTAAGGGTTCTCAAGTCTATTTAAAAAATGGTCAAGAATTTGAGATTGAACTTTTTAATCCCTTGACAACGACAGTTCTAGCAAAAATTAGTTTAAATGGAGTACCAATAGGTGGAGGTGGAATTATTCTACGTCCAGGCGAACATGTATTTATTGAAAGATTTTTAGACAAGCAAAATAAGTTTAAATTTGAAACTTATGAAGTTGCTTCTAATAACTTGATAGTTGATCAGGCTATTAAGAATAACGGGTTAGTTAAAATAGAATTTTATAATGAAATAATTGGATATCCAATTATTTTGGGTGTTACTAATAATTGGTATCAAGATGGTTCATTTGGTAAACCTAATAACTATTGGTATGATAATTTTAATACAACATCTTATAGTACTTCAGGAATAATTGGTAACAATGGACCAGATGGTGCATCTGGTACAGAGGGTATTATAAGTGCAAATAATTTAACTCATAATACAAAGGAGACTGGTAGAATTGAAGAAGGTTCACATTCACAACAACAATTTGAAATTTCAAATAAGTCATTTAATTATTATGCTTTTTCAACTATTACATATCAAATAGTACCACTTTCTACTAAACCCGTTACTGCTAGTGAAATAAAAGTTTACTGCGTAGAATGTGGGGCAAAACGTAAAAAAGATTCCCATAAATTTTGTTCAACATGTGGTAATAAATTTGAATAATAATACTTGACAACATATTGATTAAACCTTCTATTGATATATAAAACATAGAAGGTTTTTTCTTGTATAATACAAAATGAATAATATTATGAATTATGATAGCTATAGATATTGAAACTAAACAAATGAAAAGGAAGCTTTTATTAATAAAAATACTCGGTGATGATTATATTAAATTTCAACAATCTATAAATTATACTGAAAGTACTTTAATA
>Ga0315284_10017831_pt1 | contig 10069 bp, 8 predicted proteins | sample YL17G09_16_MG_FD_203696 | JGI IMG/M metagenome (GOLD analysis project Ga0315284, IMG submission 203696) | Sediment microbial communities from Yellowstone Lake, YNP, Wyoming, USA - YL17G09_16 | ecosystem: Environmental > Aquatic > Freshwater > Lake > Sediment | place: USA: Wyoming | collected...
TTTTTTAGTCCTTTCGGTCCCGAGTCCGATCCCGAGTTGACTGACTCGAAATCGTGAAGTCTCATTCCGAGCCTGCGTCTCATGGCCCGTTCGGTCACGATTTTCTTCTTCTCTGGGGACTTGCGTTTTCTTGTGAAGGCGCTCACAGACCACCATACAATAGGCTTTGAGTGTTCCGTTGCTGTTGTACCGTCATGCCCAGCGACCTGAAGCCATCCGAGAAGGAAGAACGCGAAGTAGAGCGTCTTATTGGCAGGAAGCCGGCTCCCTCGAGGAAGAGTAAACCGAAGCGCGGGCCGAAGCATGATAATCGTCGCCGTCGCATGAAAGTCGACGATCCGGATCTGAAGTCTTCAGATAAGGATATGTCGCTTAATTACAAGCACTCCTTCGTCCGTTCCATTGCTTTCCGCATCGCCGACGGAGACATATCCGATCTCGGAGATCTTGTTTCCGGGTCCATAGAGTCGCTCAGGAAAGACCTGGCGTCTGGATCCCATAGCATCCTCAAGAGCTTCGACGAATGGTATTCGCTCGGAATTGCACACGACGTCCAGTCGTACGAGCGCCTGGTCAACATGAAGAAGAAGCAAGGTGGGAAGCTTGATAAGGAGCTTGCTTCTCAAATGTCCGAACTCAAAGCCGGAATAATTGGACCTATATCCAAGCTCCAGAAGGCCTTTGACCGCACGTCGAAGCTCAAGCTTAACTCGTTGACGTACAACAACATTGCGGCCGAGGCCGATAGTATATGGGAGTCCGGCGAGACGTCGTTCGGATCCAGAGCCGGGTTTCTGAAGGCCTTGCGTGACTCGATGAATAAGTTCCGGTATCCGAAGTCCATTAAGGATGTCCTATCTGTAGACTCTGGTGACGCCTCAGCCGTTAACTCGGCCATCAAGAAGCTTGTGAAGAAGGATTTCGGAAAAGAGCTGTCTGAGCTCGATTTCAAGAACTCCGATTTCATGAGCTTCGTTACGCTATCGGCCGTCTATAAGATTCTATCTAAGAATCCCGACCGTCTCAGTTCATCCGCGATGCGTAAATCTGTGGATAAAGTGACGTCTCGAATATATGACCAAGTTCAAGAGGTCGCCGCAATGGGGGCGTTCATGGATGCATGGACCTCGGCATCGAAGCATTTTCAATCCCCTGAAAAGACCGAGTACGTCCTTGGGGATAGCTCGGTCCTTTTGAAGACCATCGACAGTTTCTACTCCAGGCCGAAGTCGTCAGACGACGTTCTTGACGCTGAGACGGTCGGGAAGGAGATGGCGAAGGCTGCGAAGGATAGGTTCGGGAAAGTTCCGGAGTTTCTTAGCAGGTTTTCGTCATCCCAGTCTTCTTATGAGGCCTTTCCGTTCGAGATGTCAAGGACTTCCTCATATCACGGAATCGTGGATCAGAATCACCCGGAGGGTCCGTTCCCAGGGTGGTCGTCCATCGACAAGCGATACATTGGGAAAGAGCACCACGAGTCTATAGTGGCTGCTGCGAAGTCCTTTCTCAAAGAGGAGTGGTTCAAGAATGGTTGGGATGGAGGGTCGTCTGATGCCCCCGTTCGTGCCGCTCTAGACCTTGCAATCGCCGTCGCGGATGGATCGTCCTATCAGTCCAAGATCGATTCCCCGACCTACGACATGCTACTCAATGATCTCACTGGCCAGGGCCAGGATCTCTTTTCAGAAACCCCGCTGCGAATCACGAAGAGGAGCTCTGTGCAAATGAACAAGGAAGCCGTCCAAAACATCTTGAAGATCGCTGGCGAGCTTCGTTCGTCTCGACCGCGTGTCGCCCTTTCCATCGTCAAGAACCTCAGGGCAATGGTCGCGCAGGATCAAGAGCAGCAAAAACAGATGGACGAGGGTCATCTACCCCGAGATCGGAACACGGCTCAGCAGCAGCAGGGCCAGCAGGAGATCCAGGGTCAGCAGGAGATCCAGGGCCAGCAGGAGGTCCAGGGCGGGGAGGCCTTCAAGGTCGACGACAAGAAGATCGGAGAGATGGAGGCGTCTGAGAAGAAGAAGCTTGCTGATGAACTCAGCAAGGGGATCGATGAACTTCTCAAGGCTACCGACATATCGGACTTCCTTGACGGTCTTAAGGAGATGGAAGGGCTCACGAAGAAGGTCGGTTCATATGTCCGCAAGAGCCGTATCGCGGCAGGATTCGCCGACATCGAGAAGCTCATGAAGGAGATCGGGGAGCTCCCGAAGGACGACATGAAGGCTCTCATCGATTTGGTGACCAAGCCTCTCAAGGAGACCCAGAAAGCCATCGACGACGCTGGAGAGGGTTTCAGCGCGGAGGACGCGAAGGCTTTCTCCGAAGGTCTCGATGCTGCGTTCACAGCCCTCGAGAAGAGTGCTGAAAAGGTCAAGACCGGGTCGGTTCGCGTGAGCCTTGCGACCCTCGTCAGGCTTGCCCACGAAAATCCCGGAACCCGCATGGTCCTTCTTCCGATTATCGCCGCGAAGAAGAAGGGTGAAGCGAAGAAGAAGGGTAAGAAGACTTCTCAGAAGAAGGTCGATGAGAAGAAGGGCGGCAAGAAGAACTTGGCTCCTCCCTTCAAGAAAGGTCAGAAGCCTGCAAAGAAGCCCGTGAAGAAGAAGGCTTCGGTCCAGATCCTCCCCGCTGACGCCAACTGGTGATCGTTCGCGATCCTACGGCTTTCATACGACTTTCCAGAATCCCGGAGACAAAAAATGCCCATCCCTAAGCAAATCGCCAATAAGGTCCTGACCAACCTCGACGTCGCCGCCACGAAGCTCGAATCGCTCGTCAAGAGTGGTAAGGCTGACCCGAAGCTCGCGTCGGTCATTCGTGAGATCGATTCGTTCGCAGATCGGTTTCAGGTCGCTGCTTTCGGCGAGGAAAGCCTTCGCAGCCATCAAGCGAAGGTTCTCAAGCGCGATTCCGATGAGCCGTACATGGACACGTTCGATAACGTGAACGCGCCACTCAAGACGGACGCCGACGAGCCGTACATGCACAAGACGCCCGCCTCCTTCAACGCGAAGGCAATCGACAATTTCGACGCTGATCGGTCCTCGACCGTGTCCGAACGCGACGAGTATGCCGTTCGTGATCTCAGCGAGTGGTCGGACGGAACTCAGAAGCAGCCTTCGTGGGCTCGCGGTTCTGCCGGAAAGAGCACTCGTCAGGGATCAACGCAGATCGCTGCTGGCGACAAGACCTGGTCGGACTGAGTTCCCCATGCACCGAACCGCCTTCGTAGACGACCAGCTCTACTCGAGGGAGTTCAGGTCTGGTGACCTCGTCCGCAAGGCGGGGATGCACGAGATTACGTTCTCCCCGTACGTTGGGAGAGTTCTATACTCGGACAACGACACAGGGACAGTATCTGTCCAGTGGCCCTGGGGCGTTGAATCTGAAGCTGCCACCATGCTCACGAAGGATACGTCTGAAGAATACGGTGCCCCAACCGGATTCGATCAGAGTTATTCTACGTGGGAGTCATCTCGATGGACTTCGTCACCTGCGATTGAGAAGGCCGATGCGAAATGGAGGTCTTCTCTTGCCTCCGATTTCGAAAAAGCTACCCTGCCGGTATGGAGGGCTGCATGCTTTGAATGGCATCGTGAGACTCCGGAAATGGATGCCCTGTCGCGCATTGCCGCTGATATGGCAGACGAGTTCGGCTTTGACGTCGTTCGGCGAACTGTCGCGAATCTGTATGGGCTCGGTGCGCGGCTCGCCATATACTGGAAAGACTCGAAGCGTCGATATAGAGTCACCCAGTCGGAGAAGACTTCCGGGAAGTTGTCTTGTCCACGGTGTCGCTCTTCTCTCAAGCCTCGTGTCTACAGTCACGGGAGACGCGTTCTTCAGTGCAATGATTGCGGATTTAGTATATCACCGAAAGACCTGCGATGACTTCCTACGAAAATCTGATTCGAATCGCGAACGAGCTGTCCGAGTCTGACCCACTTCTCGGTCATGAGCTCGAGGAGTCTGTTCGTACGGCAATCATCAACCCGAATGTCGAGACTTTCTCGAAGCAAGTCGAACGGGCGGTGGCTACGCTAAAGAGTCTGAAGTCCACCATCGAAGAGACGATGAAGGAGTTCGGGGATGTTGACGCCGAGAACATGGCGGACTTCGCGTCCACGTTCGATGACGCCGCAGCCGCTGAAATCGAGGCTTTGAGGACTGTCATGGAGCGCGTCCAGGCTTCGAGGTCCGCCTCCTCCAGAGAGGCTGGCCCGAAGGATTGGCTTAAAGGTCTTTTCAAGAAGAAGGACAAGAAGCCCGAGACCACGTGGGAGGACTCGGAGATGCAGCCGTCCTATCGCATGGACGACGCCGATATTGAAGACTGGATCGGCGGAAAGAAAGACTGGGATTCATCGAAGTCCATCAGCGAAGAAGCTGGTGAGAAAGACAAGTTCTTTGGTGGTGTGTCGGATGTCGTGAAGATGTTCGATAAGCTCGTGAAGGCACCCTCAAAGGGTGCGATCGACACAATGCTCAAGGCCATCAATGGCCTTCTTGATCTCGGAAAGAAGCTCATTGGAGCTCCTGAGGCGAAGCCGAAGCCCGCTGGTCCGCCGAAGCCGGGCGACCGGCCGAAGTCTCAAGCGAAGCCCGAGGAGATCAAGACTCCGAAGTTCGATGAAGTGGTGTCCCATTACGTGGATATGCTTCAGGAGAATGCCGGCGATCCCATCAAGATGAAGAAGTACCTGAAAGAGCTCTTCACCAAGGTGAAGGCTGACGTGGAGGATGAGAAGGTAAGCTTCGCGTCTAAGCGCCGCGCAGCAGTTCGCCTTGCCACATTCGTCCGCGGAAATCCTTCATTCAAGGGTGCTCTGCTTCCGATGATCGTGCGCCTCAATACGCCCTGATCGGGATTTACTAACGATCCCCATCGTCTATGTTGAGGTCTCCGCACTTTAGCTTCCTTTTGAAGTCTTTACGGAGATGGCATTCAGGCGAACCGCGAAGGCGATCATGTCTCGTCAGAACGTTCCGTTCGACGAGTGGATGGAAGTCCTCCGTACTCAAGGCGATGGCGTCGTACCGAAGGATTATATCCACAGGACTGCCAAGACTGTCCTGCGTCGCTGCGATCCGAATCAATATCTCCTATCTCATGCCACGATAGTCGCATCAGTCGACACATACGCTCCGAAGGGTGCGAAAACGGGTCGCGTGATGAACCGTGGGGTTCAAATCGAGGTTCGGTGGCCTGACTATAGGATCAAGCCTGAATGTCAGGCCATCGTCAACAATAATGGCGATGCATGGGAGCGTTCTCTCCTCCTATCGACGTATCGGACATTCATTGGTGCTCACAACTACCTGGAACATATCCAGATCCCGGAGTTGTCGAAGGGCTTCATTGTTGACGCCGTTGCTCGAGACCTCGGGAGCACGTGCTATATCGACATTCTTGTTGCTACCGACAAGAAACATAATCAGCTCGTTTCCGACATCCTTTCCGGAGAGATCACCGGATTGTCGATGGGGTGCGTCAGCCTTTTCACTATTTGCACGAAGTGCGGGAACATTGCCGCCGATGACTCACAGACCTGTCCTTGTATCCAGTATGAGGGTAAGCATACTGAATATGTCGATGAAGATGGGACGAAACACAAGATCTCGGAACTGATCGGGCATGTCAGCATTCCGAATAGCAATCAGTTCATCGAGTCTAGCTGGGTGAAGAACCCAGCTTTCGTCGGAGCTGTTCGCAGGAATTTTCTGAATGGGGACTCACAGGTCGCATCTCAGCTTGAGAAGGCACTCGCCAGCAATAAGTCGAGGAATTTCATACAAGTTCCGGACGGAGTGAAGAAGGCTGCTAGTGTTAGAATTGCGGATCAAGGTCAAGATCAAGGAGATCTTGGCGACATCGATCAGCTTGACGACGCCGCTGGTGGGGGTCAGGATCAGGGCGGGGATCAGGATCAGAGCGGGGATCAGGGACAGGCCGGAGATCAGGATCAGAGCGGAGACTCGAAGCCTGGTGAGAAGCCTGGTGACTCAAAGCTCGATGAGCTTCTCGATAAAGTTCAAGAACAGATCCTCACTATCCTAACTGATAGGCTCGGTGAAAGACTCCAACCGAAGCCTGAGGATGTCGGGTTTGTGAAGGCTCCAACTGACGTATCCGGCGGAAACTCGAATCTCGTCCGTTCATCTGTTGAATTTTCGAGGCGTCTGAGAGCTTCTTTCCCGAAGAACCCGAAGCTCGTCTCTTGGGCTGAGAGCGCATGGAAGACTGTCCATATTGGTGGAGTCTCTGCGATCAAGAAATCATCCATGACGTCGCGAGATCTCATAGTCCTTTCATGGATTGAAGATAGAGTTAAGGGTCGCGACTATCCGCCGCGCCTTTACAATCTGGCGATGAAGATCGGTTCAATCAGCAAGTTTCCGAGTGAAAAGTCTTTCGTGGCCGCGTGCGCCATGAAGGCTGGTCGTTCGATCACTGCTGATGAAGCAAAGTTCCTTCTTTGGAAGGGCCGGATCGCCAGCTTTTCCAACGATTCCAATTGTTAAAACTCTCATGAAGTTCGACCGAATAGGAGATCAAGTCACCATGCGTCAGCGTTCCACCTGGCAGGGAAAAGGCAGTGAGACCGCTCGGCAGGCGGCGACGCAACGTCGTGCGGACGACATCTACGACATGAACGGAGAGCATCCGCAGCCGTCCCCTGTCGACTATGCGAACGGCGATCCCGACAAATGGGCAGAGACCCCTGCGTCGTATGACCGCGTCGAGGCCGAGTACGAGGCCGGACATGTCAAGCGCAATGAGATCGGACTTCCCGATTTCAACAAGAGCAACTTCGACGGCTCTGGTTCGAAGCCTTGGGGCAATGCCAAGTACGATAACCGGAATGCTTCCGACCGGAAGGTTGCCGCGGCCACCAAGATCGCTTCAGCTATCCTCGGTGGGTCGGACTCCGATGCAGTTCGCCAGGTTGCTACCGCCGTAATGGCGATGCCGGACAAGGCGATTCTCGCAACACTGAAGGCGATGAATGCATCGTCTCCGGCTTCACTCCCTCAAGGAGTCAGATTCAAGCGCGCTGTCGCCTGCACCAAGCTCGCCGCTCGGATCCTCGGATCCTCGGCGACTGAGGCCACAGTCGAGAAGCTCGCTCGTTGCCTCTTCCAGATCAACGACTCTCACCTCCGTCCTATCGTGAAGCTCGTCGCATCCGTCAAGGTTGCGCAGGAAGAGGAGCAGGAGCAGGAGCAGGAGCAGGAAGAGGAAGAGGAGCAGGAAGAGGAGCAGGAGCAGGAAGAGGGTCGGGGCGAAGATCCCCCGACTGGGCAGCAGGCCCAGCAGGAGCAGGAAGAGGGTCGGGGCGAAGATCCCCCGACTGAGCAGCAGGCCCAGCAGGAGCAGCAGGGCGGCGGCGACGAGTGCCTCACGGCTGAAGAAGAGGCCATGCTCGCTAACATGATCGGAGAGGGCGACGGCGACCTCGCTGAGCTGTTCCAGCCAGCACCTGCTGCACCCATGGCACCCATGGCACCTGCTGCACCTGCGGGAGCAGCTCCCGGGATCTCTTTCGACGATGATGACGCCAGCCCGGCTCATCCCTCTGTCGCATCTCTCGAAGATCTCTTCAACGACGACGCTGAAGTCAAGGCTCAGCGCGAAATCAACGCAAGCCAGCGGACCGGATACGATGTCCGCACTGCGTCCACTGCACCCAAGGGTGCCAAGAAGCTCGGTGCCGTTCAGGCATCCAAGAAGGCCACCATCGACACTCAGCTCGAGTCGATCTGGGATCGGCCCTGAAAACGCACGAGGAGAGATGCCTACCGAAAGGAGGCGTCTCTCCTCAAGAGACACAGAAGAGACATAGACAGGTACAGACACTCATAGGATCGAAGGAAGGCCTGGAAACTGGAATCAAGAATGGACGGGATCGCGGCACAGCCGGACTGAACCCACGTTCTCAGACTAAAGCGACCTGAGCTAACTGAACGATCTGAAAGAGACTGGAGATATTATGGGAACCATCGGCGGTCAGGCAAATGGCGATTTTCGCCTCAGCAGCAGCGCCCTGCGTATCCTTTACTCGCTGATCAAGGACTCGATCCCCAGTCTCGCGAGTGATGGTTTCACGCAGGCAAACCCGAGCCTCGTTGTAACGGCTCCAAACAGGTCAACGACTCTTCCTTCGACCGTCAAGCGTGGCGTTCTGGGCGGATCGGTCGCCTTCCTCAGGCCGGACGTCGGCTCGAATGTCGTCGGAGGTGCCGCACAGGTAACCCCCGGTGTCTACGTTCCGAAGACGCGTCCGCTCGGCCTCTTCATCAACGATGCGATCGGCAACGCATACGAGAACACCCCCGGCGTGGCATCGGGCAAGGGCCCGTTCCTTCGTGGCGGCTCGTGTGGCGTCAAGATCTACGAGACCCAGATCCAGATCGGTGCCTCTACGGCGCTCATCTACTCGGTCGGAGATCGCCTCTACGCTTCGGTGAACGGCCTCCTGACGAACCGGTGGCAGGATTCGTACGAGGCACAGTGGATCACCGCGACGACCGTCGGCGGTGCTACCTCGAGCGGTGCGGCCGCCGAGTACGACATCACCTGCATGGGTGTCGTCCTTTCTCCGTCAGACTCCAACTCCACGGAGATGTTCCTCGAGCTCTACTTCTGAGCCGCAGGAACAGGAAAGGACTAAGATCATGTCATATGGAGTTCAAGTCGTCGACAACGCCGTCAAGGAGCAGTTGGTCGACAAGTTCATCGCAACAAGCCAGGGACGCCGGCACCTCGCGGCTTCCATGATCCAGCCCCTGCGTGACCGCAGGGATTACTCCTCCGTCGGCCGCAAGACCTTCTTGGTCGAGCAGCTGCCGGACGGCGCCACGCCGGTCTACGACAAGGACCCGGACGTCGTCGCCTACGTGATCGGTGAGGAGGGTGAGTCGATCACCGCCGTGGCCAAGCCGCGTCGCGTGATTTTCCCACTCTTCGAGATCGCGGCCCTCCCCAAGGCCCCGCTCACGCAGATCAAGGAGCGCCGGTACGACCTGCTGAAGCGCATGCAGGACCTCGGCAAGGCGCAGATCCAGGCTGCAGAAGACGACCGTGTCTTCAGCATCATGGACGCAATCGCGGTGAACGGCTTCGACTCGCTTCCGGGCGGGACGAACCCCGACATCCCCGTGGTAGCGCCCATCTCGCCGGCGATCCTCGCCGACGCGTTCGCCGAGATCGAGCGCCACGACCTTAGGGTCGCTCGCGTCTACATGAACGCGACGGACTACGCGGACATCCGCAAGTTCGGTCGTGACGTGCTGGATATCGAGTCGCAGGCGACGCTCTGGAAGACCGGTATGATGGCAACGGGCTGGAACGCCCAGTTCATCGTGTCGCGTCTCGTCCCCGCGGGCGTCGTGTACGTCTGCTGCGAGCCGGAGCAGTTCGGTCGCATCCCGGTCCGCACGGAGCTGACGGTCCTCTCGGCCGACAACCCCGAGGAAAGGACTATCGGTTTCAGTATGTTCGAGAACCTCGGAATCGGCGCGTACAACCCGCGCGGTCTCGTCAGGCTCATCGTCACTCGCTGAACCAACGGGTCTTAGGACCATTTGAAGCCCTGCCGGCGAAAGCTGGTGGGGCTTCGCTGTATTTTCAGTATGTCTGAGAACCGTTTGTGTAAAGGTACTTGTGGGAAAGATTTTCCACTGACTGAAGAGCACTTCTATTCCGCAAGTCCGCCAAGAACGGCAAGAAGTACGCCTCTCCGCTTTGTCGCTTGTGCGAGAAGAAAAAGGCTTCAGAGACTCGCCGCGACAGGTACGCGACGCCTGACGGGAAAGCTGTCATAGACGCGCAGACTGCTGCTTATCGTGGTAAGCCGGATAAAGCGAAGGCGATATCGGACCGTCTCAAGGAGAGGTATCTTCTCGACTCCTTCTATCGGGACGAGCGGAAAGCCGACGCCAAGCGCTGGCGTGGATCCAATCCTGAGCGTCGCAGGGAGCTCGGAGCCATCTGGTTCCAGACTAACAAGGCCCGCCTCCGCGAGGAGTGGAACGTCCGCTTTCGGACGGATCCGGCCTTCCG
>Ga0315284_10017832_pt1 | contig 10069 bp, 10 predicted proteins | sample YL17G09_16_MG_FD_203696 | JGI IMG/M metagenome (GOLD analysis project Ga0315284, IMG submission 203696) | Sediment microbial communities from Yellowstone Lake, YNP, Wyoming, USA - YL17G09_16 | ecosystem: Environmental > Aquatic > Freshwater > Lake > Sediment | place: USA: Wyoming | collected...
GGGCGCTCGCCTCCTCAAGCCGCCAACCCAGCCAGCCACTGATCCGCGCTCGCCACTTCCACCCGGCCATGTTGCGCGGGCTGGCGCAGTTCGCCAACGATCTGCACTGCGCGGGCCGGCGCGAAGCGCTTGGCCATGCGGTGCAGGTAGGCGCTGGGCGTGGGGTCGCTGAGCTTGACCTCGATCAGATCGGTCACGCCATCGCCTTCGGCAAGCACGAAGTCGATTTCGTGGCGCTCCTTGTCGCGGATGGTGTGCAGGGCGATCGGCTTGCCCTCGGCGTCCTGCCGGTAGTGGCAATGCTTGAGCAGCATCGCGGCCACCGCGTTTTCGAGCTTGATGCCTTCGTCGCCCTTGACCAGGCCGGTATCCAGGAAGTAGATCTTGGCTTCCTTGAGCAGGCTGCGCGCCACGCCGCGGTGCCAAGGCGTGACGCGAAAAACGATGTAAAGCGCTTCGAGAATCTCGATGTAGCGCGTGGCCGTGGTGGGTGAGATTTGCAGCGCTTGCGCCAGGCTGGAGACGTTCAAGGGCGCGCCCACGCGCTCGCGCAACATCGTGAACAACATTTGCAGAGCGCGTACTTCATGCACGCGAGAAAAGTCGAGTACGTCTTCGCGCACCAGGTCGGTGGCGTACTGCGCGCGCCAGCGGTCGGCGTCGGTGGCCAGCTCGGTCAGGCAGGGCTCGGGGAAGCCACCGCGCTCCAGCAGGCGGGCCAGGGCCTGGCCGGCACCTACGCCATGCGCGGCCATCAGTTCACGCACCGAGAAGGGATGCAGGCGCCAGGCGTGGTAGCGGCCAGCGAGGGATTCGCCACCCTGGCGAAAGGTGTCCATCCGCGCGCTGCCGGTGACGAGCATGGCCTGGCCTTTGGCGCGCCCATCCCAGGCGCCCCTGAGAAAGGCCTTCCAGTCGCGCATCTTGTGAATCTCGTCGAACACCAGCAGCCGAGCCTTGGTCGACCAGGCATGCTGGGCGATGAGCCCGCGATCGGCCGGCACGTCCCAGTTGAGGTACTGGGCCGGCTCGAAGGCAGCCATCAACTGGCGCGCCAGCGTGGTCTTGCCGGCCTGGCGTGCGCCGGTCAGCACCACCAGCTTTCGCCCCAGGTCGCGGCGCAGGTCCTGGGCCAAGGATCGGGGTGACGAATCTTGTGTCATCTGGAAAATAGTCTAGACCAGTTTCCAGGTATCTGCAAAATAGTCGGATCCACGTGTCCTCAGGCTGCCGATCAAAGCTCAGGGCCGCGCCCGCATCAAGGTGCTCTTGCCAAACAGGCTTTCGATCAAATCCACCGCCAGCTCGGCGGTCTTGTTGCGCACGTCCAGGGCCGGGTTGAGCTCCATCACGTCCAGGCTGGCCAGCTTGCCGGTGTCGGCAATCATCTCCATGCACAGCTGCGCTTCGCGGTAGGTCGGGCCGCCGGGCACGGTGGTGCCGACGCCCGGTGCGATGTCGGGGTCGAGGAAGTCGACGTCGAAGCTGACGTGCAGGTGGGTGTTGGCGTCCAGCGTGGCTAGCGCCAGTTCCATCGTGTGGCGCATGCCCATCTCGTCGATGTAGCGCATGTCGAAGACCTCCAGGCCCTGCTCGTGGACCAGGCGTTTCTCGCCGGCATCGACGCTGCGGATGCCGATCTGGCGGATCGCCTTCGGGCTGATCGCCGGCACCGTGCCGCCGATCTCGATCAATGCCTGCGGCCCGAGGCCGCACAGGCAGGCCACCGGCATGCCGTGGGTGTTGCCGCTGGGCGTGAGGGTGCTGGTGTTGAAGTCGGCGTGCGCATCGAGCCAGAGGATGCGCAGCTTCTTGCCGGCTTCGCGGCAATGCCGCGCCACCGCGCTGATGCTGCCGATGCCTAGGCAATGGTCGCCCCCGAGCAGGATCGGCAGGCGGCCCAGCGTCAATTCGGAAAGCACGGCTTCGTGCACCGCCTGGTTCCACTGCACGACTTCGGCCAGGTGGCGGTAGCCGTCCACCGGCGGCAACCAGGGGTTGGCCGGGCCGACGAGGTTGCCGCGGTCGACGACCGACAGGCCATGGCCCTGCAGGATCGGCACGATGCCCGCCACCCGCAGCGCCTCCGGGCCCATGCTCGCGCCGCGCGCACCGGCGCCGATGTCGGTGGGTGCGCCGATGAGGGAGATGTCTGGTTTCATGGGGCGCGATTGTCGGTCAGGGCCCTAGATATCTTCGGCGAACTCGCCGGTTTCGGTGGCGGGCGCGTCGAGCGAAAAGGCCCGCACCAGGACCTGCCAGGCTTCCTCGCCCGTGTCGACGAGGTGGAACAATTGCAGGTCGTCGGCGCTGATCATGCCGGTCTCGACCAGCCAGTCGAAATTGACCAGCTTGCGCCAGAACTCGCGGCCGACGAGCACGATCGGACGCTTGCGCACCTTGCCGGTCTGCGTCAGCGTCATCACCTCGAACAGTTCGTCGAGCGTGCCGAAGCCGCCGGGAAAGCACACCAGCGCCACCGAGCGCATCAGGAAGTGCATCTTGCGCAGCGCGAAGTAGTGGAACTGGAAGCACAGCTTGGGCGTGATGTACGGGTTGGGCTCCTGCTCGTGCGGCAGCACGATGTTCAGGCCGATGCTCGGGCCACCGGCCTCGTGCGCGCCGCGGTTGCCGGCTTCCATGATGCCGGGGCCGCCGCCGGTGACGACGACGATCTTTTCGTCCAGGCGCTTGCTGGCCTGGGTGACCAGCGCCGCGAACGCGCGCGCCTCTTCGTAGTAGCGCGACATCAACAGGTCCATCCGCGCACGGGCCTGTGCCTGCACGTCGCTGCCGGCCTGGGCCGCGGCCAGCTGCACTTCAGCCACCGCGCGCGGCACCAGGCGGGCACTGCCGAACAGCACCACGGTGGCGACGATGCGCTCCTCGCTCAGCACCATTTCAGGCTTCAGCAGCTCGAGTTGCATGCGCACCGGGCGCAACTCCTCGCGCAGCAGAAACTCGTTGTCGGTGAAGGCCAGCCGGTAGCTGCTGTCGGGCCCTTCGTAGCGCGGGGTCGGTTTCACCGCCGCGGCTTCCTCCACCGCCGTGGGGAAGTTGCGCCCGGCAAGGTCGGGGTGCTTGGGTGTCATGGACGGCAGCTTACTGTGGTCGCGAGACCAGGTTCACGTATTCGTGCTGGGCGCTGTGGATCGTCGACACGCGGTACTCGACCGGTTTGTCGTTGAAGGTCAGCGCGGTGCGCCGCACCTGCAGCACCGGCGTGCCGGGCGCGATACCCAGCACACGGGCGGCCGTGCGGTCGGCGGCCACCGCGCGCACCCGCTCCAGCGCGCGCACCACGGTGATGCCGAACTCGGTCTGGTACAGGTGGTAGATGGTGCTCGGCCGCTCGCGCAGGCGCTTCTCGGTCAGCCCCTTGAACAGCGCGGCCGCCAAGGTCAGGCGATCGTGCACCACCGCGCGGCCCTGCAGTGACAGCCGGTTCTCGATCAGGATCGCAGCCTCGCCGGGCCTCGCCGCCAGCGCAGCGGCGGCGTCGTCGTCCAGCCTTGTGCGTTCGAACGACAAGGTCTCGACCTGCGGCGCTTCGCGGCGACCGTCGCTGCGCTCGACGTGGAAGAACTGGAACAGGAAGCGATCGGCATTGTGGGTGGCCACGAAGGTGCCGCGGCCCTGGCGCCGGGCCAGGATGTGCTCGGCCACCAACTCGTCGACTGCGTGCCGCAACGTGCCGATCGAGATGCCGAAGGATGCCGCCAGAACCGCCTCGCTGGGCAGCGCGCTGCCGGGCAGGCAATGGCCGCCCTGGATGGCCTGCAGCAGCACTCTCTTGGCCACGCGGTACAACGGCGCGCCGCCGGCGTCGGGGGCGATCGGCGGGAACACGGCGGCGAGATCCATAGGCCAATTCTAGTCCGCGGTCGGAATGTCATCCATGTCATACAGATGACCTGTTTGACAGGCGCGCCGCGGCCATTACACTGCGTGCCATCGCAGATCGATCAACAGGAGCCGCGAATGATTCATTTCGTACTGCACGACGCCAAGGACACGGTGGCCGTGGTGGTGGTGGAAGGTGTGAAGGCCGGCATGGAAATGCAGGGCTGGATCATGGACGCCGACAAGATGACCAATGTGGTCGCAAAGCAGGACATCCCCATCGGCCACAAGGTGGCGCTGGCTGACATGAAGACCGGCGACACGGTCTGGAAGTACGGCATCGACATGGGCAAGGTGGTCGCGCCGATCAAGGCCGGCGAACACGCCCACGTTCACAACATCAAGACCAAGCGTTGGTGAATGTGGACCACCCCCGAAGCGGCCTTCGGCCGCCTCCCCCTCTAGGGGGCACCGCCAGCGGCCCGGCAGAGCCGGATCCGCGGCGGTTGCTTGGAAGAACCATTGAACTCGGAGCACCAGTATGAGCATCGTTTCCAAAGACACCACCTTCCTCGGCTACCGGCGTGAAAACGGCCGCGTCGGCATTCGCAACCACGTCGTCATCCTGCCGCTGGACGACTTGTCCAACGCCGCAGCTGAAGCCGTGGCGCACAACATCAAGGGCGCGCTGGCGATCCCGCACGCCTACGGCCGGCTGCAGTTCGGTGCCGACCTCGACCTTCACTTCCGCACCCTGATCGGCGCCGGCTGCAACCCCAACGTCGCGGCGGTGGTGGTCATCGGCATTGAAGACGGCTGGACGCAGAAGGTCGTCGAGGGCATCAAGACGACCGGCAAGCCGGTGGTGGGCTTCGGCATCGAGCTGCACGGCGACCACGACACGATCATGCGCGCCAGCAAGGTGGCTCGCGAGTACGTGCAATGGGCCAGCGAGAAGCAGCGCGAAGCCTGTGCGATCAACGAGTTGTGGGTCAGCACCAAGTGCGGCGAGAGTGACACCACCAGCGGTTGCGGTGCCAACCCGGCCGTCGGCAATGCCTTCGACAAGCTGCATCCGCTGGGCAGCACCCTGTGCTTCGGCGAAACCACCGAACTCACCGGCGGCGAGCAGATCGTGGCCGCGCGCTGCGCCAACGACAAGGTGCGCGAGCAGTTCATGTTCATGTTCAACCGCTACCAGGACGTGATCAACCGCCACAAGACGACTGACCTCGCCGACAGCCAGCCGACCAAGGGCAACATCGCCGGCGGCCTGACCACGATCGAGGAAAAGGCGCTGGGCAACATCCAGAAGATCGGCAAGAAGTGCACCGTCGATGGCGTCATCGACAAGGCCGAGATCCCCACGCATCCGGGCCTGTGGTTCATGGATTCGTCTTCGGCCGCCGCCGAGATGGTGACGCTGTGCGCCGCATCGGGCTACGCAGTGCACCTCTTCCCCACCGGCCAGGGCAACGTGATCGGCAACCCGATCCTGCCGGTCATCAAGCTGTGCGCCAACCCGCGCACGGTGCGCACGATGGGCGAGCACATGGACGTCGACGTCACCGGCCTGCTGCAGCGTGAGATCACGCTCGACAAGGCTGGCGACAATTTGCTCGAGTGCATGCTGCGCACGGCCAACGGGCGCCTGACGGCGGCCGAGGCGCTGGGACACCGCGAGTTCGCGATGACGCGCTTGTACGAGTCGGCTTGATGTCCAGTCGCTCGCGGCGCGCAGCGCTCATCGCGCTGGGCGCGCTCTGCGCGGCTGCTCCGGCGCTTGCGCAGAGCGACTACCCGAACCGGCCCATCACCTACGTGGTGCCGTACCCGCCCGGCGGCGCGGCCGATGTGTTTGCGCGCCAGTTGGCAGGCGAGCTGGCCAAGCGGCTCGGCCAGCCGGTGGTGGTGGAAAACCGCGCCGGCGCCAACGGCAACGTGGGTTCAGCCTCGGTGGTCAAGGCGCCGGCCGATGGCTACACGCTGCTGCTCGGCACGGCCAGCACGGTGGCGATCAATCCGCATCTGTACGGCAAGAACATGCCCTACGACCCGCTGAAGGACTTGCAGGCGGTATCGGGCACGCATTCGATGGCCAACGTGCTGGTGGTCAACACCGCCACGCCCTACAAGAACGTGCAGGACGTGGTGGCCGCCGCCAAGGCCAAGCCCGGCGCGCTGGCCTATGCCTCGGCCGGCAACGGCAACACCATGCACCTGGCGGGCGAGCAGTTCCGCATGCAGGCCGGCATCGAGCTGCTGCACGTGCCCTACAAGGGCGGCCCGCCGGCGATGAACGATGTGCTGGCCGGCCAGGTGCCGATGATGTTCAACAACCTGCCCGCGATTCTGCCGATGGTGCGCGGCGGCAAGCTGCGCGCACTGGCGGTGGCCACGCCGCAGCGCTCACGCTTGCTGCCCGACGTGCCGACGATGGAAGAGGCCGGCCTGAAGGGCTATGTCTCGACGGTCTGGAACGGCGTGTTCGTGCGCGCCGGCACGCCACGGCCGATCGTCGACAGGCTCAACCGCGAGATCGTCGCCGTGCTGCAAAGCCCCGAGATGCGCCAGTCGCTCGAAGAGCAGGGCTACGACGTGATTCCTTCCAGCCCCGAGCAGTTCATGGCCCTCGCGCGCGCCGAAACGCCGCGCTGGGGTGCCGTGGTCAAGCAGTCCGGCGCCACCATCGATTGACCCTTCTGTGAGCCCATTGCCATGCGAATCGTGATTTCCGAATTCATCGACGAACGTGCCTTGCCGCCGCTGCGCGCCAAGCACGATGTGCTCTACGACCCCAAGCTGGTCGATGACGCGCCGCGCCTGAAGGCCGAGGCAGCCAGCGCCGACGCCTTCATCGTGCGCAACCGCACGCAGGTGCGCGGCGATCTGCTGGCGGCGCTGAAGGTCTGCAAGGTCGTCGGGCGCCTGGGCGTGGGCCTGGACAACATCGACGTGCCGGGCTGCGAAGCGCGGGGCATGCAGGTGATCCCGGCCACGGGCGCGAATGCCTTGTCGGTGGCCGAGTACGTGATCGGCACGGCGATGCTGCTGTTGCGCGGCGCCTACCAGAGCACCGCAGCGGTGGCAGACGGCAAGTGGCCGCGCAATGCGCTGTCCAACGGCCGCGAGACGGCCGGCAAGACCCTGGGCCTGATCGGCTTCGGCTCGATCGGCCAGCTCACGGCCAAACTGGCGCGCGGCCTGGGCATGGAGATCATCGCCTACGACGCGATGATGGCCGGCGACCACCCGGCCTATGCCGCCCACGGTGTGCGCGCGGCGGGCCTGGATGCACTGATCGCCGGCGCCGATGTCATCAGCCTGCATGTGCCCCTGGTCGATTCGACGAAGAACCTGTTCAACGCCACCCGCATCGCCGCCATGAAGCGTGGTGCCGTGCTGATCAACACCGCACGCGGCGGCATCGTCGATGAAGTGGCGTTGGCAGCGGCCCTGAAGAGCGGGCAGATCGGCGGCGCGGCGATCGATGTCTTTGCCGCCGAGCCCGTACCGGCCAGCGCGCATTTCGCCGACTGTCCGAACCTGCTGCTCACGCCGCACATCGCCGGTGTCACGGCCGAGGCCAACGAGCGCGTGTCCTTCCTGATCGCCGACAAGGTGCTGGAGGCCTTGCGGTGAGCCGCGTTGCGGTGGCGGAGTTGCGCACGCTCGTGCAGCGTGTGCTCGAACGCGCCGGCGCCAACGCCGCGATGGCCGAGGCCACCGCGCGCGCGCTGGTGCTCGCTGAAGCGCAAGGCATCGGCTCGCATGGCCTGTCGCGCGTGCCGCAGTACGCCACGCACTTGAAGAACGGCCGCGTCAACGGCGCCGCGCAGCCCAAGGTCGCGCGTGAGCGCGGCGGCGCAGTGCAAGTCGATGGCGGCGAGGGCCTGGCCTTTCCGGCCTGCGAGTTCGCCGTGCGCGAAGCGATCACGCGCGCGCGCACGCATGGCGTGGCCTTTGCCGGCGTGATGAACAGCCACCATGCCGGCGTGATCGTCGATCACCTGCGCGCGGTGGCCGACGCGGGCCTGGTCGGCATCGCGCTGGCCAACTCGCCCGCGGCGATGCCGGCGGCGGGCGGCAAGCACCCGATCTTCGGCACCAACCCGGTGGCCGCCGTGTTCCCACGCCGCGCCGGTGAAGCGCTGATGATCGACCTGAGCCTGAGTGAAGTGGCGCGCGGCAAGGTCATGGTCGCGGCCAAGAAGGGCGAGCCGATCCCGCTCGGCTGGGCGCTCGACGCGGCCGGCCAGCCCACGACGGACGCCAAGGCCGCGCTCGAAGGCTCGATGCTGCCGATCGGCGCGGTGACGTCCACCAAGGGTGCGATGCTGGCGCTGGTTGTCGAGTTGCTGGTCACGGCCGTGATCGGCGCGCAGTTCGGCTTCGAGGCCTCGAGCTTCTTCGTTGATGAAGGCAACCGGCCGCGCATCGGCCAGGCCTTCATCGTCATCGACCCGGGCGCCCTGGCCGGCTCGGCGCAGTACCTCGACCGCATCGAGGTGCTGGTGGCCGAGATGCTGAAGGACGAGGGCGTGCGCCTGCCTGGTGCGCGCCGCGAGGCGCTGCGCCGCAAGGCCGAAGCCGACGGCATCGAGGTGGCCGACGCGGTGCTGGCTTCGTTGAGGGCGGTGGCATGAGCATCAAACGACGCGACTGGCTGGCCCTGCTGGCCGCGATGCCGGGCTGGTCGATGGCACAGGCCGACTACCCGCGGCCGGGCAGCACGATCCGCTACGTCGTGCCGTTCCCGCCAGGCGGGTTGACCGATGTGATGGCACGCCTTGTCGGCCAGCAGTTGGGCACGCGCTGGGGCGTCACGATCGTCATCGACAACAAGCCCGGTGGCGGTGGCCAGATCGGCGCGGCCGACGTCGCCAAGGCCCCCGGCGATGGCGGCACGCTGCTCGCGATCACGCTGACGCATGCGGCCAACGTGACCCTGTTCAAGGGCAAGTCGAGCTTCAACTTCCAGAAAGACCTCAAGCCGGTGGCGCTGCTGGCGGGCAGCCCGATGCTGATCGTCGTGCCGGCGGCCAGCCCGATCAAGGACTTGAAGGACCTGATCGCCAAGGCCAAGACGAGCAAGCTCAACGGCGGATCGAGCGGCAACGGTACGCCGCCGCACCTGACGCTCGAACTCTTCAACTCGCTCAGCGGCGGCAACATTCAGCATGTGCCGTACAAAGGCGGCGCACCCTCGATGAGCGACCTGATCGGCGGCCAGATCGACATCGTGTTCTCCAACCTGCCGGAAAGCATCGCGCATGTGAAGGGGGGCAAGCTGCGCGCGCTGGCGCTGGCCAGTGCGCAGCGCCACCCGCTGCTGCCCGATGTGCCGACCACCGCCGAAGCCGGCATGGGCCAGCTCACGGTCGAGAATTGGACAGCCGTCATGGTGCCGGCTTCAACGCCGGATGCGATCGTGAACAAGCTCAGCGCCGAGCTCATGAAGATCATGGCCGCTGCCGAGATCGAGGAGCGCGCGCGCTCGCAGGGTTTCCGCGTCGACGCGCGGCCGGCCGCGGCCTTCGCGCCCTTCCTGGCCACCGAGGTCGAACGCTGGGGCCAGGTCATCACGCAGGCCAAGATCACGCCGGACTGACGGCGGGTGCCAGCCTCGCGCGATGATGCGAGCCCGCACCGAACCCAAGCCACGGCCGCTGCGCGTGGCCTGCGTCGGCCACGCCGCGCTGGACCACGTCTTCGAAGTCGAGCAGATCCCGGGGGGATCGTCCAAGACCCTGGCGCGTCGCTACCAGGCCCTGGCCGGCGGCATGGCGCTGCACGCATCGATCGCCGCGGCGCGCTTGGGCGCCAGCGTGCGCCTGATCGGGCGCGTGGGGGAAGATGCCGCCGCCGATTTCCTGCGCCGGCGCATCGCAGCAGAAGGCGTGGAGCCACGCGGCCTGGCCTGCGTGCGCGGCTGCTCGACATCGCTCGCCTCGGTGATCGTCGACGCGCAGGGCGAGCGCCAGATCGTCGTCCATCGCGGCAGCGCGCTCACGCGCGCGCACCCGCTCGACACGCGCGAACTCGAAGGCGCCGATGTGGTGCTGGCCGATCCGCGCTGGCCCGACGGCGCCGCCGCCGCGCTCGACTGGGCGCGCCGGCGCGGCGTGCTCTCGGTGCTGGACGCCGAACTCGCGCCGCTGCCCGACCTGGACCGCCTGGTGCCGCTGGCGCAATGCGTGGCCTTCTCGCAAGCGGGCCTGGATCT
>Ga0315284_10017834_pt1 | contig 10069 bp, 8 predicted proteins | sample YL17G09_16_MG_FD_203696 | JGI IMG/M metagenome (GOLD analysis project Ga0315284, IMG submission 203696) | Sediment microbial communities from Yellowstone Lake, YNP, Wyoming, USA - YL17G09_16 | ecosystem: Environmental > Aquatic > Freshwater > Lake > Sediment | place: USA: Wyoming | collected...
GCGTTCCCCATCGGCCCCGTCTCGAACCGGACGCTTTTCGAGATCTTCGCCGACCATATTCGCGCCGCACGCCGCGCCTACGGCGCCTCTATCCCCTGGTACCTCATGACCAGCCGCGCCAACGACCGCGCCACGCGCGACTTCCTCGAGGCCCACAACACCTTCGACCTGCCGCAGGCCGACGTTAAGTGCTTCACCCAGGGCATGATGCCCGCCGTGGACCTTGAGGGCAAACTTCTCCTGGCCGAGCGCGACAGCCTCGCCTGGAACCCCGACGGCCACGGCGGTTCCATCCGCGCCCTCGCGCGCAGCGGCATGCTCGACGACATGGCGGCGCGCGGCATCGAATACATCAGTTACTTCCAGATCGATAATCCCCTCGTCCTCCCGATCGATCCGGTCTTCATCGGCTGCCACGCCGACGCGCGCAGCGACATGTCCAGCAAGATGGCCCGCAAACGCGAGCCAAAGGAAAAACTCGGCGTATTCTGCCTCTCCCGGGGCCGCCTCCACGTCATCGAATACAGCGACCTGCCTGACGACCTGGCCGAAGCGAAAACGCCCGACGGCCGCCTCCGCTTCGAGGCCGGCAGCATCGCCATCCACATCCTCAGCCGACAATTCGTCGAGCGACTGAACGCAGGAGGTCGCTTTGCCCTGCCCTTCCATCGGGCCGAGAAGAAAATCCCGTGCATCGATGCCGCCGGCCGACCGCAAAATCCCAACCGGCCCAACGGCATCAAGTTCGAAACCTTCGTCTTCGATGCGCTGCCGCTGGCCGAGCGGCCGGTGGTCCTCGAAATCAATCGCCGCCAGGAGTTCAGCCCCGTCAAGAACGCCGACGGCGTGGACAGCCCCGCCACCGCCCGAGAGGACATGGTACGGCTGGCCGCCGCATGGTTCGATGAGGCCGGCGTGCGGGTTCCGCGCGGCCCGGACGGAAAACCGGCCGTGCGACTGGAAATCAGCCCCCTGGCCGCCCGCAACCCCGAGGAACTCAAGGACCTCATCGCTCGGCGCCGCATCCGACGCCTGACCGCCGACCTCTACCTCGGACCCCAGGACGCCCAGGACTGACCTTGTCGCCCTTAGATCCCGGTGAACCGGGGGCAGTCGCTCTGCACCCACGCGGAAACTTTACTTGCGCTGAAAGGGTCGGTACACTGCTTCCCACGTGACGGGGCTGTGGTGTTATGCCATCGGCTCACAAGACTTGGGCAATGGAGGCCGCCATGACCAAACTCGTTGCACACAAAGGGCAGTGGACCCATCGCTTTCTCATCCGCTTGTTCGCCGTGATTTTTGGCATTCTTGCATACTGGCTCCTTGGCTTCGTGACGGAGGACATTGGTGATTGGCCGGGCCCCTCTTACACGGACATTGAAAAACGGCTTCTGGACCCGGCCTTGCTGGATACTGCCGCGGCGTTAAAGAAAAAGGTCTCGGAGACGGAACGCAGAATCGGCGACGTGCAGTTGCGCCAGCAACAACTGCGCGACAGCACCACGAATTCCCAGATGACCATGAACCAGCTGCTCGAAATTCAACGCCTGAGTCTGCAAAAGGGCGTTACCCCCTCAGCCGAAGAGCAGAAGGCCCTGGCGGAAAGCGAACAGTTGTTCCTCTCCAACCAGGCCGGCTACCAGCGCCTCAATGAACAAGTGGTTCAACTAAACGAGGAACTCCGCGACCTCCAAGACAAAGACCGGACCAATGAGGAACTCCTGCAAAGACAGCGGAAGCCCATCCAACAGGAATATGAATCACTGCTCCGCCGCCACAACCTCAACGTAGCAGCCGCCAAACTCGCGGTTCTCGTCCCGCTGCTTGTTTTGGGCGTGGTCCTTGTGTTGAAAAAACGGTCGAGCGCTTACGCCGTGGCGATTTACGCCTTCGGCATCGCCGTGCTCATCAAGGTCGCGCGGGTCATGCACGAGCACTTCCCCTCCCGCTATTTCAAGTACGTGCTCGTCCTGGCCGCCATCGGCGTCGTCATCGCCATTCTCTCTTATTTGGTGCGGATGCTCATCGCCCCCAGGAAAGAGTGGCTGCTCAAACAGTACCGCGAAGCCTACGAGGCTTTCATGTGCCCGATCTGCGGGTACCCCACCCGGCGGGGGCCCCTCAAGTTCATGCTTTGGACCCGGCGGAGCATCCGAAAATCACAATTTCAACTTCAGCCTGCGGCAGCGGCGGGTGCCGATGAACCTTATACGTGCCCCTCGTGCGGAACTAGGCTTTACGAGGAATGCCCGGCCTGCCGTGCGACTCGCCATTCCCTGCTCCCATCGTGTGAAAAGTGCGGGTCTGTCAAACCGCTGCCAGGCGCGCCGGCTGCCGAGTAAAGAGAGGAGCAGGCTGGGCGTTTTGCACCGGATGTGGTGAGTTTCACGGGCCCGCGCTTCGTATTCCACACTGGCACGGGCGCCACGGCTGCCAGGCAAGACCAACATTGAGCGATTCCTTCCGCCCCCCCGTGTCACACGATCAACATGGCATCGCCGTAACTGTAAAACCGATACCCCGCCTGCTTCGCCTCCTCGTAGGCCGCCAGGAGCCGCTCGCGACCCGCAAAGGCCGAGACCATGACCAGAAGCGTCGTGCGCGGCAGATGAAAGTTCGTCACGAGCGCTTCGACGATGCGGAACCGATACGGCGGCCGGATGAAAAGCCGCGTCCACTGGCGGACGGCACGAACGCCCCCCGCATCCGCCGCCGACTCGAGCGCCCGGACCGTCGTCGTTCCGACGGCCACGATGCGGCGGCCCTCGGACCGGGCGTGATTTATCCGCTCCGCCGCCTCCGCCGAGACCTCAACGTATTCTTCGTGCATCTCGTGGTCCGCCAGGCGCTCGCCTCGAATCGGCTGAAACGTCCCCAACCCGACATGAAGCGTCACAGACACTCGTTCGATGCCGCGCGCCGCCAACCGCTCGAGGACCTGCGGCGTAAAGTGCAGGCCCGCCGTCGGCGCCGCCACGGCCCCATCGCGGCAGGCATAGACGGTCTGGTAATCCTCCCGGTCCGACTGGGCACGACGGTCCTCCGCCCCCTCGCGATGAATGTACGGGGGAAGCGGTGGCCGCCCAACCGCCGCCAGCAGGGTCATCACCTCGGTGCCAGCCGGCGGACGAACGCGCCACACGCCCCCCTCGCTGCGGTCCACGAGTTCAAGTTCCGCCCGGCCGCAGCCCGCTTCATCCATCACCTCCAGCGTCTCACCCCGCCGCAGCCGCCCCCGACCCGCCAGGAGCACCTCCCACTCGCCCCCCTCCAGAACGCGGAGAAAACATCCCTCAATGCGTGCCCCCGTCTTCCGGTGGGCCGTGAACGCCGCCGGAATCACGCGCGTGTCGTTCACCACCACCAGGTCGGTCGGCGTAAGAAGGTCCGGCAACTCGCGGAACCGATGATGGGACGTCGCCCCCGTCCGGCGGTCGAGGACCAGCAGGCGCGATGCATCGCGCGGCCGGGCCGGCTCCTGCGCCACGCGATCCGGCGGCAGGTCGTAATCGAAATCCAAAATCGCCCCATCCGGTCCCGTCACCGTCTCCTCCTTGACCGTGTTGCCGCCATTCTAAAGCCGCCGGGTGCCACTGGCGGCTTGTCCGCCAGTGTTTCTGAAGCACTGGCTGCAAGCAGCCAGTGGCACCCTGCAGGGGCGCCCCTACCCTTCTCAAGGCATCTTTTCAACAGCGCGTCTTCTCATCGCCCGGGCGATGCCATTCTAGAAAACACGCACCCCGCCGACAATGCCGAGGCTTCCTTGACACCGTCACATCGTTCCCCCTACAATCGCCGCTTGATGCAGCAAAGGGTGGCCCAGCGCCACAACCCAATCATGGCCAAAGGCACTTGGTCTCAGAAACTCGTCTGGCTGATCCAATACGCCGCCCTGCGGCTGGTGGAGGCGGCCCTTCAGTGTTTCCCCATTGAGGCCAACCTGAGGACGGCCCGATGGGCGGGCGACCTGCTTTATTGGCTCGACCGCACTCACCGGCAGCGGGCCCTGGAAAACCTGCGAGCCAGTTTTCCCAACGCCAATGAGGGCGCCCTGCAGCGGACTGCCCGACGATCCTGTGAACATCTCATCATGATCGGGGCCGAGGTCCTCTGTCTGCCGCGGCTCATGCAATTCAATCGGTTCCTGGAGTACGTCGACGTCTCCGGCTGCACCGAATCGATCCGTTACGTCGCCGGCGGCAACCCCTGCATTCTGCTTACCGGCCACTTCGGCAACTGGGAAATGGTCGGCTACGCCATGGCCGCCATGGGGTTTCCACTCACCTCCGTCGCCCGGCCGCTCGACAATCCTTACCTGAACGACTACATCCTCCGGCTCCGTCAGCGCACGGGACAAAAAATCCTTTTCAAGCAGGGCATGACCGCGGAAGCGCTCGGCGAGTTGCGCCGCGGCCGGCCCCTGGCCTTCATCGCCGACCAGGACGCCGGACGCCGCGGCTTCTTCGTCGATTTCTTCGGACGAAAGGCGTCCGCCTATAAGAGCATCGCCTATCTCGCCCTGGAGGAGAACGTCCCAATCTTCGTCGGCGGCGCCTACCGGACGCTCGATCGATTCCACTATCGCATCGTGATGACCGACGCCATCTACCCCGACACCTACCCGCGGAGCCTCGATGGGGCCTTGGCCATCACCCAGCGCTACACCGCCGCCCTCGAACGCCTCGTCCGGATGGCTCCCGACCAGTACCTCTGGGTCCACCGACGTTGGAAAACGCAGCCGCCTCTTGAACGTTCGGCCGCTGTTGAAACGATGTGATTCTCAAGCGGCGCCGGGCGCGGCTACGGCGAAACCTCGCCACGGCGCGATGAGACCCAGAAGCCCACTATCCCCAACACCACGCCCGCCGCCGGCCAGAGCGCCACTCGCACCAGCCACAGCCATGTCTCCTCCGGCCACGGCTCCAGCGCCACCCACACGGCCGCTACTACCGGACTCGTCTCCACGAGACGCGGAAACCCGATGCCCATCGTCTCGCCCGCCGCATACTCCAAAAGGATCGGCCCGGCGCAAACCAGCGTCGCCGCCAGCATCAACCACTTGGCCGCAGCGCGGCCCAGGCCGCCCGCCACCGTCCGCAACCCCAGACCAAAAATTGCCGGGATTCCAAACGTGACTGCCAACCGACCCACCGACAGCGTCCGGTCACCCACCGACCAAGCCACCAGAACAAACGGCACGGCCAGCACCGCCAGCACCACCGCCTCCAGAACCGACCGGCCGAGCCGGCGGATGCCGATTGGCTCCTCCGATTCCGGCGCCGACCGTCCCCGCCTCGGCCAGAACGGCCACACGACCGACAGAAACAGTGCCGCCGCAATCACCACTGCCGCCGGCGCCGTCTCGCGCGTCAACCACAGCCGCAGCGTCATCACGTGGGGGGACCAAAGAAGCGAAGGAACCAGCCACACCAGCAGCCACCCGCACCACGCCGCGGCCAACCGCGCCCACCCCGCCCCGACCTCAGGGCTCCGATCCATTCCTAACTCCGCAATCGCGTCGTGGCTGGCGTGACGTCGGCCGAACGACGCCGGATGGCCTCGTTCGGAATGTCGATGTAGAGAAGCACCCCGTCCACCTGCCCTTCAAGGCTCTGATAGACGTAGTCCAAGTACGCCACTTTCTCCACCAGGCTTTTCTCGCGCAGGAGCGCGGCCTCGGACGTGGGCGCCTTCCCCCACTTGATCCGCGTATCGTTGGCGGTGTACAGCGCGATTTCCGTGTCGCGCGGGTCGCACCGGCCGCCGAAGTTCGACACGTCAACCGACACCAGCCGATACGCTTCGCGCCTCGGGTCCACCGCATCGGCCACGCGGACGGCCGATTGAAGGGCCGGTTCCGACCAGACCCGACCCTCCGGCGGCGGACTCGACGAAACACCCGTAATCACCAGAAACCGCGTCTCGCCCAAGCGCGGCTCGCGGTACACCCCCGGCAGACGCACCCCATGATCGTCCACCAGATAAAAGCCGTCGCGCTGCTGAACAAACCCGATCGGACGGCGAAATTTCAGGTACACCTCGAGCGGCGGCTTCTCGGGATCCACCCGCGGATCGTGCTTGACCACGCGCTCGACACGCTCCACCCACACGCACCGCTCGTACGCCGCCGCGATTCGCCGGCACACGTCCGGGTCGAGCAGGCTGAACCGCTTCGGAAACGTCGGATCCAGCGCCGCCATGTCCAGTTCGCCCAGAATCGCGGGCGTCATCCACGCCGGTCCCTTCACCAGACGCAGGCTCTCCGCCGACACCACATACGCCGGCTGGATGCGGACCTCCTCGCGCAGCCGCATCGTACCATAAACCAGTGCACACCCGACCGACGCCGTCACCACGGCCACCAGGGCCCCTTTCAACCACTCTCTCGCGGTGCCCCATCGGGCCGCGCCGGCCGACCTGTTTCTGGCGACTCTCGTCAACGCCCTCTCCTCTACCCGCCCGTCCTCCGCCCGACCGCTTCGCGAGCCGCCTGCGACCGCTGCCAGGCCAGCGCCACAATCCGCTCACACAGCCGACCGAACGGAATCCCCGCCCGGGCTGCCGCCTTCGGAACCAGACTGTGACTCGTGAAGCCCGGAATCGTGTTCACCTCCAGCACCTGCGGCTCCCCGTCCGGCGGAACCATCAGGTCCACCCGCGAAAGGTCCCGGCACCCCAGCGCCCGGTGTGCGCCCAGCGACAACTCCACGGCGCGCCTCTCAACCTCCGGCGGCAACCCGTGATCGAAAACGTACTCCGTCCGGTCCGATTGATACTTGAAATGATAATCGTACCAGCCGCCCGGCGTGCGAATTTCAATGACCGGCAGCGCCATCGAACCCAGGATGCCCACCGTGACCTCGCGGCCCACAATCCGCTGCTCGACAAGGACGGGGTCTCCGCCCGCCCATATCGCCTCGGCCGCGCGGCGCAAGTCCTCCGCCGTCTCCACCATGTAGATGCCGATGCTCGACCCTTCCGCGACGGGCTTGACGACGAGATGCGGCCCGAACCGCCCCATCGCCTCGACCAGCGCCGCCTCGTCACCCCGCTCGGCCACCCGGAACGCCGGCGTCGGAATCCCCTTCTCCATGAACCGCCGCTTGGCCAGGACCTTGTCCATCGCCAGGCGGCTGACCTCCGGCCCGCTCCCCGTGTAACAGGCGCCGATGGTCTCGAGTTCCGCCTGAACCTGGCCGTCCTCCCCCCACCGCCCATGGAGCGCCAAAAACGCGACGTCCAGCCCGCGCACCCGGTCGGCCGTCACCTCGCCCGGCCGCACGTCCCACGGTCGCACGTCGTGGCCGAGGGTGCGGAGCGCCTCCGACACCGCCCGCCCGCTCTCCAGGCTCACCGGCCGTTCCCGCGAACTGCCGCCCATCAGGATGCCGATGGTCAGCGTTCCCTGTTTCAGCGAGGTCTCCGGTTCCCCTGCCGCGCTCGGCTGCGTCATGGCCAGACCTGAATTTCCAACTCCAGGTACACGTCGAACCGCTCTTTGACCGCCTTGCGGATCTGCTCGATCAACTCCAGGACGTCGGCGGCCCGCGCCTTCGCCTTGCCCTTGACGATGATGAAGTTGGCGTGTTTGCGGGACACCATCGCCCCGCCGCTTGTTAGGCCTTTCAGTCCGGCCTGTTCAATCAGCAGCCCCGCCGCCAGGCCCCTCGGATTCTTGAACACGCACCCCGCGCTGGCCACGCTCATCGGCTGACTGTTCTTCTTGGCAATCCATATCTTCTTCATTCGGTCGCGGATCGCCTTCTCCGTGTCCGGCACCAGCCGCAGTTCCACTTGCAGGACGAAGCGGGCCGAAATGTTGCTCGAACGGTAACTGAACGCCAGGTCGTCGCGGTCGCGATAGAAGACCTCGCCGTGGGCGTCCATCACCTTGACGCGCTCGACCGTCTGGCCGATGTCGCCGTAGGCCCCCCCCGCGTTCATACGGACGGCCCCGCCCGCCGTGCTCGGAATCCCAACCAGACACTCGACGCCCGAAAGGTGCTGCCGGGCCGCCGCCGCCACCACCTTCGAGAGCGCCGCCGCCGCCCCCGCACGAAGGAGTTCCCCGTCCAGCGTAATCGAACCGAACCCCTCCTCGTCGAGTTGCACCACGGCCCCCGGCACGCCCTCGTCTCGAACCAGAACGTTCGACCCGCGACCGAGAGGGCGGACCTCGAGCCCGTGCTTGTCGCACCGCGCCAGCACCTCGCGCAACTCGTCCTCCGTCCGTGGACGGATGAAATAGTCAACCGCCCCGCCGACGCCGAACGTCGTCAGCGGACCCAGCGGATGCTTGGTTTTAACAATCGCCGCCAACCCTTTGAAGATGCTCATGCCGCGCCTCCCGGGCTCGCGTCCTTGCTTGTGGAACGAGACATACCCACGCCCGGATCCCGTGTGGGCCTTTGGCCGCCCAACTCCGCCAGCAGCGGCGCCGCCAGATGCCAGATGTCCCCCGCCCCCATCACGAGCAGCACGTCGCCCGACGACAGGCTCTCCACCAGATAACGCTGGATGGAGTCGAACGATTGAATATATACGGCGTCGGCGCCAAGCCGCTGAACCTCTCCGACCAGGTCACGGCTGCTCACGGTCTGACGCTCGTTCTCGCTGTCCCGGACAAAGTAGATGTCCGGAACCACTATCTTATCGGCCACCGCCAACGCCAGACCGAAATCCTTCAGGAAAAACCGCGTCCGGCTGTGCTGGTGCGGCTGGAACACCACCCACAGCCGCTTCGGCTGGAACCTCGCCTTGACGGCCTTCAGCGTCGCCGCAATCTCCGTCGGATGGTGGGCGTAGTCGTCCACCACCGTGACGCCGGCGGCCTCGCCGAGGACCTCCATCCGCCGCGCCACCCCGCGGAACTCGCCGAGCGCCGCCACGGCGATCTCGGCGGGCGCCCCCGCCCACGTCCCCATCGCCAGCGCCGCTAACGCGTTCAGGACCTGATGACGACCGGCCAGACCCAATCGCACCGACGCGTAAAACTCCCCCCGACGATACACCTCGAACGTGAATCGCCCGCGGTCGGCTTCCACCTCCTCGGCGTGCCAGTCCCACTCGCCGCCGATGCCAAACGTCTCGACGGTCGCGCGGCTCTGGGCAGCCATCTCACGCAACCCCAGGTCCATCCCGTTGATCACCAACAGGCCGTCGGGAGAAACGTTGGATGCAAACATGCCGAACGACTGACGAATCTCCGCCAGGTCGTGGTAGTAATCCAGGTGGTCTTCCTCGACGTTCAGGATCGCGCCGGCCTGCGGCCGGTAATGATGAAACGATCGGTCGTACTCGCAGGCCTCGACCACCAGATGCGGACCCTGCCCGACGTGCGAGCCGCCTCCCAACTGCGGCACCTCGGCCCCGATGACGAAACTGGGATCCAGCCCCGCCCGCATCAGAACGTAACTGAGGAGCGCCGCCGTCGTGCTCTTGCCGTGCGTTCCGCTCACGGCGATGCCGCGACGCAGTGTCATCAGGTGACCCAGGAACGCCGCGTACTTCTCCACCAGAAGGCCGCGGCGGCGGGCCTCGACCATCTCGATGTTGTCGGCCTTGATGGCGGCACTGACGACGACGCGCTCAACGCCAGGCGGAATGTTTTCCGGCCGATGGCCGATGTGAATCGTCGCGCCGAGGGCGCTCAGCCGGTCGCACGCAGCGCTCGGCTTCATGTCCGACCCCGAAACCTCGCCCCCTTCACGGAGGACAAATTCCGCCAGGCCGCACATCCCGCATCCGCCCGCTCCAATGAAATGAATCTTCCGGCCTGCGTAAGGCCGCGATCGGCTTGCCGCGCAAAGTTCCGTCATGCCCTGGGGTCTCCGTCGTCTTCCGAAAGCGGAGTGTAAGCCGCTTACAGAGCCTTGTCAACGCCCCGGCCGGCAGCCTCGCTTTCCCGGCGGAGCCGCGCGTGGCGACGCTCCGTGACGCCATCCGCCAGTTCCAGAATCTCCAGCGCGATTTCCTCGGCGGCGCGCGGCCGGCCGATGGCCCGCGCCCGCTCACTCATCCGCCCCAGCCGCGAGCCATCCGTCGCCAACGCCTCCAAAACCTCGCC
>Ga0315284_10017835_pt1 | contig 10069 bp, 10 predicted proteins | sample YL17G09_16_MG_FD_203696 | JGI IMG/M metagenome (GOLD analysis project Ga0315284, IMG submission 203696) | Sediment microbial communities from Yellowstone Lake, YNP, Wyoming, USA - YL17G09_16 | ecosystem: Environmental > Aquatic > Freshwater > Lake > Sediment | place: USA: Wyoming | collected...
CAAACATATCAACTGAAAGATCAAGCGATTGAGCCAACGCTGACAACGTAAAAAGAGGTATCTTTTCTCCTCCTCCATCAGCTGCAAGCGTTTGATTATAATGCTTTAAAACATTAAACAAAAGCGCTGTCTTACATGAACTGGACCCCACAAGTCCTTGTTGCTTAAAAGCAAATACTGCCAATTGATCTTCATTAATTCCATATCGCTTTGCTTCATTACATGCATTACTACATGCTTCAAGCATTTTATAAAAATCATTTGCCTGTTTATGGTGTTTTTCAAGATCAAGATCAATCACACGAGATGCCTGATCATACAATTTTTTCATACGCTCATAATCGGGCAATGCACAAATAGCAGTACACACAAAAGACTTAAAATCTGGCTTTACTATTTGTGCTGACTGTAATGGAATTGCGTGATCATAGTGAATGGATTTATATGGCGCATTCATAATATAATCAAACAATTCCAACTCAGAATCATTTGTAGCAATAATCTGAGGCTCTTTTTCCATACATACAATAAAAGAAGCATTACACAAAACGACTGCACACGCGATAAATATCATCACCATTACACCATACCTCATTTTTTTATATACAATTGTTGCTGATAGAATGCTTTAACGCAATATTCTACTGTTTTATTATACCAGTGCAAGCATATCGAGTAGATAAATGATAGCAAGACACAAAAAAAGCGAAGTAGTTTAATAAAATTTTATTAAACTACTTCGCTTTTATGATTATTTTTTTAATGTTACTTAGCAACACTCACGGTAGCAGGACGGATAACCTTGTCGTACATGATATATCCTTTTTGCAGAACTTGAACAACGTGACCAGATTTATGTTTATCTGATTCAACAGAGACCAATGCTTCATGATATTTAGGGTTAAAAACGGAAAAATCACTAATTTCTTGAACCCCAAATTTAGTCAAAACTTTTTCAAGAGATTGATAAATCATCTCAAAACCAGCAAGCCATGCAATGCCCTCAGCACTTTCACGTTTCTTTTCTTGCTCAAGAGCGCGTTCAAAATTATCAATAATGGCAAGAATTTCTACAAAAACAAGCTTTTGCGCATCATGTGCCCATTCAGCTCGCTCGTGGCTAACACGTTTTTGATAGTTCTGGAAGTCTGCCGTTAATGATAAATACTTATCAGTCCACTCTGTGGCAACTGCATTCGCCTTTTCAAGCTGTTCTTTTTCACTAACAACTGGCTCAGATCCACCATCTGTTGCTGCATTTTCATTACTGTCACTGTTAAAACCAAAAAATTTCTTAAATTTATCATTGTCATTCATAACAACAAATTCCCCTTATCTACAATATTGCTAAAAAAATAATACCTACATTAAGTATACCCAAATACTCAGAATCGAGCAACCCGCCTTCGCCCCTCTTGCGCCAAAGCTACAGAGGGCACAGCAAGGCTTCGGCGGACATGCCCTACTACGCTCTGACGAGCTTGCAAGGGCTGACAAAAGCAACAGGATTTTCCTTTTTATGATAATTTTCATATAATTAAAAAAACATTTGAAAGATATAAATTTATGAAAAACCATCTACATCTCATTACTACTATCATTATTATAAGCTCAGCATGTATCAAAGGCATTGATAATCCTCATTTTTATCGTGCCACTAACATGTTTCTTGAACCAAGGCTCGAACACGACTATCTTACCACCTTTAACGCAAACCTTGAGGGAGGCACTTCAACAAAAGGCCGTTCAGCGCACAATACCATAGTCCCCTTGCTTGATATCTATGGCACACATAATATCCAAGAGCTGAACACGAATACTCCCTATACAGACACAAGCAATCCCTATGACCTGCTGTTGAATAACCTTGCAAAAGTACCCTCACGACCTGGCTTTGCAACGCTATCGCTCGGTGGATCGTTTAATATTGTAGAATCAAACCTTTCATTCACACAAAACCTTTCTCATGGATTACTGCTGTTTTTTCACCTACCGGTCAGAAAATTAACAATAAACCATGTAACAGTAACCGATCTTTCTCCTGACGATGAAATTTTTCCCAATAAAAACACCCCTGAATGGCAACAAGTATTAGAAGTTTTTAACCCATTGCTCACCAATTATGGGCTCAATGCCTGGCCAACAACAAGCAAAGGGGTAGGCGATCTTACCTCATGGCTTGGATGGGCACACAACTACCAAGATACCACCACTATCGACTTTGTAGATGTCACGCTGATGGCAGGTTTTCTTGCACCTACCGGGAAAAAACGTGATGAAAACAAACTTTTTTCTCTACCAACCGGATACAACGGTCATTGGGCATTTCCCCTGTGTGCGATGCTATCAGTCGGCTACTATGAATGGATAACCTTTGGTGGATACGTCAATTCACTTTTTTTTGTTAACAAAAACCAGACAATGCGCCTTAAAACAGACGCAGCACAAAATGGTATCATAAAACTTGCATACGGCGAGGTTTCAGTCCATAAAGGCCCACTCACCAATACAGGGCTTTATTTTAAAGCAGACCATTTTGGTCACGGATTTTCATTCACCACGGCCTATTCATTTGCCTCTCAACAAAAAGATCGATTAACACCAAAAAACTTAGTACAATTCGACCGCGCAACTATTAACAGTGATTCAATGCTTGCGGGATGGAATATGCATACGTTTAACTTTTCTCTTGAATACGACTTTATGCGCGAAGGTGAAAAAATAGGAAACCGTATTGGTCTCTTTTATAATCTACAAATTGCCGGGGCAAGAACATTTAACACGAATGTTACTGGCGGCACCTATGGCCTTGATATTGGCTGGTATATATAAGCTACTGCTTTACACCAAGTTTTTTCTGCATAGCTTGAATCATATCCTCAGCGCATACAACAAAGTCGTGAGTTTTAGACGTAATAACAACCAATGCAAGTAACTGCTGAACTTTATTCAATACCGATGCAAAATAAACACTATCATCTTCAATACAAGACATACGTTCTTGATTCATGCGATTAATACAAAATTGTGCAAAAGCTAACCTTCCCAACAATAAATCAAACGATAAGGTGGCACCATCACTACTTTTATCAAAGACATTAATCAATGTCTGCCATACATAAACTGACGACTCCAGTCCTTTTTGATACCATGTTGTGGGAAAAAGAGAATCAAAGGAAAGATCAACCTGATAAGCCTCTATTTTTGATGATGCACAACAGAAAACAACGACAATGATCATTGCCCAGGCCCGTAAATTACCCAAAAAATTTACTCTCCACAGCTTTACGCGCAGAAGAAATCTCGTTGGGTTTAAACTTTTTTCCATTATCTCTCCCCTCTTATAACCACCACCTCTTTATCTACATTGTTACAAAAATCAAATCTCAATGTCAATAGCTATTCAGTTAGAATTTATCCTTCGATACTTTTTTGCACGCAAAAACACTCAGAATGAACGGAGGAAGGAAACTATTATTCCGAATCCGCTCGCCCTGAGTGTTTTTTTAGCTTTTAGCAAAAAAATGTATCGAAGCGTAACTACCTAAAACGGTAAATTGTCTTCAAATGGGGGTTCATCCTGAAAATCAATCTCTCCTGTTGATGGAGATTCATCTTTTTTTACCGCTTTTGTTGCTTTAACTCTTGTTTGCGCTTTTTCTAGTTGCGCAAGCAAATCACGTTCAACGGCATTGTTTGGATTAAGCTGAACTCCTTCAGACTCATCATTCAACGATGCGCCAAATGAGTTTTCTGCTGATGCTCCACTTGATAAAAACACAACACGTTCTGCAACAATAGAATGCTTGCTGCGTTTTTGTCCTGTTTGATCATCCCATGAATCTAGTTTAAGACGACCTTCAATAAGAACTGGACGTCCTTTTTGCAAATATTGGCGACAACTTTCTGCTTGCGCGCCCCATACATCAACATCAATATAACAAACTTCTTGTACCAAACTGCCAGTTTGCTTATTTTTGAATTGACGATTGGTTGCTAATCCAAGACGGCATACCGCTTGCCCAGAAGCAAGATTACGATGCTCAGGATCTCTGGTTAAATTACCAATCATAATAATGCGATTAAATGCTGCCATTTTTTGGCCTTTCACTCACTCTAAGATGTATAATTAATTAATACTTATCAAAACAAAATGGTATCGTTATTTTCGCGCTCAACGATACCACCTTATTTTGATAATAACAGAAAAATATCTTTTGCTAAGCGCTTTTTTTATTACACTGATCCTAAAAAGGAATATTTCCTAAACATATCATCTACTATCCGTCGTTTAGCCGCAACATCAAATTCTTTTGATTCAACAGTATCAAGATCGTCTAAAAAACTCTCTTGAATAGCATACGGTAAATATTTCATCGCTTGTTGTTTTAAACTATAAATAAGATATATCATTTTACCATAGCGTTCATCATCAAGCGGTTTTGCTTGATCAACAAAAAGAGAATTAATATCAAGCAATGCGCGACGTATTACAGTATAGTCAGACGCCATAAATGTTTGGTATATACCACTTAGTCCACGATATCCAGCCCAACCGATAATGCCTGCCGGCGCAAGGAGAGCAACATTACGTACCCCTGCAATCTCTTTTTCTATATTTCTGCCACCATGCAAGGCTAACAATTGAATCAAAATATTCCATGCCTGAGTACCATACAAAAAAGCATTCCACTTGCTAGACATTATATTTTCATTCATAACTTTTTGAAGCAATTCACTACTAACCTTTGACCTACCTTGAATAACATTATCTACTTCAGGCAGATTTTCAGAAGAAATAATATTATTTTTTTTCAAATTTTCCAAAAAATTTTTCCCTGCCGATTGCACTTGATCCAGATTGCCTTGTTGAAAAATAAGACCACCCTTCTCTTCTTCTCCCGGGAAAAACATTGACTTAACACCTCCTGCTACTCCTGTTACATAATCTTTTGATTGTGCAACAGACGTTGATCCCCACGTACCTATTTGATCAGCACGATTATATCCATATCCCAAAAGATACATCAATATCCCATACTTTAGCCAATTCTGCTCAAGATGAGATGGCACTTGTGTCTGAGATATCTCTGATAAAATTTGATATTTAAATCGACGTACTTTTTCTAGCTTCAATTGCAACTGTCTAGCCGATGTAATAAATAGTGAACTATCGACCACATTCACCATTTCTACTTTTATGCGCGATAACAAATCCAACAACCCAGCTATCCATTCATAGCTGTTTTTATAATCAGTCATAAAAACAGTCTTATGCTCATGATCATACACACTGCCCAACTGCGCAAGCTGCCCCAACAGTACATACAACTCTCCCTGATAACTTTGTAGCTGCTCAATGTTATTATCTATTTCAGCTTTCTGACTCTGACCCGCAACCCATTTGACTGGGTTTTTGGTAAGAAAATATCTCCATTGATGATTTTTCTGATCCTGCCAATATGCCTTACGACTATCAACTTCTTGCAACGTTTGCAAAATTTGCTCGCGTGCAATGTCATACAAAACTTTCGCGCATTTAAGCAATGTAACACTGTGTTCTTTCTCGTAAGCATTGCCAGTTGCAACATCATCGGCAGGATAATTATTAATAACTCTCCTTAGCAAAGACAGCGCACTTTGTACCGTTGAAACATTCAATTGCGGTACAACATTCTTTATGTGCAACGCAACAATACCACTATGAGAAAACATAATAAAAGAAAGCACCTTACACAACTTCATCACTACCCCCTTGTAATAAAAAACAAATCTCTACTGTGCAGTATAACCAATTAACCCAAAAACAATCTAGGCTATTAAGCAAAAAAAAGGTGTGACCTAAGTCACACCTTTACGAGTCATTCAAAAGTTTTTACGCGGCAATACGTCCCAAAAACGCGTACTTATTAAACATATTTTCAACAATGCCCCGTTTTATGCCTGGAGTATATTGTTTTGATTCAAGCTTTGCTACATCAGCTAAAAACTCATGGGATAAAGGATCTTTTAAGGAACTTGCTTTATACCGTAATTTACAAATCAGGTATACCAATTTACCGTAATCATGATCATCAAGCTGCGCAGCTGATTCTATCAATAAAGCATTAACATCGGCAAGCGCAATACGTATCGGGGAATAGTTCTTCTTGATAGCCCATTGATATGTTTTACCCATACCTATACAAGCTGCCGCTAAGGGAGTAAATGCAGCAAGCTTTGCTGTCCAAAAATTATTTTTAACAAAATCACCAGCAATTTTTCCACCATCAGTAACCAATAGCCCTATCTCTTTTATCAATGGAAGAATTTTATTATCTATCAATTCTGGATAATCCTGTAGCAATGTAAGTAGCTCATCTACAACCAAAAGAATACGCACTTCTTCTTGATCAAGGCGATCATCGTAATTCCAAAAAGAAGTCTTTTCACACAATGCATTAAGACTTTCTAACTGATGATTTGCTACATCTGCCATTATATCTTTTTTATTATCAACCTTCATTTTTATCAGTGTTTTCTCCAATATGCCTTCAGCATACTGCCGCAAAGATTCAGCATTTTTTTTAGTTAATACTGCTACGTTTGCTTCTATTGCATTTGCTAATTCTTCTACCTTAACAACTCTCGCTTCAATACCTTCAACCGCGCTTTTTGAATCTCTTCCAAAACAAACATCTCTCAGATCAGTCAAAGGCCCTACAACCACACTGTCTCCAAGCCCTTTAGCAAAAGCAACCATTTTTACAGAAGCATCTGATAAAACATTAGGATTATTAGAATGATACCGTATTGTATATCCTGCAGCTCCAATTACTGATACATACGCAATCCAATGACGAACAAAATGATTAGGCATTCTCGCAGAAGCAATAGAAGATAAAACATCATCTTTTAATGAACCAACACGTTTTATTTTTAATCCTAATTCAGCGGCAATATAATCAAACTTAGTTTCATCAGTAGTATAGTGAGATGAAACCTGAACGCATGATAAAACATCAAACAACTCTTCTATCCACGTATAACAATCATCATATGCAACACCACTTTCTGTAAACGCGTGCACATGCCCAGTAAGCAATCCGAGTATAGTATATAGCTCATCTTGTTTGCGCTCTAATCTACGAATATTATTGCCAATCTCTTTTGCTTGAGCCTTACCCATAATCCATTTTGTTGGAGACTTACTAAAAAAGTAACTCAACTGATGATGTTGCTGATACCGCCAATAAACAATAAGATTATCAATTTCATCCAGTGCATTCACAATCTGACTACGTGCATCATTAAAAAAAACCTGCGCACAGGTTAATAAAAGAGCACTCGATATTTGTTCATATCGTTTATAACTATCACTATCAGCATCAGGCTCAACTTTCGCCATTTCCTGATGAGCAGAGCGAATGCGTGAAAGCAACGCAACGGTAGAAATTTTACTATAATTTTTAAAAAGATATCGTAACTCTTTTTTATACGACACATTTTCATCAGCATAACGAGATGAACTTTGCAAACAATGAACATCGGTATGTTTTATATACCGAGCTACTGCTTGTTTAAATTCAAGAGGAGATTTGTGTTGAGGCTTTTGAGATATTTTATCTACGTGATTTTGCGCAACTGCAAGAAAAGAATTCCCGGTTCCTGCCAATGACGTATCACACAGAAAAAAACCAAAAAAAGATAAAAATAATAACCTATGTATTGTTTGATTCACTATTGTTTCCTTATCCAAAAATGCCTGTATAACACGTATAATCTATACTTATATTATACCAGAAAAAAGGAATTAAGAAAGTGGCGCATTTTATTCAGACTGAAATTATCAAGATAGTGACACCATAAAACCATTAAGACGCTGCTGCATTTTCTGAATCTCATCATTGCAACGCTCTAATTCATTCAAGATTTTCATTTTTTTTGCATAACGCTCTGTCCGCTCAACCTTGTTTAAACAACTTTTTTCGCCATCAACATGATCATTTACGGTATCCAAAGAACTTTTTATTACTAAAAAAATGGTTTTTGATAAATCAGCCAAAACTCCCGTTGCATTAGTGCCAGAAACAATAATATCTCCCTCAAGCTCTATACATTGTTGCCCAGAGACATATTTTTTCTTATTTTTGGGCAATAGTATACATTCTTGTTCCATTGAGCAAGCACTACATACACCAATTATCACTACCAAAAGGCTGATATACTTTTTCATGGTTTCATTTTACTTTCTAAAATTAATCATACGCAGACCAATACGCACATATTGTGCAAATGATGCACTAATAAAAAATATCATAACACCGAGCATTGTATAATAGGTTTTAATCGGCATCCAACAAAAAAAATAACAGGCAAAAAGCCACATGATAAAAACCATTTGAATACAGGTGGTTGTTTTTCCCAAAAATGTTGGCTGTACATCTAAGTGCCCGCGGAGTCGATAAATAATAAAAGCTCCAACAATTTGTATCACTTCTTTGCTCACCACAAAAAGCACAAACCAACGTGGAACTGAAAATAATGGAGTCGTCACAAAAGCTAACGTAAAAAAGCACGTTATCAGCAATAATTTATCTGCTATGGGATCAAGACAGGCACCAAGAAATGTTTTTTCATTCAACAACCGAGCCAAAAGACCATCAATAACATCGGTACAACAGGCTACAAGAAAGAAAAAAAATGCGTGCCCCCAACAACTGGCGATCATGGCCCCAATAATAATAGGCACCAAAATTATACGTAAAAGCGTAAACAGCGTTGGAATAGTAATGCGCTTTTCCGCATCGGGCAAACGCCTCAATATACGTAAAGTAAATTTGGAAAGATTAATTTTTTTCATGAGATGCTTTTCACAACCACACTCACATCACGTAATGGGTATTACGATATCATTGTCACGACAATTGTATCATAAATATATCTATTTTTAAAAAGTTGATGCAATCACCGCACTACCAACACACAGCTCGCCATCATAAAACACCGCATACTGCCCCGGCGCAATACCTTGATCACGATCAGAAATCAACACAGTCGCCCGATCATCCTGAGCTTGTCGAAGGACATTAACATCATACTCAACAGCGCACTCATATCGCTGTGCGCCATGACGAAGCTTAACAAAAAAATTATTTTTATGCGGCTTTATCCCAGACAACCAATGAAACTTTTCAACAACAAAAGAATTACGTTCTTTTGCAGCATCATAATAATTACGAGAGATAAAAATTATATTCTTAAGAACATCTTTTGCAACAACGTACCACGGGCCACCACCAAGACCAAGGCCCTGCCGTTGACCAATAGTATAAAACCAAAAACCATCATGGCTTCCCATAACGTTGCCTGTTTCACTTTCAATCATTTGACCTGTCTGTGTACCAAGATGATGCTTAATAAAATCACTAAATTTAAATTTTCCTAAAAAACAAATACCCTGACTATCTTTACGATCTTTATTGGGCAAATTAAATTCATGCGCTAACGCACGTAGTTCACTTTTTTGCAAATGACCAATCGGGAACATAACCCGCTTAAGTTGATTTTGACTGAGATGAGAGAGAAAATAGGTTTGATCTTTAATTGCGTCTGGTGACTGAAACAGTTCAACAATGCCATTGTTTTCACGAATTTGGGCATAATGCCCAGAAGCAACTTTCTCAAAACTTGGGTCAATTCTATCAAGAAAAAGACCGAACTTAATACGTTGATTACATAAAATATCAGGATTTGGTGTACGTCCTGCTTTAACCTCTGCAATGGTATACGCTACCACTTCATCTTTGTACTCTTTTTGCAAAGAAACCACTTCAAGCGGAACATCAAGCTGTTCACAAACCTGCTTGACGAATGACAAGTCATTTTCCCACGGGCAATCACCCAGGTAAGAAAGTTCATCTTCCAACCAAATTTTAAGGTAAAAAGCGGTTACATCATGCCCTTGGTTTTTAAGCAATTGTAGCGCAACAGAGCTATCAACACCCCCGGAAACAAGGACCGCAATCTTCATTTTCTTCATTTCTTCCTTCAACATTCAACGTATATATGCTTTTAGCATACCATTTTC
>Ga0315284_10017837_pt1 | contig 10067 bp, 15 predicted proteins | sample YL17G09_16_MG_FD_203696 | JGI IMG/M metagenome (GOLD analysis project Ga0315284, IMG submission 203696) | Sediment microbial communities from Yellowstone Lake, YNP, Wyoming, USA - YL17G09_16 | ecosystem: Environmental > Aquatic > Freshwater > Lake > Sediment | place: USA: Wyoming | collected...
ACATCTACGGAGTTGGCACTTGGGAAGTAATCCATGTTGTCAACGTGGTTGGATGCAGCGTCCCGACCGCCTACATCTGGCTGAAAAGAGCTAGACAGAATCGTCCGGTCTATCCGTCCAACTTCATCGAGAAGATTGCCGAAGTTCTCAATACTCCCCTCGCCAGCGACCATGACATGTTGAACAAACTCGCCTACGATCCGACCTATTGGGCGAGTCTCCAACCGTCTTTCATAGAAGGTGTCAAAGCGACAATGGAAGACGCCATACCGATCCGTATCGAAAACGAACGCCTTGCAATCATCGCCAAAGCCGAAGCGGAGCGCAAGTCCGAAGAGAAGCGGAAGGAACAAGCCCGGCTCGCCGTTATTGCAGACGCCAAAGCCGAAGAGGAACGTATCGCCAAGGTCAAGGCTGACGCCCTCAATGGGATTGAAGAGAAGACCCGTGAAATCGAGCGCAACACTGAGGAAATCCGGCGTCTTAAGCTGGTAGCTGAAACCGGCATAACCGCCTGACCACCAACCCCTGCACAGCGCCCGCCTGCGGACCTCCACGAAGGCGGGCGCTGTCTTTTCCCGTTCTGGACCGAAGCACCGTCTTCACTTTATGATTCGAATCATAAAGTAACTACAACGAGACCACCTGATGCCGGTCTCAGGCCCTTGTCAACTAAATCATACATGACCGCTTGACAATAACGTTTGAAGTGCTAATGTATTGTCATGAAAGAAAAAGAACTAGCGATAGAAGGCAGCTACCTGTATCGTGAAGCCGACTTGCGAGCCCATGAGATTCTCGCTAGCAGACAAGCTGTCTTCAAGAAAATAGCTAGACAAGCTAGAGCGGCAGGAACCTATCACGAAAGCTCTTGTATGGCCTGCAACCTCGCTGCCACGAACATTGAAAGCGGTTGCCTAAAACACGGAGTTATTTCTGTCAGGACCGCTTGACAAACCAGAATTAAGTGATAGGTTAGGATCATGAACAATAACGTTTGAAGTGCTAATGTAAGTATCATGAAGAAAAGATACCAATCCAAGACTTCGCTGGACGGCTCTGGCGGGATAAATGTTCCGCAGACAAAAGGCTGGTCTCTCTGGTGCAATACCGACCCGAAGAAGCTGGCAAGAATCAGTGCAGCCAACTTGAAAAATCTGGTTGGACGGATTAAGTTAGTGCCAAGTGAAAAAGCCTATCACCCACTGAATGAGGAGCCCGCATGAAACCGCAACATGACAAAACCGAAACGAACCGCCCGCCGAAGAGAGTCCTTTGGTTGAAGGATCGTCGGCAAGAAGAACGTGAGATCCGCCAGGAAATGCGGGCGGCAGTGCGCTGAGTTTTCGCCAAAGGTTGCGTGTGAGTTGAGTCACGAAAACCGAAACCTGGACCCCGTATGGCAAACGTCAGCGGGGGACGAATCATAAAGTGAAAAGCAGCCATGGATAAAGAGGTTAAACTGTTTGGTCGAAACTTGAAGATCGTCAACATTCACCATGGACGGGGAAACCGCAAGGCTTACGTCTATGCCGAATTGTGGGACGATCACACTAACGAACTTCTCATAAGAGCTGAACTCTCCTACATCACTATGAGGCTCATGGTCGAAGCCTACAACAACTAAGAACAACCATGGACGAAACCGAAACCTGTCAACACTGCCAAGGTCAATCTTTCGAGGCCCGTCAAATGGGTCCGCACCTTGGCATCTATTGCAGCGACTGCGGCAAGTTGCATTGCTGGGAAAAGCAAACGCCCATCTATGACCCCGATTTCATCATGCCATTTGGCAAGCACGCTCACACTCCGTTAAGGAAACTCCCAACCGACTATCTTGATTGGGGAACTAAGAACCTTACCGGCTCTATGCAAGAGCGGTTTAAGCTTGCCCTAGAACAACGCTACAAGGACTTTGGACGGGCAATGTTCATCGTCTGTGAAGCCCTGCCCAAGGATGACAAGGGCTCTGTAAGCCTCAAGGCGGCTGTAGAAGCCTTTGCAGCCAAGCACCGTATCGACGTGGGACGGGTACACCAATACCTTGTCCTCTACCACGATTATCAGCCACGGCCTGACTGGCACACCATCACAGCGAACTACATCACCGGCTTGATTAAAGTCAGTTCATTCGGAAGCGAATAAACGGCACCCACTGAATGACGCTTGCGTACAAGGGCGTTGACTGCCCAGGTTGCGGCGTTGCCCGCTGGCGCAACAAACACTTTATGATTCGAATCATAAAGTGCTAATAGCTTTTTGTAAACAAACGGGCAAACTCAACTTGCAATCAGAAAATCCTGCACTATTGTATCTGTTAGTAACAAAAGAGACTAAGATGAAAACGTCAGTAGAACTTCGGGCTTGGCTGGTGGCGAACAAAAGCGAGATCACACACTTTCGCCCACGTCGCTGGTGCGGTTGCGATAAACTACTGCCATACAACCGAAATAAAGTCATTCCCCTTGTGAATGGTCCGTGGATTCCTGACACGCCGGAAAACGTAAACATGATTCGTGAAGTGCTTGGTAATGGCATGATTGAAGATCCACTGACTTGACCTCCCACCTCGACCTGCTACCTTAGCCTCAAATACGCACGAAAGATTTGCAAAACGCCGGGAAAAAGAATCGGACGCCTTGACATTCCCGGTTCAAGTGCTAATGTAGTAGAAGTAAGGAGAAGCAACGCTTCGCCTTGCTTAAACGAAGTGAGACTTCTACTTACTTATTGATAGTTGAAGAACAAAGGAACAGCAACCATGAAGACAGCCCTGTACAAATGCACGGGTTACCAACCGGAAAAGTGCCTGACACGATACCGGCTTGAAACCGTGCGAGGATCTTCGACAGAACATTTCTGTCCATCCTGCAACAAGGTTCGGAGCTTCTTGCGTATCCGTGGTACGACCAAGGACGGCGTTCACCTGATTTTCATGCCCTTGCACAATGCCAGATTAACGGTGGATGAGAACATCAGCGAGTTGGATCTTCGCCATGCTGAACCGCTTTTCTTCGCACGTCCCTTCGGTAAGCGTGAGACATACACCGTTCATCGGGGTTTCGTGATCGTGCGCCACACGGTGCGGCACAGCAACGATGACACGCACCGCTGCACAGTGGTCTATGCCTTCGGCAAGTGGGGCAGACAGCCTGCCGGAACCTATCACATCACCTCTGACTGCACCGGCATCGCCCAGGCGAAACGGCTCATCGATGACATCCTGAAGGTAAACCACTGGGACCGCAAAGCCTGAGCCTTCACCCTCTGAATACGCCCCCGCACATGACCGCCACTAGCGCCTTGCGTCCCTAATTCCCCTTCACAGGAACGGGCAACGGAGCAACGCTAGGGGCTTTCCATTTTCCACCGCCGCCTGGTGTCGTGCTCGCACAACCCCTGTTCATTCGCTTGCGAATGAACGACACTTTATGATTCGAATCATAAAGTGTCTAGACCCCGCCCACCTGATGGTCGCCAGATCCTTCAGGACGCCTTCACTACTCCAACATTTCTTTGCACAACCGCTTGACATTTGTTCTTTACGGTGCTAGGTTATTGGTGTTGACAGGAATAGAGGCAACGAAGGACAGACCAAAATGAACCCCAACGTCAGACCCGTAACAGCCGACACCCTGCGGAAAATCCTGCAAGATGGGCAGGAACAGGACAACGCCCTTGTGCGTGCCTTTGAGTCCGTGATGGAAGCCACGAAGGCCCAGGACGGTAAGCCCCTCGGCAAGCGTTTCCTGGACCAAGTCCAGAAGACGATCCCCTTTGCCCGCTACGATCACGTTGCCTCCATGACCTACATCGCCTTTCAGATGGACGGACAGGACCACCGCATTTTCCTGTCCTATGACGCTCAGTTCCGCACCGACCAACTCAGGGAGCACAACACTCCCTGCACAGTCGGAGCCTGCAACCGCACGCTAGACCGTTCCCGCTGGTTGGCCGATCCCCAAGCCCTTGACGCCCTCGCCATCCAGATCACCGCCTACAACGAAGCCCGCTATGCGCTCCAGATGTGGGAGCGTGAGAAAGGGCACACCTTCCCCGACAGCCTCGCACTCAAGGGGCTGCACGATAGGGATTGACAAGTTCGCCAGAGAGTCGGCTAAATGACAGCGGACCCGGCACGATAGCCGGGACCGCTCGCTTTCACGGCCTCCCCATTTAACACTTTATGATTCGAATCATAAGGTGCAGTTCTTTCGTTCCGTCAGATCGAAAACAATTAGCTCCAGGCGCTTGACTTCTCGGCTTGCGAGTGTATGGTATTTAACAGTGAAGAGAACGAGGAGCAAAGGCAGCGACCATGAAGACAATCAAAGTCACTTTCGAGGATGGTAACACCATCATCACGTTTATCAATGGTACGGTGTTTGAAATCCTCACTTACTATATCGAACAATATTTCCAGTTTGGTGACACGCAAGAACATCCTGGAGACAAGATAGTAAAGGCCATCAAAGTCGAGTTCCTAACGTGAACGATACCCAAGAAAACCCGAAACTTTGGCACCCCGAAACGTCCCTTTGGCGTAAAGCCTATGCCTGGGTACTGTGGAACGTCGGAGCCTGGTTGTGCAGTGAGGAACTGTGATAATGCCAGCAAGACAACAAAGGGAGCAACTGATACGAGAGCGCCTATGCTTTGAGGCAGGCGCTTACTACGTCCCGCGCCTGCCAATCGAAGGGTACGACAACAGACATTTTACGGCCTTCAACGTAGTAGGAACCTACGTCAAGACTGGCCAACGGTTTGCCAGCAAGACTTACGTCTTAGGTACTGGAATGCACGCCATTGAGGATTTCCACAAGTTACTTGCATGTTGGAACCGGACAGACGAATGGAAATACGAACAAGGAGCATACGATTTCACTCCCCGACTGCTTGCATTTAACGATTGCGGCAGTATGATATAAGTAGGTGAGGCAAGCCGAAACCTTGCCTAGTCACAGGAGATACGACGATGAGAAAGATAGCTACCTTCACTTGGACTGTTACCGTCGATGTTCGTGACGACTTCGACAGCGAAGATCCCGAACACTTCAAGGTCGCCCTCAATGAAGCGTGGATGAATGTTCATGAAAACAATGGCGAACTGACGGACGAACAGGACGAGGACAACTGACCATGGACAGAGTTCTAACCATCGCGGGCGATACAGCCAAGTGGGCAGCGCAACGCCCGCCGCCAGCTTTCCCAGGTTTCAAGGAAAAACTGGTTAAGAAGTCCGACAAGCTGGAGTTGTGGTTGACGGACAAAGGGAAGTTCGAGTACCGCCTGATGAAAGGAAAGTACATCATCGGAGTTCAGGCAGTCAGCGGCTGACGAACAATCGTGAACGAAGAAGCCCCGGCCATTTGGCTGGGGCTTTTGCCTTTCCCGGTTTGAATGACACTGGAATGGTAGCAGACGCCGGGGAAGCTCAGGTCCGCCGCCCCGGCTATGGCCACTTTATGATTCGAATCATAGAGTGGTATAATGAATAGAGTTTTAGGACGGGTAAAATCGATTACATCACAGGATGATTGCGATTTAAGATTTTACCTTTTTCTTTCCCCGAAGGGTGTTCCCAACCCCTTAACCGCCCCTTCCTTGCCTTCTCTTCGTTTTTCCAAAATCAGGGGGACCCTATACCCACCACATAGAAAAATTTCTTATAAACTGGGGGGACCCTAACCCCCACCCCCATAAAAATTTTCCAAAATCTGAAAAACAGGGGTTACCTTTTCCGTTACTGAATATAAATAGAAGACTGTTTTGCTGGAGATATAAATGGAAGACTACACGTACATAAAATATCAATACATAGTTATTAAATCTATGGCTCCGTTAATTAGAGAAGGAGATTATGATCCTTATTCTCCCGAGCGTACTCCCAAAAAGATTGTGACGAAGGATTTCGAGGTTTTAACCGTTGACGACATTGATTCTGTTGCTATAAGGAAATTGATAAAACGTCGTTTTTCTTCTGACATTTTACAAATTGTAAAGTTTTATTTTCCCAAGGATGTTGTTCATAAGACTTTTTTCTATGTTTCGACCGACGATTGTCATTATGCTTCTGAGGAAGAGTTTGTCAAGGCGTTATATTCAGGGGATTCAAAAAACGAAAAAAGGAAACTTCGTGAACTGGAAAGACAAAAAGAGGATGATGACGATCCAAGAAGTTTGGAAGAGATAATCAGGGACATAAAAGGTTATCATCCGGCTGAAGACGAAATAATTCCTTCATCTGACAGGAATGCTTTCCCAAGGGATGATGATTACGAATATGAGGATGAATTAAAGCAAGTAAGGCTAGAGAGGCTTGACAACGAGTTATCTGTTAGGAGGACTTTCATTGTTTTAAGAAAGAGATTGATGAAATTGTTAAAGAAATACAGAGCGACCAAATACGGGAACGATCCTTCCTACAGCAAATCTGAGCTTCCTGGTATGGAAGATTCCATAAGACGTTTAGTTGAAGAACTAAAACCTATTAAGAGCAAACTAAACTGGTACAATCGTTCAAAAACGGAAGAATCTCTTACTCCTGACGTGATAACTGATTTTGAGCAACAGGAATTTGAGGCATGAACTGGTATTTCAAATTTATTTCTTCTGCCGCTGAGATACATCCTTACAATTACGAAAATTGGGACGAGTACCAGGAATCTATCGGCATGGAACCGATAGACCCCGAAATAGTTGGAACTGAAGCCGAAAGATCTTTCAGTGAGTCGAAGATCAACTTGGATCGAAACAAGGATATAAGTCGAGTTGTCATGTTGGATGGTAAAGTTATCGGTTCTATAGCAAGTGGTTGGAGTGTTTACGACAAAGTGGCAAAATTTGCTTTCGACATGGCGATAAAACCTGAATACAGAGGAAATGTCAGTCTTCTATTCAGGATGATAGAAGAAGGGATAAAAATGTTCAGGCAGGACGCTGGGGATTACGAAGAGATGGGGAATTATGTAGAAATGGTTGTATGGGTAGTGAATAGGAGACTGATAAAAGTACTAGAAAGATTTGGGTTCGAAGTAGACGAAGATTATGGAGATGGCGGGGCGCACATGTCATATAGACCTTAAGTAGGGATTTGTTTTTGCGATGATAGTACACTCAATTCAGAACAAATATATTAAAGAAAGGGGCGCTTTTGAAGCTGACTCTCTTTCTTTCGGGAACATATTCGGTGCCGCCGATTTCAGGAAAGTGATTCCTTTAGGGAACCCGGCATTGTTGAACATAACAGATCTGTTGTCTTCTGGAAAAACGAAAAGTGGAAGTAAATACAAGGTTAACATAGAAGACAGCACTGCGACGAAGGAAGGCGACAAGAGACTATACAATGCTGGCAGAGTAATAGGAAAGGAATTAGGCAAAGAATATTTGGATGAATGGTCTCGTCAGGCTGACAGAAAAGATTTTGGTTCCGGTCTTTCGATTATTATAAGCAGGCATCCCATTGATATAATGAGGATGAGTGATCATGATGGGATACGATCATGTCATTCTCCGAATCGTGAATATTTTCAATGTGCTATAGAGGAGTCGAAGAATGGTGGGGCTGTGGCATACATTGTAAGCTCTTCCGATCTTGAGAATATTGATTTACAAGCGCAGGACATATTTGAAGATAACGATAGAGATATTAGGGGAATAGTTCCATTTTCCAGGATGAGATTGAACAAGTATTCGTCTACGGAATCGGAGTTTGGTGAAGAGATACTAGTTCCAGTAAACAAATCTTATGGAAGAGGGATTTCAGGTTTTTACGAGTCGGTAAAGAACTGGGCTAAAGGCAATCAGCCGAGATTGACGGTGAATACAATAGATGAGCATTTCAACAACTTAGCCAGGTATGGTGGTTCGTATTCCGACTACAACGACGGTGATATTTTCAACGAATTTTTCGACACGGAGAATTTCAAGGGGAATGCGATTTACGAAGGTGAAGTTGAGGGCAGTCATCTAGTTGACATTTGGAATGAAGAGATACAAGGTTTTTGGGAAGAAGAGACTAATAGTCTTGAACATACGCATGTCTGGGCAGAAGCGGTCATATCTGACAATATAGTTTACATAAGTAGTGCGTTCAATTTGGAATTTTCTTTTGAAGACTTTGACAGTGTTGTTTTTAATAAGACAAGCCATCATGACAAACTAAAAGTTTTCGATAAAATTCTCGACGAGTTAGGGAGTATCAATGAAATTGAGGATGTTAGTAACGGAATCATCAGGGTTGATTTCGATAGGAATCCTGAGAATCCAGACGAATTGCGTGATGAAATTCGGCAATTCGCATGGTTTGAGAAGTCAAAATATAAAGAGGCGAAAGCTGGTATTTACGATTGGTTGGTTGGGATAGGAGCTATAGAAGAGACGGAATTGCATGAGAAGATAACGGAAAAGCGTCTTGAATTCGCCAATATGAGAATCTATTCGGACGGAGAAGGCGTTTATGAAGTTTCTTTTGAGATAGCTATTCCCAAGATACCGGACGAATTGCTTTTAGTTCAAGGTGTGAAAGACGATATCAAAACTGAATTACAGAAGAAGATTTGGGACAAGTTGAGTAAGGCATACTATGTTTATACAAGTCAGCTTTCGTTTATTGAGGGTGAAGATTTGTCGATTTCCGTTCAATTTCCGCAATTGGACATCCTGGTTTACAATAGTAATAAGACAGACATATTGATTTCCTGGATTTTTGAAGTTCACGAGTTTACGGTAAGGAATCAGAAAGTTCTGATGAATTTCTTCAAGTTTTTGGACAAGAATTTTGCAAGTTTATCTGATTCGATTTACAAGGAGATGACAGTGGCGATTGACGAGATATTAAAAGTTATCAAGGGTCCATATTACGGGAAGAATTGGTATGATAGGTCAAGGGTAATGGAAGAGAGGATTAAAGCTGATCAAGCTGATAGGCAGCAAGCCTTGGATGACAAAGGGACTGTGATTCCGGTTAACTAGAATTTTCGTGGTATAATTGACTTCAGCAAACTCGCTTGAAAAGTTACAGTTTAGTGTTATAGTGTTAAGAAACAAGGAGAAGATCTATGTCATACTACAGTGTAAACAGGGACGATAACGATTTAAGGATCGTAGTTTGTCCGAGTTGTTCCACTCCAGAGGAAAAACAAGCAGACGTTACAGTTTCAGACGATGTAATTCCTTATAAAGCCGAAGGTCATTTATTGAATCTTATGAAATGCAACAAATGTGGAGCGTATTTCAGTTTTTACGAAGAGGATGGTTTAAGGAATGTAACAAAGGCAGTAGCGAAGAAAGCTTTAGAGAGAGGGGATTGTGATATGGAGGCAGATGGTCGTGATCAGCATGGTCATTCATATTATGTCATCTTTAAGCATAAACCTCCGACGATACCGACGGTTGAATATTATGCTTTAAGGTGGCCAAAGGACGATAAAGAGTATAACAACAACAGATTTGAGAAATGGTTAAAAGGTCTTCCCGAGGTTAACGATTTTATAAAGTACAGTGAATTTTATGACAACATTGATTTTGCGAGGATGCAGGAGAATTATTTGAAGCAGCAGAAGAACGAATGGTTTCATTAGGAAAACAGGAAGTTATGTTTGTCTATTTGAATATAGAAGAAAAGACAAAGGGCAGACATGAACTGGTATTTACGATACATAAATTCTGCAAGGGCGAATCCTGATTTTGAAGTTATAGAGAAGAAAGGTCCGAAGAAGGATCAGAGCGGATTGAATTTTTTTGATGAAAATTGGAAAATGGGAGATGATTTCATCAAGAATTATGGTAAAGAATGGATAAAGAGAGAGGAGTTTGTCAAAGATTATAGTTGGTCAGTTCCTACTGAGGAAGCGATAAAGAAGCTTAAGACTTTCATAGGTGGTAAAAAGGTTTTAGAGGTTGGTTCTGGTTTAGGTTTATGGGCGAAGTTATTACAGCTGAGTGGGGTTCACATGACTCCAACAGACAGTTTTGAGAGTCATGGTACTGGAAAAGCAAAAAGAGATCCATACAGGCAGTTTACTGATGTTGAGAACATTAAAGGGACGAAAGCTGTCAAAAAATAT
>Ga0315284_10017838_pt1 | contig 10067 bp, 9 predicted proteins | sample YL17G09_16_MG_FD_203696 | JGI IMG/M metagenome (GOLD analysis project Ga0315284, IMG submission 203696) | Sediment microbial communities from Yellowstone Lake, YNP, Wyoming, USA - YL17G09_16 | ecosystem: Environmental > Aquatic > Freshwater > Lake > Sediment | place: USA: Wyoming | collected...
CTGGAGGAACAGCCATTGCAGGGCTTCACACCTTAGAGGAGGGTGGGCTGAGAACCACCCTCATGAATACTGTCGAAGTGGCCACCCAAAGGTCCAGGGCCCTTGGGGAAATGATCAAGAATAAGATGGCCAGTGATTAATTTTTTAAACTTCCCTTTAAATGTGAAAATTTTTTCCTTGACAGCTTTTTTTATTTATGTAATGGTTTAACCATTCTAATATTCATGCATCTTATCTATGTTTAAACAGGCCAAAAAAAATAGAGCATTTGAGGATGTTATTTCTCAAATCCAAGAGTCTATCTTCCAAGGGAGACTCAAGGAAGGTGATAAACTTCCTGGTGAAAGAAAGCTTAGGGAAATATTCAAGATCAGCCGGGGAACGTTACGGGAAGCACTCCGGGCTCTGGAACAAAAAGGACTAATTACTATCAAGACGGGTGTTCGTGGAGGAGCCTTTATATGCCCAGTGGATAACAAGCTGATGAGTGAGAGTCTCGATCTTTTGCTCCGGGATCAAAAAATTACCTTGAAAGAGTTGGCTGAATTCAGGGAGGCGGTAGAAGGATTAATTGCTGCGAAGGCAGCGCAAAAAGCTAAGAAAGTGGATCTGAGACAGCTAAATAACATTCTTGAATCAATAAAAAATGATTTGGAGGCAAGTCCATTTGATTGGAAAGCAGTCATAACCAAAGACAACGAATTTCATCTGAGTTTATCTCGAATTGTAAGAAATAGAGTTTTTGAATCCATTTTGAATACAATTTACGAAAACATTTATAAATACTTTGACCGTTTTTTATCAAAAAGGCGTAGATTACAAGTAAAGAATTATCGGGACCTATGTAAAATTATGGAGGCTATCGAAAAAAAAGACTCCCAAAAGGCTCAAACTTTTATGCAAGATCATATCAGATATTTCAATCGGATAATGGAGAAGGAATACAATGCAAGAGAGAACATTAGACGAAGTGATAGTTCGGTGTGAAGGGATTGCTTAGGTAGAAATTGTCGATAGTGAGTTAGTAGAAAAATAAATTAGGAGGGAGGCTTCATGAAACCAAGAATTGAGAGGATACAAAGAAAGATCTCTGAATTGGGGATTGATGCGCTAGTTCTGGCGAAACCTTCGAACACTATGTACGCAAGCGGTTTTCGTGCACTAGATTATACTCGATGGGTCATAACAGTTGTTCCCGCCGAAAAGGAACCAGTTCTAATAGTACCCAAGTTAGATGAGGCCGCCGCGAAAGAAGGGGGGTGGGTGAGAGATCTTCGGGCTTATGTGGAGGTGCCGAGCAATACAGCACGAGGCATTAAAGGCATACTTAAGGACGAGAGGGGTTTCGCTTTTTTCACAGGATCGTATGACATATGGCCTGAAGAGGATCCTTTTGATTTACTCCTGGACGCCATACGAGAGAAGAATTTAGAAAAATCAGCCATTGGTGTAGAAGAAGACTATCTGCCGATCAAGTACTACGATTTTCTGAGAAAAAAGCTGCCCAACGCTTCCTTCAGAGATGGAGGTGAAGTCATCGCACAAATGAGGATGATCAAATCTGAAGAAGAGATTGAGCTCATGAGAAAAGCGGCCCATATAGCGGTTGTGGCTTTGAAGGCAGCTTTAGAAACCGCCGGAGCAGGGGTGAGCGAATTTGCTTTAGACGGCGCGGGCGACGAGGCGATCAGAAAGGAGGTCGCAGAAAAAATCGCTGGGCATACCGTTGAGCTGTTGGTTGGTTTAACTCTTTCTGGACCGAAGACGTACAAGCCGCATCAGTGTTCTTCATCCCGTATTTTGCAGAAGGGTGATCTTGCGGTTCATATTAGACAAGACATCGTAGATGGATACGCCGCCGAGTGCGAGAGGACCTTCTTTATTGGACAACCGGACAAGAGCATGGCTAAGGCCTTCAATGCAGCGGCGGATGCCCAGCAAGCCGCCATCGAGATAATGAAGCCGGGAGTCGCGGCTGAAGAGGCCGACGAGGCGGCACGAGAGGTAAGAAAGAAGGCCGGATACGGACCTGAGACGTGGGGGGGGCACAGGACGGGCCATGGAATGGGCCTGGAATATCATGAACCCCCCTACCTACGACACTTGGACAAAACTGTTTTGAAACCGGGTATGACGTTTGCCGTTGAGCCAGGGATCTATATCCCGGGACTTGGAGGATTCAGACACTCAGACACGGTTCTGATAACCGAAGGCGGATGTGAAATTCTGACGGCGTACCCTCGAGACTTGGAATCCCTGGTAATTGAGTGCTAGTGCAGTGGTACATTAATATCTTTAGAATATGCCAAATGTGTGCTACTGGCCTCATGTGGAAGCTATCCGAGCCGTTGTGATGGGGCATGCCCAGAGTGGTCTCCTTAAGGGAGAGAAAGGAGGGTAAATTATTGAGAGACTTGTGTCCTAAGAGATGTGTTATCCTAAAGAACTTAGAAAATTGAGAGGAGGGGTAATGATGAAAAAAATTCTGATTACGGTGACTATCGTAGCGTTGGTTTTGTCTATCCCAAACAGTTATGCTGCAGAAAAGTTCAAGCCGCTGCCGGAAATAAATGTTTTGACGTATACACCAGAACAGTTCTTAACAGATCACGAAATGGCCAATTACATAGCCGAACAGTGGAGAAAGCTCGGGCTGCGTGTAAAGGTCAAGCCTGAGGTTTTTCCCAACCCCATGGTAGAAATATGGTTTAAGACTCGTACATTCGATTGCATTATGGCTAGTTACGGCGACCATCCTGCAAGGTTGGAGCCTGATTTCTTCACAAACGCCAAATTTCATTCGAGCTATAGTGTGCCCGGTGGCTGGAATACCGGGGAGTATAAGAATCCAGATTTCGACAAAATCGGCGAAGAACAATTGAAAATCTACGACCCTGAGAAGAGAAGAGCGCTCATATACAAGTTGCAGGAGATACTCTACAACGATCAGCCGTTAACTGTGGTTTTATTTGCTATAGACAACTATGGAATGAACGTATCAAGGGTTGAACTCGACTACGTCCCTGCCTCTGGAGCGTTAAAATCAATATGGAACTACCCTAGGGTTAATCCGAAGGGGACTGATAGGGTGGTAAAGTTCGGGTTAACTGAAGACCTAAGGACCTGGAATCCCGTAGCGGCGTTCCAAGAGAACGATTTTAGGTTTCTCCAGTTGGTTTACGACAGACTTGTACAGGTGGCCCCTGACGGATCAGTGAGCATGTGGGCTGCGAAGAGTGTTAATGCCGTTGATGACACGACCATTGATGTAATATTGAAAGAAGGCCTGAAGTTTAGTGATGGGACTCCATTAACTGTCGAAGATGTAAAATTTACCTATGAATATTTGAAAAAGTGGGAGGCACCTTATTACAAAAAATATCTGGAGCCAATCAAAGAAGTAAAAATAGTTGATAAAAACAAAGTGAGGTTTTATTTAAGTCGTCCATTTTCACCCTTTATCATGAACACTCTCGGGCAGGTTTTCATAATTCCCGGGCACATTTGGAAAGATATACCTCAGAAGTTTGGTCTTGCGAAACCACAAGATTATCGGAATATTCCGCCTATTGGAAGTGGAATGTACAAATTGGATTATTGGAGAGAAGGCCAGGAGTTTCGGCTCCTCCGTAATCCTGAGCATTTCATGGCTCCCAAGGCGGATGCTCTGAACATCGTCTTCGGTTCGGCAGAGCTGCAAACCGCCGCTTTGAAAATGGGAACGATTGATGTGGCAACCGTAAAGATAATGCCGGCAGTGGCAAAAGAATTAGAAAAAGAGAAAAACATCAAACTTTTTAAGACGACGGGCGTTGGATACCATATGGTTGAGTACCACTGTGGTAGGCCACCTTTTAGCGACAAGACACTTAGAGAGGCACTCTCCTATGCAGTACCCTATGAAAAGATCATTAACGAAGTCTTCTTGGGTGACGCCAAGAGGAGTGCTTCAACAATTTCCCCGGACAATGCATTTTGGCATAACAAAAACCTAAAGCTGAAGGATTTTGACTTGGAAAAGGCAAGGAGGATTCTTAAGGGGGCTGGATATCTCTGGGATGAGCAAGGGAGACTTTGTTATCCAGCGAAATAATATACTCCAGGCGTTCATGACATTATCAAGCAACACAGCAAGAGGCGGCTGGACAGTTGAGAACCAGCCGCCACTTTTTCGCTCTTGCAGCCGCGATGTGTAGATGTGTAAAAGATGATCTCGGTCATTAATTTAAGAATGTACTTCCCGGTCGTTACTGGCATAAGAGGTTTGTTTTCCCGATCAAAAGGGAAATATGTTAAGGCTGTTGATTCTATCAGCTTTGACATTGAAGATGGAAAGGTTCTGGGATTGATTGGTGAAAGCGGTTGTGGAAAAACGACAACAGGGAGAATACTCGTAGGTTTAGAAAAACCAACCTCTGGTGACGTTCTCATTGACGGTGAAAGCAGCCAAGTCTTGAGAAAAAGAGACCAAAAAAGTTTCTATCGCCGTATTCAGCTGATTTTTCAGGATCCTTATGAATCGATAAATCCAAAATATCGCGTAAGTAAAGTGATTTCAAGGCCGTTAGAATATCAAGGTTTCCACGATAAAAAGAGTATACGACGGAAGACAATTGACGCGTTAGAACGTGTTGAATTGAGGCCCCCTGGGGATTTCCTTACTGAATATCCTCATCAGCTGAGCGGAGGGCAGAGGCAGAGACTGTGCATCGCACGGGCCATTGTACTCAACCCCCGCTTTATAGTGGCTGACGAACCTATCTCAATGCTTGATGTGTCGATCAAGGCAGGGATATTAAGGCTGCTTAAGAACCTATCCCGGCAGATTAATCTTTCAATGCTATATATTACGCATGATCTTGCAACGGTGGGTTATATCTGCGATGAGATCGCCATCATGTATCTCGGGAAAATAATTGAGTTCGGACCAACGGATGCGGTCTTAGATCGTTGTCTTCACCCTTATACAAAAGCTTTGATTTCGGCCATCCCGATACCTGATTTAAATGTGAAGAGAGAAGAGATTAGAATACTTGGGGGGATTCCGGATGCGGTTAATTTGCCGCAAGGATGCAGGTTCTTTCCGAGATGCCCAATCTCTATCCAGAAGTGTTCTGAAACAGAGCCCGACCTAAGAATGAAAGAAGGAAAACATTCAGTTGCTTGCCATCAAGTATTTGTTTGATCTGTTGCCTTATTCGCCGCGAAGGCGGAACAAATAAAGGCGATATTTAAACTCTAAAAAGGCAAACAGGCGAGATGAAAAAGTACATTATTCAAAGAATCGTTTTTATGATTTTCACCTTATTTACATTGGCTACGCTCATGTTTTTTATGTTTCGATTATTACCAGGCGACCCAACCATGACAGTTGTGAGCCCTGCGTTGAATCCAGAAACACAGGAAGCGATGAGGCGGCAGTTTGGCCTTGATAAGCCATTATACGAACAGTATATCGTTTACCTGAAGAACACTGTAAGATTGGATTTTGGTTTTTCATTTCAACATTCCAGGCGGGTAAGTGAGATGATTTCTGGCAGAATGTCTAACACCCTGGTTTTGATGCTCACCGGGTTGATTTTATCCTATTTGGTAGGTATCTTGCTGGGGGCTTTTATCGCCTGGAAAAGAGGGGGTAAGCTAGAGATCGCGGTAGTCATCATCTCAACCGCGTTTCAGTCTGCGCCCATATTTTGGCTTGGCATGTTGGCCCTTCAATTATTGTCAGTGAAGCTGGCCCTTTTCCCGATAGGTCACATCGTCACCCCTGGTGTTCATAGGACGAGTTCGCTTAGCATGTATCTGTCTCTAGATTTCTTGCATCATCTGGCTTTGCCGCTCATAGTAACAACTCTTTATCACACCTGTTTTCCTCTTTTGACTATGAGAAGCAGTATGCTCGAGGTTTTCGGTGAAGATTTTATTGAATTGTGTAAGATGAAAGGGCTAAGCGCAAAGAAAATTATGTACAACCACGCGATGAGAAATTCGCTCTTGCCTATCGCCACTACAATTCCGTTGATTGCGGGTTGGGCGGTTGCTGGTTCCGTTGTCATAGAGACTGTTTTTTCCTGGCCAGGGCTCGGACTGCTGATGGTTGAGGGCGTTCGAAGAAATGATTATCCCGTCGTGCAGGCATCTTTTCTGCTCATTGCTGTACTCACAATAGTCGGAAATTTTATTACAGATTTGCTTTATGGTTTGTTAGACCCGAGAGTTGTATATGACTAGACGGAAGGATTCAAGGTGCCAGGCGATCGAGCTGCTCATATTGGTGGCGTAGGGAGAAAGGTGGTCGTGACCGTATGGCATATTGTTCGAGTAATCCGCAATGTATCAAACAATCAAATAGTTTATCGAGGGTTGCTACGCTGATTTTGAAGAGCTTGAACATGGGGGAGTTAAATTCGTGTCCTGAAATTAGTGTATGGACTGATGCCAGAGGACATTATAGTTTGGTGCTCGTAAACTTCATTCGCCAACGAGAGGACTGTGATAAGAGAGTTTCTTAAGTTCATAGCCCAGCAAAAACTTGGAGTAGCTGGATTAATGGTTTTTGTATTTTTCGTGATACTGGCCATATTTGCACCATACATCGCCCCCTACGAGCCACTTGAGAGATGTTATAATTCGAATGGCGCCCTAGCGCGGCTGGAGGAACCCTCAGGTAAGCATCTATTTGGGACGACAGTATTTGGCAGAGATGTATTCAGCCAAGTCATCTGGGGATCTCGGCCAGCACTTATTATTGGCCTTTCTACTGCCATTGGGGTAATTATCATCGGCGTAAATATCGGATTAATAGCCGGTTATTATGGGGGGTGGATCGATAATCTATTGATGAGGTTAACCGATATTTTTATGGGAGTTCCATTCCTCCCTTTCATAATAGTTTTGCTTTCTCTGATAGGTAAAAACATGTGGTTGATCGTTCTTTCTATGGTGCTCATTATGTGGAGAACCGCGGCCCGAGTGATAAGATCTCAGGTTTTAATATTGAGGAAACGACCTTTTGTAGATGCCGCAAGAGTTTCAGGAGCGAGCCACCTCAGTATTATCTATTTTGAAATTGCTCCCAATGTTTTTCCACTGGCTCTTGTCCATATCGCTTTTGCGCTCGCTTGGGCAATCATAACCGAGGCAAGTATAAGCTTTATTGGTTTTGGGGATCCTGAGTTAATTAGCTGGGGAACGATTATTTACCGGGCCTTTTCAGCCCAAATGATGGGTAAAGCCTGGTGGTGGGTTGTTCCCCCCGGAGCCGCTATCATGAGCCTGGTCACAGCCGTTTATTTTATAGGTAGAGCTTACGAAGAACTATTAAATCCAAGGTTGAGAAAAATTTGACGAATTATGGATTGAAACCTCGGCCTCGACATTTTATGTTAGCGTATCTGGCGGGACCGGAGCCACTTTAAGTGGTGGAAAGGATCTTGTTATGGCGAAGCCGAGGAGGCTTTCCGTTGCGTTGAAGTGTCGAATCGTTGGTGAGCTATAGAACGGGACCACAGGCCCAGCGCAACTGTGCCGGCGCCATGACATTTCTTCTGGCTTCCTTCATTGCTGGAAAAAGCAATACAGCTGGTACCTGGGTAAAACGTACGGGCGACCGAGTTTTTCCTGCAAAAGGTCTAGAAAATCGCGGATAACATTGTGTAACCTTTTTGCACGATTTCTCGAATCGACAAGCAGAAGCTATGAAAGAGCGGAAACATCCGATGCCTCTCTTGCAATTAGTTGACCTGAAAACGACTTACAGAACTGAAAAGGGAAATGTTAAGGCTGTCGATGGTGTTTCTTTTCGGATAGAAAGAGGGATGAATTATGGTCTTGTCGGGGAATCGGGGTGTGGAAAATCGACTCTGGTAAAATCTATTATAGCCTGTTTACCCCCCAATGCCTTCATTGCGGGGGGACAAGTCTTTTTTGAGGGAAATGATCTTACCAGTCTTGACGACGATATTCTTCGAAAGATTCGCTGGAAACAAATCTCTATGATCACCCAAAGCGCAATGAATGCACTTGATCCGGTTTATAGTGTCGGAAGTCAAATTGTGGAGGCTATTCAAACCCATGAAAAAGTTGGTTATTCGGAAGCAAAAGAAAGGGTGGAAAAGATGTTTGCTTTGGTAGGCATTGAAAAGAATAGGTTTTCGAACTACCCTCATCAGTTTAGTGGAGGAATGAGACAGCGGTCCATAATTGCTATGGCACTCATTTTGGAGCCCTCTTTGGTTATTGCCGATGAACCTACAACAGCCTTGGATGTTATCGTGCAAGATCAGATATTTAAGAAAATAAGGGAATTGCAGACGATTATCGGTTTTTCGATGCTCCTTGTTACCCATGATATTGCAGTAGTGATCGAAAATTGTGGCGAGATCGCTGTCATGTACGGCGGCAAAATGTTAGAACTGGGTGACATACGTGAAGTAATCGATAACCCATTTCATCCATATACGATGGGGTTGAAAAACTCGTTTCCAAATATCAGGAATCGACATAATGAACCGATTTCCATTCCCGGATTTCCTCCCAATTTGATTGGAGACTTAGTGGGATGCAGATTCTATTTGAGATGTCCTTTTTCATTTGAGAACTGTTCATTAGAAGAGCCCAAGATGACTCAAGTTGGGAAGAACCATTATGTGGCCTGTCACAATATCAAAAATGCAGACGAAATTAGGGAGAGAGCGGAGCATCCAGAGACTTGGAAACAAAAAATCTCTCTACAATGATATGATCAGTTTTTCAGAGTCCTGCCGACATTGGATAGGTTCTACGACGGAAATAGTTGTGATTATTCAAAATCATTTGGTAATCTGAATGCTTTCTGCTTAGTCTCCGAAAGTTGCGGCAAAGACGACTCAAGTCCTCAGAATCTCTAAGCGTACCGCGAAACAGCAAGAGATGGGCATGGGGAAGACTCCGTATGTGGGAATGGATACCGGCATACCTGCTTATTGGCCTTCTCAGACTTTGGACTGATACGAATCATTTCAGAATTGTCGCCGTCTAGCATACAACGGCCGCCTCTAACGAAATGTGGCAGCTCTCAGATGAGGTCCATGCCCTTGTTGAGCCGACCTCGATCAAGACACCAGAGATAGATGAACAGCGTTCATTCATCCCGAAACCAGGATTGGAAGGAGTCAGCGCTTAACACATCGTTCCAGCGCCAACGCGCGCCGCTGAACTCATTCATTATACTCTCTTTCGAAAATCATAAGCTCCAACTACAGGCAAATCCTAACTCTTTGAAGTCAACTACTATTAGTTTAGCCCGAATTGCAGGAAACAGGGTTTTTAAATCTGTTCTATACACGATTTATGAAAATATTTACCCGTATTTTGATCGCTATCTGTCAAAAGGGCGTGAATTAATGGAAAAAAATTACCAAGATTTATGCAAAATTGCAGAAGCCATCCAGAAAAAAGATCCTCAAAGGACACAGAAGCTCGTGCAAGATCACGTCAAACGATTCAACCGGATTATGGAAAAGGGGAGGGGGAAGCCTGATTTATAGATCACAGGATCCTAACGAATCAAGGATATTTTATATGAAGGCAATGACCGACCCAAACTGTATGAGTGAGGTCTATAGAGAACTGGAGAAGTTTTTAAAGGACCGTGTCTCACAATCTCCTATCCACCGGATGGCGTATAGCCGTGACTGGAGCCCACGCCAAAACTATGAAGCGGACTTTCCTGACATTGTTGTGATTCCAAAGACAACCGAAGAGATGGTCCGGATCGCTGAAATTGCATATCAACACGAGATCCCTATTGTGCCTTTTGGTGGTGGTACCGGAATGGGAGGAGGGGTGACTACCTGGAAAGGCGGGATCATGGTAGAAACGAAGGGGATGAATCAAGTATTTGAGATCGATGGAAAAAATTTAACCGTCACAGTCCAGGCTGGAATTACCATCTGGGAAATCAATGAGGTACTTGCCCAGCGGGGACTCTGGCTCCCTCACCAACCTGAATCAAAAAGAAGCTGCACCATTGGTGCCAGTATCGGATGTGATAATGACTCCACCTTTGGTCTCAGATATGGAAAGAT
>Ga0315284_10017839_pt1 | contig 10067 bp, 3 predicted proteins | sample YL17G09_16_MG_FD_203696 | JGI IMG/M metagenome (GOLD analysis project Ga0315284, IMG submission 203696) | Sediment microbial communities from Yellowstone Lake, YNP, Wyoming, USA - YL17G09_16 | ecosystem: Environmental > Aquatic > Freshwater > Lake > Sediment | place: USA: Wyoming | collected...
TCTGCAGCCCTTTGAGGTGCTTTACCTGGTTGAGCTTCATCTGCCCGTATTGCCTTCGCCAGTTGTAATACGTCGCATCGCTGATGCCTAATTGCTTGCAGACCTGTTCGAGCGTCCCGCCGGAGGCGGATAAACTCCAGCGGACAAGCCCGCCAAACGGGGTAGCGGTAAAATTGGTTCGACACTTCGACAAGCTCAGTGCAGGCAAGCTCACTACAGGTGGTTCGACTTTGCTCACCACAAGTAGGTTCGACAAGCTCACTACAGGTTGGGTTTGATTGGGTTTGTTTTTCCATTGTCAGAGGCCCTATTTTTATTGTCATAACTCTTTGTTGTATAAGAGTATAAGTTCATTTTTGGTTTTTCGGAAATTGGGTTTGTTTTGCATAATTTGTTATTTTTGATTGAAAGATTTTTAACCGCAGATTCACACAGATTAACACTGATTTTTCTATTCTTATTAGATTTTGTTTCATACAATCTTTAGACATAGTGTCTCTCTATAATTGGGCGGAGATGCACACTTGGGTTGAAAAAAACGTACACCACCGAGAACACCGAGAACACGGAGAATAGATAAATTATTGTGAAATAAGGGGTAAGGAGATTTGAAAAATTTTTACGATTTTGGGATTTTTTTTGTCAGGCCCCTGCGTATTTGGTTGAAATTCAGACGCCGAAGCAGAGGTGCTTTCAGCAGAGGCTTTTTAGAAGCAGTTATATCATTTGAGGCGACGCTGGTCGTGAGGGACGGTAACGGTTGCGATGCTCTGGGCGGAGTTGCCGGAACCATCAACGGCCTGGAAGGTCAGGGTGTAAATCCTGCTGGCTGCATTTCCGCTGCGCCAGGCCCGTAAATATATAGGGCCATTGGGGTCTACCAGAATATCAGTGCTGCCGGGGTATGTTCCAATCAGCCGGCCTGATTCAGTGATTTGTATGTTTACCAATGAGACATTTGGGTCGGGGTCGCATAAATCTGTTACCGTCCAGGCGGGAGTAATCTTTATCATTCTTTTGCTCAGCGGCCAAAGTGTTGTGGGCGTTACAGAGAGAGTAAATTGCGGCGGGGTGGTATCCTGAACGGTAATTATTACCTCATCGGTATCAGATGTGCCAGCATTGTCGGTTACTTCGAGGATAATGGTGTGCGTGCCGAGGGGGAGGTTGCAGTCCAAGATTTGGCCAGTGCCGAGGAGGACATTCAAACTTGAGTCACAGGGGTCGATTTGTTCATACCAATCAAAAGAAACTATATCATCGTTGGTGCCGGGTGTAGAGTCGTCATCGCTGGAGTTGGAGCCATTGAGGTGGACGATTGCGCCCCAAGGTGCTTGAGCCTCGATGGTCTGGTTGGGGCCGGGGTCTGCGATGGGGATGTGGTTGAACTCATAAGCGCCCATATCTATGCGACCGCCGATTATGCGAGGTTTGCCATCCAAATCAGTTTCGTTGGGCTCTGCGGTGTAATTAGGGTCGCCGGTATCTATGCACGGTGAGCCGTTACGCAAATGATAATCGCCATCTACCCAGACATCGTCATTGGGGTCGTTTGGCGTATTATTTGGGTCGGCCCAGAACCCCGGCTGAACAAAACAAGGGTCGGTATCGATATTACCCTCCCCCGCCCAGCCGTTTTGGGTGTTGCAGTAGGTAATATTCATTGCAGGGATATTATTGGTGAATATCTCATTTCCGCCGTCCCAGAGAATGGAGCTGGTTAGCTGAGCATTAGCTGGATAAGTTGTGTCGATATAGCAAGCTATCGCATTTCCAGTTGGGGCCGAATTACCTGCCAATGTGCAGTTTATTATCATGGGATTGCAATTTGTAAAGCGGATTGCGCCACCTTCTCTTTTGGCTGAATTGCCAACGATTTTGCAGTTAGAGATTACAACAGGACTAAGTTCCTTACCATGATAGAAGGCGATTCCGCCGCCGGAACCTTGAGAGCGGTTGCCGCTGATAGTGCAGTTGATTACGGTCAGGCTGCCAATGCCGCCGGCCAGATTAGAATATATACCGGCACAACCATTGGCCGAGTTGTCGGAGATTTTAGAATCGGTGACTATAAGATACGCTCCCCAAGAGGATACTCCGCCACCGGAACCGGCTTTATTGTGGGAGATAGTACAGTTGGCTATAAACGGGTAGCCGCGTACACAGCAGACCCCGCCGCCGTAGCCTAAACCAGTCGACAAGTTGTTATGGATGGCACAATTGGTGATTGTTGGGTTGCTGTATTCGCAGCATATACCTGCTCCTGCATACAAGTGGCCTGATTTGGCCAAATTGCCGCTTATATTGCAATCGGCAATTGTTGGGCTGCCGCCTCTGCAATAGATACCGCCGCCCAAATAAGCTATGTTATTACTAATTACACAGTTGCGAATGTTTGGGCTGGTGTTGTCGCAGAAAACCGCACCGCCGACTGAAACAGTATCATCGTACCTCCTTATCAGGGGACCATAGCCGTTGGTAATTGTCAGTCCCGCTATAATTGATGCCGAACCTTCTCTGCTGTGCAATATAAAGCCTCTATGAGGGTTTGTCCCCGTGCCCTCGCAGTCAATAATCGTTGCCGCAACTGCGTTGGGGTCCTGCGGGTCTGTGCTGCGAACAATAATGATTTTGCCGGAGAAATCAACGTCCCTGTTGCCGTCGCCGGTATAAGTATCCTGTGCGAGAATAACGGCGTCATTTCGATTGACCGCACAGGCATTTACGGCAGCCTGAATGGTTTTTTTTGGGCCATGCAGGCCATTCCAAACCGGAGCCAGACCGTCATATGTATCATCCCCTGTCTGGGGATTGACATAATGGTTGGCAGGTGCGGCATTTGGCTCAGTGGAACAGGCATACTCGACAAGATTGGCATTACCATCGGCATCGGGGTCATCGTCGGGATTGGCTATTGTTATATTGCCGAAGTATTCGACTTCCCAGAAATCCGGCAGGCCGTCCGAATCGCTATCCAAAAATTCATCCACGCCCATATCAATTCGGCCTGCTGTAATCCTCGCTTCGCCGTCAATATCGACCTCTTCCGGTGGAGGACTGTAGTTTGGGTCACCGGCATTTATACAGGGCGAATCCTTCAGCAAATGACCATCCTGGGTAAGCAGGGGGTCGGTGTCGATATTGCCCTTGCCCGGCCAACCGTCCTGAATATCGCAATAAGTAACGGACACAGTAGAGAAACGCGACGCTGCAATCTGGTTTAAGTAATTACCCCAAACAATAGAGTTGGCAATGGTTAAGCTGCTGCTACCATCGAAGTAGATTCCGCCTCCACCCCAATGTGGGTCTGAAGCTGGGGCCGAGTTTCCATTTATAGTACAATTTACAATCTTAATACTACTTTGCGAGGATGAAATCCCTCCACCAAAACCATCTGTTTTTGAAACTATCGTATTGCCGCTGATAATAGAGTTTATAATAGTGAAATCACCTCTCCAGCAATAGACACCGCCACCAGCAAAATCTGATGTATTATCGTTGATAATGGAGTTGGAAATTTTAATACTCCCTCCTGAGCAGAAAATTCCGCCGCCACGGCCTACAGAAGGAATGAAATTATTTACAGCCGAATTATGGCTGATAATGCAGTTTATAATGGCAGAATCACCACCTTCACTACATATGCCGGCGCCTATCACAGATGTATTATTATTGATGGCACAATTGATGATATTAGAACTACTTTCTGAGCAATAGATACCACTGCCCGTGTTGTTGCTTATATTGCAGTCGGTAACTGTTAGCCTGCCCTGTAAACTGTAGATACCGCCGACATTATTACTGATTGTGCAGTTGCCTATTGTCAGATTGCAGTCGTAGCCGCAGAATACCGCCCCGCCGGAGTTGCCAGTGATTGTGCAGTTGCTTATTGTCATATTACTGTCATAGCCGCAGTTTACGGCACCGCCGCCAGTGTAATAGTCATAGGGACTGGAATTGCCATTAAATGTGCAGTCGGTGATTTCAGCGTTGCTGTTACCGCAGCTAATTCCGCCGCCACCGCTATTCCACGCGTAGTTATCTCTGATTGTGCAGCCGGTAACCGTCATATTGCAATCCCCGCAAGAGATGCCGCCACCTTCCTCTGCTATGTTTCCGCTTATCGTGCTTTTCGTAATCGTTAGACTGCCGCCCCAGCAGGAGATACCACCGTTATCGTTGCCGCCAGCGTTGCCGCTGATTATGCAGTCGGTAATGGTGAGATTGCTGTTTTCGGAATGGATTTTACTGCCGTAAAGTTGAAATGAGCGACCGGCAGGAGTAGTAATAGTAGAGTTGGTAATTGTAAGATTGCTATCATAGCAGTGAATAACACCTTCGCTGACGTTGGCATCGATAATGCAGTTTGCAATCGTGGATGCGCTGTCTTCAAACCGCATACCGCCGCCCCACCAATATACAGGATTGCTGGTAACAACGCAGTTAATGATTGTCGGACTGCTCCCCGAACAGTAAATAGCACCGCCGCCCTCATATCCGTAGCCGCTGATTATTGTCAGGCCGTTCAAAACTGAATTTGCACCCTCGCTCGAATGAAAATAAAAGCCGCGATGAGGGTCATCATACGTCCCGTTACAATCGATGATTGTAGCAGCGACGATGATTGGGTCGTTGGGGTCGGTGCTTCGGACGGTGATGGCCTTGCCTTTAAAATCAATGTCGCGGTTGCCGGGGCCAGTGTATGTGTTGGGGTCGATGATGACGGCGTCGCCATTAACGGCGGCGTCTATGGCGGACTGGATTGTGGGGTATTCGGGCGTCGGAACAAGTCTCTCAACAGCAGATGCACTTGAGGCCAAAACCAAAAACGCTATTGCGAGGATTGACGCCGTAACCGGCGATTTCATCTTTCTACCCTTTCAGAATTTATTGAGAATTATTCCTTTACAAACCCGCACCAAATAACAGCAGCCCTGTTTGGACTCCATTTTTCACAGTTTGGCCCGCTCATTTTAAACACCCCCCTTATGGGGGAACTGTCTTAAATTCCGCTTTATTATATCAGCTACCGGCATAAAAGTATGCCAAATTTCTTATATAAGCCAAGTTTTTTCCTACACTTACGTAAAACCTCTTTTAACCTTCATAAGCCAACTATCCTTTCTTTCCACTTAAAACGCTCTTTGCGCCTTTGTTCCTATACTTAAGTGTGGTTGAATCGAATTTCCGTTACACTTTTTCTGAGAAATTTTAAAATTTTTCAGAAAATCTTGCAAAAAGAGCGTATCTGGCATTATAACTCCTGTAATATCAATCACTTAGCCCTCTTGCCCTGCGGCCTAAAAAATCCCGAATAAACACGGATTATAGATTGTGGGGAGTGGCAAAACGAAAACCGCCTCAAGCTTATCAAACATTTCCTCAACATACAAACCAGCCGTTTGGGTTGAAACGTCTGAAATCTCAGTGTTTCAGATATTGGTTGGCCGATTTCTCCCGGCCAATAGTTATAATAACTTCTACCGTCCACAAAAACGAGAAAAAAGTAAAAATTTTTAGTGATTTTTACAGAATAGTGGAGTCAGCAGAGGTGGCGATGCTGCGTGAGCTGCGGAGGTTCTTAAAAGAGGCGGACCCGAAACAGGAATGGGGGCGATTGAAGAAGATATTAACGCCGGAAGGACAGTATCTTTGGCTGTGTGAGGAGCACGCAAAGGAATACGCGAATTAAGCAGGCGGGGTAAATCCTGTGAGATAAATTATAGGAAAGATATTTGGCGGGGTAAGTATTTTTGAGATTGCTTCGCTTCCGCCTTCGCAAATGCTACGGCGGACAGGTCGCTCGCAATGAAAGAAGGTCGCCGTGCCGGCGACTGCTAAACAGAGAGATTCTTCACTCCTTCGACTGGATTCGACAAGCTCACCATAGGTTTGCTCAGGACAGGTTCGCTGCGCTACGTTCAAAATGACGGCGATGAGATAGTAAACAACTGAAGTAACTTCAGAGTGGGGGCGGAAGTCTTTATTTTCCAGGGCGGGGGTGGTATTCTATGGGGAATAAAAGGATGAGCAGTTTTAACTATGTGCAGTGCGAAATACGACCAGTTGACGCCTTCCCAGAAGGAGGCTGTTTTTCATAAAAAAGGGCCGGCGCTTGTCCTTGCAGGCCCAGGCAGCGGAAAAACACGCGTAATCACATATCGAATTTCCGCACTTATCGATTCCGGCGTCCGGCCCTGGAATATTTGTGCGATAACCTTCACCAACAAGGCTGCCGATGAAATGCGTCAGCGGGTCATCGCAATTGGAGTTGCAGCAGGCTCTCATATCAGCACCTTTCATTCTTTATGCGTCAGAGTCCTGCGCCGCTATGCCGACAAGGCCGGCATTAACCCGAATTTCAGCATCTATGACAACGCTGACCAGTCGCGCTGTATGAAGCAGGCTGTGAAGGATTGCAACCTCGACAGCGTCAACTTCCCGCCTGCGCGAATGCTCGATGCAGTATCTGCGTTGAAAAATAATCTTGTTACGGTTGTTTTTTTCAAGGCCGACGCCGATGATTTTTTCTCTAAAACACTGGCACGGATTTATGAACATTACGAGCGTATATTGAGCGAGCATAATGCCCTGGATTTTGACGACCTGCTGATGAGAACCGCCCTTTTGTTTGATAATTGTCCCGATGTTTGTCGTGAGATTGGAGAGCGATTTAAGTTTCTGCTGATAGATGAGTATCAGGATACCAATTACGCCCAGTATAAAATCGCCAAGTCGATTGTGAGCGGTCATAATAATATTTTTGTTGTCGGCGACCCCGACCAGTCCATTTACCGCTGGCGCGGCGCAGACATTCGCAACATACTGGACTTTGAAAAGGACTGGCCCGGCGCAGTCATTATCAGTCTTGAAGAAAATTTCCGCAGCACGCCAAATATTCTCGAACCGGCTGATAAGCTGATTGCGGTCAACAAAAATCGAAAAGAAAAGAAGCTCATCCCCACAAGACAGTCCGGGAAAGACGCCGTTATAAGCGTCTTTGAAGATGAACGCGAAGAGGCAAATGCCGTCGCTGAAAAGATAAAGGAGCTGGCTGAAGAGGGTATGCCTTTGTCGGGTATGGCCGTGTTTTACCGCGTTAATGCCAGCAGCAGGGTATTGGAGGAGGCCTTTATCAAAAACAAAATACCGTACCAGGTTGTTCGCGGCGTCGAGTTCTATAACAGAAAAGAGATTCGCGACCTGCTGGCCTATTTGAAAATTCTTGCCAATCCCAGCGATGAGAATGCCCTGCTGCGTATCATAAATACGCCGTCGAGGGGCATAGGCAAGACCACAATCGACCGCCTTAAAGCTTACGCTGTTTCGCAGGGCATAAGTTTTTTTGACGGCCTGAAAAAAGCGGAACTCATCGATTCTCTCCCCAAAGCGGCGAAAATCAAAATAGGCGATTTCGTTAAAATGATTGAGCGGTTCAAAAAGGATTCTTCAGGCAAAGTCGCCCCGCTTGCAGAGCGTATCTTTAATGAATCAGGGTTATCCGAGCTCATCAAAAGCAGCGAACCCGAATGGAAGGACAAAACAGAAAACGTCGATGAGTTGATAAACACCGCTGCGTATTACGACCAGCAGGCGGAGCAGCCATCTCTGGTTGAGTACCTGCAGCAAATATCGCTTGTCAGCGATGTTGATGCGTATGACACCGCCGCCGAGCGTGTCGCCCTGATGACCCTGCACGCGGCAAAGGGTCTGGAATTCGAAGATGTTTTCATCATCGGCCTTGAGGACGGTTTATTGCCTCACGAAAGAACCAACACTGGAAACGAAGATGATTTGGAAGAAGAACGCAGGCTCTTTTTTGTGGGCATAACGCGTGCGAAAACAGGCCTGTTCATAAGTCGTGCCAGGTACCGCACCATTCGGGGGCAATTGATGAGGACCGTGCCATCGCCGTTTCTTTATGAGCTTGGAACAGATTTTGCCGAAACCGCCTCCTCTTGTCATTCCTGCGGAAGCAGGAATCCATTTGCCAAATTATCTGATTATGCGGATATAACAACCGGAATTGACGATACCAGCCAGATTCTTCATGATTTTGTTGCAGGCCAGTTGGTGCGGCACAAAACATTCGGCCTCGGTAGGGTCAAAGAGTTTATTGATATGGGCGAAGACAGCGAAGTGGTTGTTAAATTTAACACAGGACAGACAAAATCGCTGATGGTAAAATGCGCCGGCCTTTCGAAAATGTGAGCATTCTGAAAAATGATTAGACTTCTGTAATTTGTAATTTGATGGAAGCCGTAATGGGCGACAAGAAACTCCTACATCGTATCTCGCCGCTTTTGGGCGTGGTTATCTTCGGGGTCGCCCTCTGGGTGCTTCATCATCAGCTTGAGCATCTTCGCTGGCACCAGATTGTTCATCAGCTCGATGAGCTGCCGCAGCGCTCCGTTGCCCTTGCTGTGCTTCTTGCAGCGGCAAGCTACCTCACGCTGACCTGCTATGACCTGCTCGGCACCAGATACCTGAACTGGACTATTCCCCGCGGCAGGGTAATGTTCGCATCGTTTATAAGCTATGCTTTCGGCTACAATGTCGGACTGTCGGTCCTCTCTTCAGGCTCGGTAAGATTTCGTCTTTATACCGCCTGGGGACTTTCGGCGGTCGATGTCTTCAAACTGGTGGCGTTCGTAACCGTAACCTCCTGGCTGGGCATCCTCACCCTGGCAGGCGTTACGTTTTTCATAGAACCCCTCTCATTGCCTGAGGGCTGGCATCTGCCTTTTGGGATAGCGGTTCGGCCTATAGGGATAATTTTCTTTGCGGCAATTGCGATATACCTGGCCGCCTGTGCCATAAGACGTCAGCCGGTCCAGTTGGGGTCGTGGGATTTCAAACTGCCGCCGGTAAAACTCGCTGTGCTGCAGGTAGTAGTCGGCACAATCGACTGGATGCTGGCCGCATCGGTGCTTTATGTCCTCATACCGCCCTCGCATAATTTACCGTTTGACACATTCCTGTCAGCTTATCTGCTTTCGCAGATGACAGGCATAGTAAGCCAGGTGCCGGGCGGCCTAGGGGTTTTTGAGACAATGGTGCTTTTATTGCTCGAACCCATTGTGCCGCCGGAGGAGATATTAAGCTCGATTCTTGCTTATCGTGCGATTTACTATGTGCTTCCACTGATGGTCGGCGGAATACTGCTGGGAGGCTATGAGCTGAGGCAGCGTTGGAAGCTGGTAGGCCGGATGGGGCGGGTATTCGGACAATGGGTCGATACTATTGTGCCGCAGATACTGGCTTTTGTGATTTTTTTCGCAGGCGCCATAATGGTATTATCCGGCGCCATTCCAGCCGCTAAAGGCCGCCTGCAGTGGCTATCAGGTTTAATGCCTTTATCAGCTATCGAAATGTCTCATTTTCTCGGCAGCTTCGTGGGCGTCTGGCTTCTGTTTCTCGGGCGGGGCCTCCAGCAAAGACTGCGGGCAGCATACTGGATGGCGGTTATGCTGATGGCATTTGGCATTGTCTTCTCGGTTGTCAGAAATTTCGATTACAAAGAGGCGGCCTTTCTTGCTGCCGTATTGCTGATGTTGATACCCTGCAAGCAGCGTTTTTACCGCCGAAGCTCACTTCTTAATCAGCAATTCACACCCGCCTGGATTGCTCTTATTGTTATTGTCATAGCCGGCTCAATCTGGCTGGGAATGTTTGCATATAAGCATGTGGAATACAAAAACGAGCTTTGGTGGCAGTTCAGTCTTTTCGCCGGTGCACCGCGGTTTCTGCGTGCCTCGGTCGGTGTTGTGGTTTTTGCATTGATATTTGCTTTGGCAAGGCTTATGCGGCCCGCACCTCCGCCGGTTATGATTCCTCCGGCGGATGAAATGAAACTGCTTGAACAGCTTGTTCACAAGTCGCCCAAAACCTGCGCCAACCTGGCTTTGCTCGGCGACAAACATATCTTTTTCAACAACCGGCATACCGCATTTATTATGTATGGCATACATGGCCGAAGCTGGATTTCAATGGGTGAGCCCATTGGGCCGGATGAGGTTTTGCCGGAACTGGCCTGGAACTTCCGCGAACAATCCGACCGCTACGGC
>Ga0315284_10017840_pt1 | contig 10067 bp, 4 predicted proteins | sample YL17G09_16_MG_FD_203696 | JGI IMG/M metagenome (GOLD analysis project Ga0315284, IMG submission 203696) | Sediment microbial communities from Yellowstone Lake, YNP, Wyoming, USA - YL17G09_16 | ecosystem: Environmental > Aquatic > Freshwater > Lake > Sediment | place: USA: Wyoming | collected...
CCGCCGGCGTGCCGAGGATCTCGATCTTGCCCAGGTCGCCCTGGCCCATGCCGGCTTCGGCCATGCTCGTCAGGTACATTATCTGGCTCGGATCGAATCCCATCAGCTTAGTGGCAAGAATGTCCATTGCAAGCGGGTCGAGACTTGCCAGGGCGATTCGGGTATCGACGGGCGTTCCACCGACCGGCCCGTTGCCTTCCATGGCTTCGAAGCCGTCGATTACGCCCAAATCAGGATAAATCTCCTGGGCCAGATGAAACATGTTGTAATGCAGGACCGCCTCGCGCGTGAAATTGTTCGCCGTATGAGTCAGCCCCTTATCGTTGCCCCTGCCGTCGCACAGCGGCGCTCCGATAAGGACGTTTTTCAATGACAGCGTAGTTACGACCCGGTCATGCGTTTTCATTTTAGCGGCGGAGATAATGTACATGTCCGGGTCGAGAAAAGTCGAAATAATCCGAATCGGAAGAGGGCGGTTGCCCCTGCCGATTACGTAACGATATTGCCACGGCTGGGTATTCAAATCGACCAACTTGGCATCGTATTCTTTTTCGAGCGCCAAATATCCGTAATTTTTGAATCCGCCGAACGCACCTTCTTCGGACGGCGTGGATTCCCCGACAAGAATTTGCTTTTTGTAATGGGGCTTGAGGAAATCCAGGATTCCGCGTATCGCGTCCACGCTTGTAGCCGCAAGCGGGTGATCGGTACTCACGAAGTTCGGCTTAATAAGGATTTTTTTATCGCCGATGGAAGCAAGAACCTCGTCCTCGATTTTCTTGAGCGCCTGATAAACGATGTCCCGGCAGTCGTTGCCCCTGATTAGAGAAACCTTCGCCGGCCCGGCCATCTTTTTATAAAGTTGACCTTCGCCCACGGGCGGACTTCCGGCGGCTGCTCGTACCACAGCAGAACCGAATGACCCGCCGCCCAGTGTAAGGCCCAAAGCACCCAACCCGAAACCTCGGAGAATATCGCGTCGATTCAAATCCCTGTTCGCTCTTGCCATGCAAAGTTCCTTTCAAAATCCATGTAATACCAATTTTACTTAATAAATGCGCCTGTTTGAGTCATTTCCACCGTCAGGCGTCCCCAAGGGAAAGCGCAGCGAAGCGAAGTCGAGAAATCTGGTTTTAATAGATTTCTCCACTTCGGGCCACTTTGTGGCCCTACGGTCGAAATGACAAAAACGCAAATTTTAATTACAATTGGTATAACATCTTTAAAAACATTATACCCAAAGGCAAGTGGAAATGTCGAGACAATTGCGGAGGCAAGATCGACTAATGCTGTCATCGCACGTCGTATCTGTTGAGCTTCATAAACGCTAACGAAAAAAATAGCACGGTAAACAAGCCGAGCAGGACTATATCAAGCCGACTGGCTTGCAGGGCTTGTGTCAAAGTCGGATAGGTATACATCATTTCCGGAATCAGAGCATCCCCCGGATCAAATTCGTTGGGATACTCGTATGCTTCACCATACCTTTCTCGCTTAACAATAATCTTGTCGTACACGGCTTGCTTGACCTGGTCCTGATATCTCTGTGCATTCCTACCGAAGTTGTCCGGCTCGGTTACCCCTGTGCCCGAAAGCTCCGAGACAATGTAAGTGTAGCTGCTAACCGGGAAAATTCGGGACAAATTCATCGCGATAGAGTACCGCACATTCATTCTGCGCCTGTAGTCCTGCTCAAGCCGCCGAAGCGCTTCAGCGAGGCGCTTTTGATAACGCTCAGCTATAGGTACAAATTCCTGCTCATATTTGGCGGTAGCTTTCCTACCCAGCTCAGTCCAGGGCCGGCTCGTGTGCATATCGCTTTCCGGTGCTCCGAATTCTTCAAAGCACTTTTTTCTGAGCGCCTCCCGTTCCTCAACAAGCTCGTAATCGATGTCGTCTGCGATCAGCCTCTTGTTGGTATCAAAAGCGTTCGCACCTTCAACAGGGTAGAGAACATCGGCGACCATCGGGCTGACTTTGGGTATGCAGATTGCAAGCAATGCCCATACAAAAAAGGCCAGCACAATAGAGTCCATCGAATTTCTGGTAAATGCGGAGATGCAAAGGCCCAGACTCACCATGCAAAGCATGAACAGGAAGGTCACCCCCATAATGACAAGTAAAGACGGCCAGACGTTAGGTGATATAATCGAAACATCGGGCGAGGCGTCGAGTATGAGTAAGGCGACCAAAATCGAAATTATGAAGGGAACAAGCAGTGCAATATAGTTTCCTATAACTTTAGCCAGGAGAATCCGGCTGCGAGGGACGGAATTAGCGATAACCAGACGTAACGTTCCCGTTTCCCTTTCGCCGGAGAAGGAATTGAAGGTGAAGATCAGGGCCGCTAACGACACGATGAATACAACGCTGAAGATAAAATCAACCTTGCCGAACAGAAGAGAGCTGGGATTGTCGATGATTGATTCTTTGGTGGTGCGAAAAAGCCCCGATCTGGCTGTCGTGACCTTGTCGGGCATGAAAGGATCGACGCCCGAAGCAAAGATGCTCATGACTGAGGGCGGTCTGAAAGCCTGCGCCTCTGTATTCGGTTCCACACCTTTACCATGACGTTGCCGGTATTCCTGGTGTTTTATCTGATAGGCGGCCAGACGGTGCTCGTAGTCTTTCCTGCTGACGTACATTCCCAGCGGAATGAGCACAACGCACAAAAGAGTGGCAATCACAAAACGCAAATCAAAGATCGCCGACGTGATTTCTTTTTTAATCAGAGTTTTAAGCATTAAACTTTCCCGCGCACATCGCAGAATCAAATAGCTCCTCACCTAACGTCATATCTATTAAACTTCATCAAGGCCAGCGTACAAAACAGCACATTGAACAGACACAGCAGAAGAATGTCCGGCCAGTGCATTTGAAGGGCTTCCATCAAATTAAGATAGCAATACTTCATATCTGGAAAAGAAGGCGGATTAGAGATGTCGAATTCTTTTGCTTTTATAAACTTCCCAAATCTTTGGTAAACTTTGTCGTATAAAATTTGCTTTATTTGGTCCTGAAACCTCTGTGCATTGCTGACGAAGTTGTCCGGCTCAGCAATCCCCGTACCCGAAAGCCCTGATACAACAAAGGCATAACAACTAACAGGAGATATCCTGGCCAGATTCATAGCGATAGAAAACTGTATATTTCTGCAGTTTCTATAGTCCTGCTCGATTCTGTTGAGTTCACTCGCGATGCGCCTCTGGCATTCCTCAAAAAGGTGCTGGGTTTGTGGCTCATACTTGGCTTCGATCTCTCGACGTCTTTCATTATACTTCCTGTTTAGCTCTTCGACGGCCTTAAATGACGGCTCTTTGCCCTCTGCACGCTCGCGTTCTGCTATCTCTATTGACTTTAGCCTTGTTGCTTCTTGTAAGGGTTCCAACTCCGCATATCGTTTCGAATCGATTGTTTCCTTCTTTACCTGCTCGAACTGTTTTTCGATATCGTCTCGAACCAATCTCTTACGAAAGCTAAAGACGCTCCCTGATTCAACGGGATAGATAATCTCTGCGATCATGGGACTCATCCTGGGCACACCAATTATGAACATGGCCCATACGAAGAACAGCAGAACAATCGAGCCCATCGAGTGTGATGTAAACGTGGATATGCAGATGCCCAAACTCACCATGCTGAAAATGAACAGGTCCGTTACCATCAGTATAACCAGTAATGCGGGCCAGACCTCCGGCGAGCCGATAGACACAACGGGTGAGGCATCCAGAATAAGCAAGGCGATAAAGACAGAGATCATAAATGGAACCAAAAGGACAATATACCTGCCGACGATCTTGCTCAGAAGAATCCGGCTGCGAGGAATGGAATTCGCAATCATAAGGCGTAATGTCCCCTTTTCTCTTTCGCCGGATATGGAATTGAAGGTGAATATCAGGGCGGCCAATGAGATAATAAACATCACATTGAAGAGGAAATCCGCTTTTCCGAACAGGAGGGACTGTGGATTGCCGATGCCAGCCTCCTTGACCGTGCGGAACAATCCCGATTGTAAGGTGAATACTTTGTCGGGCATGAAAGGATCAAGCCCCGAGGCGAAAATACTCAGAACCGACGGCGGCCTGAAACCCTGGGCCTCCGCGTAACTGATCGCCCCTGTCGGGGTACCATAACGCTGCCTGTATGTTTGAACTTCTCTTTGATAGCCGGCCAGACGGTGTTCGTAGTCTTTCCGGCTGACGTACATTCCCAGCGGAATAAGCACCACGCAGAGAAGCATCGCAATAGTGAAACGAAGACCAAGCACTGTCTCCGCAATCTCTTTACTAATCAACGTGCGAAACATGGTTCCTCTCGCAACCTGAGCGTTTTATTTATTGCATTGTACCAATTGACGCCGGGAATGTCAAGGACAATGCCAAAATGCGCAAATCGGTTGTGAGGAGCCTGGTCCGGAGTCTGAGAGAGCCATGACGGGACTGAACCAGTCCGGCAGACCTGCATTGAATGTCGCATTCGGGCAGCAGGAGAAAATCCTTCACCTTCATGCGGCAGTGATTCACTCATCTCATTTTGCGAATGCGGACTTCGATGCCCTTCGAGTCCTTCAACAGCTCGACGAGCTTGTTCGGGTCCGTTTGGCCGTAGTGATAGGGGTAAAGAATCTTCGGCTTAAACGCCTTTGCCGCATTGGCGACCATCTCCGGCGTCATCGTATAGGGCAGGTTCATCGGCAAAAAGGCGACGTCGATATTTTTGAGCCGCTTCATCTCCGGCGTGTTCTCCGTGTCGCCTGCGACGTAGACCCGCTTGTCGCCGAATGTGATTATATAGCCGTTGCCCTGACCCTTCGGGTGGAAGGGATTGCCGGCGGACCGCTCATGGACGATATTGTACGCCGGCACTGCCTCGATTTTCAGGCCATGAACGGTCTGCACGTCGCCGTTGGCCATTACAAGCCCGGCAATCTTTTCGGCGCAGGCTTTAGTCAATACCAGTTGGGTCCCGTCCTTTCGGAGAATTCCTATAGCCTTGGTATCGAGGTGGTCGCCGTGCTCGTGCGTGAGCAGGATAATGTCGGCTTTGGGCAAACCGGCATAAGCGTCCTCTCCGCCGACCGGGTCCACGTGAATCGTTTTGCCATTAAAGGTGAACATGAGTGTCCCGTGCCCGATGAAGGTGATTTTCAGATCGCCTGCGCTGGTATTGATAATGTCCTGCTCGAATTTCGACTCCGGTCCCGCCTGCTGGAGGCCGGCTCCTTTGACGCGCATCCTGACCGAGTACAGCGAGGTTCGTGCCGTGATAAAGAGCGTCTGGCTGTCACTGCCACCGAAGGTGACATTAGCCGGGCCTTCTGGAACTTTAATCTCTTCGATTTTCTCGCCGTTCTTGTTATAAACCACCACTCCGCCCGCCGTAAGGTAAACATTGCCCTCGTTGTCGATTGTCATGCCGTCGGAACCTTCCGGGGCAAAGAGCTTTTTGCCGGACAGCGTACCGTCCTGTTCGATTTTATAAGCGAAGGTTTTGCCGCCGCCGTTGTCGGTTACGTAAAGCATGCTGCCATCAGGCGTGCCGATAAGGCCATTCGGTCTGACCATGTCGTCGATGACGCGGACAAGTTTCTTGCGGTCGGGCGAGAGATAATAGACGTGCTCGCCGTCCTGCTCCATGCCGTCTCTGTTGCCGTAGCGAGGGTCGGTGAAGTAAACGCCGCCTTTCGGATCAATCCACAAATCATTAAGGCTGTTGAATTTTTTGCCCTGGTACTTGTCCGCCAGGACCGTGACATTGCCTTTCGGATCGATAGAGACAAGCCGCCGGCCGCCGCCTTCGCACGCTAAAAGGTTGCCGTCTTTGTCGAAATACAGGCCGTTGGCCTCGCCGGAGTTTTCGCGAAACGTTGACAACTTACCGTCCAGCGACCATTTATGAATTCGATTGTTGGGAATATCAGAAAAATAGACATTGCCCTGGGCGTCCGCCGCCGGCCCTTCGGTAAAGGCAAAGCCCCCGGCCAGCTTTTCCACCTTCGCCCCATTGGCGACAACACTCGCATGTGCATCACTCCAAACCATCGCCGCAGCAAGAACCAACAATATCATCAAACCATGCCATTTCGTATTCATCTCAATCTCCTTTCACTTTTAAGCCCGGCATTCGAACTAACAGCTTTATTAGCATTATACTCGTTCAGTCATCGTTTTCCATCGCCTGTTTGTCCGATTTTGCCATCCAGCTCATCAAGCCCAAATCCTTCGGCGGCAACAACGTGCTTGCTATTGGTCAAAATCAGCCAGGGCAAAGATTTGACGCCCCAGTTGAAACGTGTTTTCTCCTCGTCTTCTTGAATCATTCCGATTGGGAAGAGAATATTGTTCTTTTCCACCCATTCATTGAGCGTGTTCTCATCGACCATCGAGGCATGGACCGCAACGACGGTTACACCTTTTTCTTTCAACTGCTCAGCCTGTTTGGCGAGCTGCGTAATGCAGTTCCGCGACGGCCGCTGCTGCATATCCCAGAAGCAGATGAGCATTATCTTATTGTTGGTATCGGCCGGCACAAGCTCTATTTTCAAAGCACTCAAATCAGGCAAAGGTTTGCCAATAAGCGAAGGCGGCTGCTTCGGTACAGAGCCGGCCGACCTGTCGCCTGCCACAATCCTGATATTGGTTGCACCACCGACGGCTTCGATACTGCCGGATAAAAACGAGGTGCCGGACTTATCGACATTGATTCTGATACTCCCGGCGCAGACACCTTCAATTGTGAATTTACCATCTTTATCCGTTTGTGTATTTCGATAAGGCTGGCCCCGACCCTGAACGAAGACGTGCGCATTATCTACGGGCTTTTCTTCCGCATCCACAACGAAACCTGAAATCGAAAGATTCGCCGGGGCCAAAGAGATTGCTTTAACTTCAAGACGATTATTTACAGCATCGCCGGTAGCAATGCGAATGTAATCCTCGCCGTATCCATCTGCGCCGGCGTTGACGGAATACTCATGATGCTGAGGTACGGCCTTGATTTCATAACGTCCCTCTGCGTCCGTCGCACTCTTTTCACGCTCCATCGTGTGCCGTAATTCAAGCTCCAGAACGTCAGGTAAATCTGTGCGTTTTCCACCGGCTTGCCGTCCACATCGATAACCTTACCGGCCAGGACAACACCAGTGGTCATCTTGACATCGACGAGCCTGGCATCTTCTTCGATTTCCACCGCCGCGGCTAAATTCCGCTCAATGTGTCTTGCAACCACGTACGGTACCACTTCCGGGTCCCGATCAGGCGTTTCCCGGCGAACTTCGAATCGGCCTTCTCTGTCACTGGCAGCTTCACCCCGACCCATCGGACAGACCCTGAGCCTGGCGCCGGCAACCGGCCGGCCGTTCTCATCACGGACCGTACCGGCCACCTTCGGATAGCCTCTAAGCTGAACAACAACACGGTTTGTCTTTCCATCTTCGAGAGTAAACGTCTCTTTCTGATGTTCATACCTGTAATCTTGTTTATATACGCTTGTTAGTTGATATTCGCCGGGAGCTAAACGCTTACGCATAATCCCGTCATTGTCGGTTCCCCCGCTAAATTGCTCTTTACTCACCATGTCTTGAATATTAACAGAAGCCCCGCCGATTAGTGTGTCGTCGTCAAGTTCAGTGACAGAAACCTCAACCATACCGCCTTCGCTCAATTGCACTTTCACTCCCGTAATGGTCCGGCCGGCTTCGACGGCGACCTCGACCGGCTGCGCCACCCAATCCGCAGGCCCTTCCTGTTTCGGCACAACCCGCACAATCTGTTTGCCCGGACAAAGAGCACCTATAGAAAAGGTGCCATCTTCTCTCGATATCAACGGCTCCCGCCCGGAAAACATTTGGTGCTGTTCCTCAAACACCACCAGCTTTACACCGGGAACCGGTTTGCCGGTATCCTTTTCCACAACCATTCCTTCGATTTTCGCTTCGACCGGCAATTTAATTTCGATATCTTTCCGACCGGCATTAAATTGCGGTTGCATCCCCCCGGAATTGCTCTCATCCAGGGTGCCGACCGTCGCCAGACCGGCTTTTTTTGCGATAAATTCAGCAGCGGCATCCGGGGGAATACGCTCAAATTGAAACTTGCCCGCCGGATTGGTCTTGCACGAAAAAAGCTGTTCGGAAATTTTACCTGCGATGTAACGAGGCTCATCGCCGCCCGTCATTGACATAACGGATATACTAACCTCTGCGTTAATGACAGGCTCACCGGATTCGTCCACGACCTGGCCGGCCAGAACCATTGGCCGGCCCAGAGTTATCTGAACATCAAGATCCTTATCCAAATACCAGTTGGCCCACCCTAAGGCCAATCCCTCTTTGTCCGCCAAAATAACCGTTTGGTTCCTAAACTCGTTACTTTCGGCCACAGTCTCAAAGGCAAAAGTACCATCGTCTTTTGTTGTAACCTGCCGTGACAATTCCACATCGAATGACAACGTATCCATAGAAACAATCAATGTGTACAAACCGACTTTCGCTCCCGTAACCGGCTGTCCCTGAGCATCAACTACCTTACCCGTACAGGTTATTTTTTCCGTCTCCCAGGCGGCCACATAATTGGTGAAACACACTACAAGCACGAGAGCCATTACAGCGTATTTTTTGTAATACATGACTATTCCCCTTTAGTATTTCTTAGCGGATAATTTTATCATCCAGCTCATCAACCGAGAATCCCTCGGCCGTGACAATGTGCTGCCTGTCCGTCAGAATCAGCCATGGCAGCGACTTTATACCCCAGTTGAATCGGGTTTGTTCCTCATTGTCCTGAATCATCCCGATAGTGAAAGGAATGTTGTTTTGTTTCAGCCATTCGTCCAGCGTGTTTTTATCGACCTTCGAGGCATGTATGACCATAATAGCGACGCCCTTGTTCTTAAGCTGCCCGGCTTGTTTAGCAAGCTGACTGACACAATAGCGCGACGGGCGCTGCTCCAGGTCGAAAAAGCACAGCAGCATCTGTTTGCTGCCGGCCTCAGCGGGTGATAGTTCGATTCCCAGGTCTTTCAGTTCAGGTAAAGCCCTGCCTATGAGAGAAGGGGGCGTCTTCGGTACAAAAGGCTTTCTTTCCGGCAATGGAACTTCTTTCACCACAATGCGGACGTCAGTCGCTCCGCCATAAGTCATGGCATAGCCGCTCAATAGAGTTTCGCCGCGAACCGTAGCGAAGATGCGAAGATTACCACTACATACCTTGTTGATTGTGAACTTGCCTTCCGCGTCAGCTCGTATATTATAGTTTGGCTGGCCTTCACCATCAGTCGAGAGAAGCGCCTCGGGAACCGGTTTATCGTTAGCGTCCACGACCACGCCAGAGACGGATTGATCCGCAATCGCCAGAGTTATCGGTTCGAGGTTATAATCCTTCTGAGCAAAATCATGACTCACGTATATGTCGTGCACCCATTTTGTGCCGTGGCCGGGAGCCTGAGTTGCAAAACTGTATTCATCGCCAGTCGGTATGCCTCTGAATTCGAACATTCCTTCAGAATTGGTAATGGTATCATACAATCCTGATCCCTGGGTAGGGGTATGCAGCAGAATACTGACGTGGGCCAGTGCGATTGCTCGCCCTGTAAGATCGACCACCTTGCCTTTGAATATCACGCCCGGCAGAAGATTCAGATTTACTGTTTTAGTCTCATTTTCGAATTCCGGCACATCAACGACAATACTTAGATTGTCCCGCTCTTGGCGTGCGATAATATAGTACGTATCTACTAAAGGCCGATTGCGTTTGGGATCCCAAACAAGCTCGTACTCTCCCTGGGCATCTGTCCTGACTGGACCGGGGCCATGCAATCGTCGAACCTCGACGCCGGCAATTAGCTTACCTTTTTCATCACGAACAACGCCTGTTATCTTACACAGACCTGTTGGCCTGATCTTCACCTTAGCCAGATAAATGCTGGTTTTGTTTTCGTGGCTGGAGTAGAAGCTTACGTAGAGCATGTCATTGTGCCAAACCATTCCGGGATAGCTGGTATCGCCGCCGCTGGGCAGCTTTGTGAGTCTGGTCATTGCGCCGTTCTCAACGTCGAGGTAACAAATGGCC
>Ga0315284_10017842_pt1 | contig 10066 bp, 11 predicted proteins | sample YL17G09_16_MG_FD_203696 | JGI IMG/M metagenome (GOLD analysis project Ga0315284, IMG submission 203696) | Sediment microbial communities from Yellowstone Lake, YNP, Wyoming, USA - YL17G09_16 | ecosystem: Environmental > Aquatic > Freshwater > Lake > Sediment | place: USA: Wyoming | collected...
GTCGGCGGACTACGCCCCGAATAAATTTGCGGAATATAGTTATTTAGAGTTTCATTGGGGCGGGATTTGAAAGCGACCATCCACCGCGGCGGATGCGCTGCCAGACGAAGTCTATCCGCCTGCGGCGGACTACGCCCCGAAGAAAATCACTTCGATAGTATTTTCAGAATCTCCTGCAAGCCCCTACGGATTTCATCCCCCGACAAGCCTTCCTTGGCCGCTGACGAATCGCCCGAAGCCCGCTCCTCCTTTAGAATTTTGCGCGCTCCTTCGATGGTGAAGCGCTCTTCATGGAGCAGCTTCTTGAGCCGCAGGATGCGGTCTATATCGGAACGGCGATAGGTGCGCCTACCGGCACGATTTTTGGGAGGCCGCAGATATTCAAATTCGCTCTCCCAAAATCGCAGAACCGAGGCGGGTAGTCCGGTTATTCGGCTGACTTCGCCGATGCTGTAGTAGAGCTTTTCAGGTTCCCCGAGAGGCATGGATCGCATCTTTCGGTTGCCGCGAAGATAAATATAGGAAATCAAAAGGGGTTACGCAAGAGCTTTTTGGAGAAGCAGGCAAGGGCGCGGCAAATTATCGGCCTTTCAGGAATCGCGTCCCCTGGGAAAAGCTCTGCAGAAAGAGGAGTCGGCTTCGTTCCCAAAGACTAAGCTCAATTTTGCGCCTGAGCGCTCGAAGACCATCGCCTTTGTAGACCGGCAAGCGCGGCAATACCCCGGCGAAATACCCTCTCAGGCTCGGAGCCCCAGCGCAGATCTCCTGGTAGCCCAGGCTTCGTGCGCAGGAAAATACATCCGCGTTGACCGCCCCAAACGGCAGCGCCAAGGAAGTGATGCTCCTCCCCAACTTATCTTCGAGCGTCTTGCGTGATTCACCCAGATCGCTTATCATCTCCAGCCGCGACAGCCGGGTAAGATCGCGATGTGCCGCGCCATGCGAGCCGATCTCAACGCCTGCTTGCATGATCTCCCGAATCTGCTGCCAATCCAGATGCCGGCGGCGATTCACGCCGAAAGTGACGTCCCAACCATTGGATTGGCCCACAAATTTGGTGATGATGAATAACGTCGCCGGCATCTTTCGGTCCATGAGAACGGGAAGCACGTGCTCCAAAAAAGAGGCATACCCGTCATCAAAAGTCAAACAGACGGCGCTTTCAGGAAATTGCTCGCTCAAGCCCCGCAGAGGCACAAAGCGCAGGCCGAAATCAATAAGGAAATCAAGATGGTCTCGAAAGCGGCGCGGTGAAATAGAGGTAATCCCGAGCTGGAACTGCGGGCTGACTTCATGGTAGGTGAGAATTCGGGGGAAGCGAGCCTCGCCGGGAACATAGACGCTGGGGGTTTTCATAACCCGGAATGCCCGAATCCGCCGCTGCCGCGATCGCTATCGGGCAGCTTTTCCACGGCCTCCCACCGGGGCCGATAGACTTTGGCGACGACCAACTGCGCAATCCGTTCGCCGGGATTCAGAGTGTAAGGCTCTTTCCCGAAGTTCGTCAACAGAATCTTGATTTCGCCGCGATAGTCGCTGTCTATGGTGCCCGGCGAATTCAGCATTCCGAGGCTGTATTTCAACGCCAGGCCGCTGCGCGGGCGCACTTGGGCTTCCCAGCCTTCCGGCAGAGCGATGGCGATGCCCGTGGGGATCGCGGCGGTCTGGCCGGGTTCAAGCTTTATGGGCCCGTCTATATCGGCCCGCAGATCCACACCCGCCGAGAAGGCGGTGGCGGGCGTTGGCAAATTCCAGCGCCCGCCTCTCAGTCTCACAATTTTTACCGGAATTTCTTCCATTCAGTTTAGGCTAAAACCTGCTTCACGTTGGTGTAAGGCAGATTGAAGGCCTCCGCCACACCCTTGTAAGTGATCTTGCCGTCAATAACATTGATGCCCAGTAGGATCTCGCCGTTCTCCTTGGCCGCGCGCAGATAGCCCTTGTCGGCGATTTCGACGGCGTAGGGCAGCGTGGCGTTGGTCAGAGCGATGGTCGAGGTGTAGGGCACCGCGCCGGGCATGTTGGCCACGCAGTAATGCAAGACGCCGTCCACGAAGAAGGTCGGTTCGGCGTGAGTGGTCGGCTTGCAGGTTTCGATGCAGCCGCCCTGATCCACGGCCACATCCACGATCACGGAGCCGGGCTTCATCAGCTTTAGCATCTCGCGAGTTACCAAACGCGGGGCCTTGGCGCCGGGGATGAGCACGGCGCCGATCAGCAGATCGGCCTTGGCGATCATCTGCCGGACGTTTTCCGGATTCGACATCAGCGTATCCACATTGGCGGGCATGACGTCATCCAAGTAGCGCAGACGGTCGAGGCTGATGTCCAGGATGGTCACATGAGCGCCCAGGCCGGCGGCCATTTTCGCCGCGTTGATGCCCACCACGCCGCCGCCCAGTATGACCGCTTCACCCGGAGCCACGCCCGGGACGCCGCCCAGCAGCAGCCCGCGCCCGCCATGAGTTCTCTCTAAGTATTTCGCCCCTTCCTGCGACGCCATGCGGCCCGCCACCTCGCTCATGGGGACCAAGAGCGGCAGCGAATGGTCGTCCTTTTCAATGGTTTCATAAGCGATGCAGACGGCGCCGGACTTCATCATGGCGCGGGTCAATTCTTCCGAAGCCGCGAAGTGAAAGTAGGTGAAGAGGATCTGACCTTTCTTGATGAGCGGATATTCCTGCGGCAGCGGCTCCTTGACCTTGATGATCATCTCCGCCTTAGAGAAGATTTCAGCGGGGGTGGAAAGAATCTGCGCGCCGGCCTTGAGGTACAGGTCATCGGCAAAGCCGCTGCCGACGCCGGCGTTCTTTTCGACGATGACTTTATGACCGCGCTGGATCAGCAGCTCGGCGCCGACCGGCTGCAGAGCCACGCGGTTTTCGTTGGCTTTGATTTCCTTGGGTACTCCGATGAGCATTGCGGGTCTCCTTTTCCGGCACAATAATCGCAGTGTATTGCCGATCCACGTCCAGAAACTCACGGGCCAGTTCCATGACGTTCTCCACGCGGACGGCATCTATTAACGCCAGGATTTCGTCTAAGCTTACGAATTTCCCCAGGTACATTTCCAATTTGGCCAGGCGGAACATGCGCGCCGAGGTTCCTTCCAGACCCAGCATCAAGTTGCCTTTCAACTGCTCCTTGGCGCGGGTGATCTCTTCGGCGGAGATGCCCCTTTTCAGGATTTTTCGGTATTCCTCGTCCAGCACTTTCAGAGCATGGTCCAGCTTGTCGGGGTCGGTGCCCAGATAGACTCCGAAAACGCCCACGTCGCGCATGGAATCCAAGAAGGAGAAGACGGCGTAGGCCAACGCCTCTTTTTCGCGCACGCGCTGGAAGAGGCGCGAGCTCATCCCGCCGCCCAGGATGTTGGAGAGGATCAGTCCGGCGAATTTGCGCTTATCGCTGTAGCTTAAGCCCGGTACGCCGCGGCAGACGTGCGCCCCCTGCACCGAGCGCCGGAAGCGCTGCGTGTTTGGTTTGGGCATTTTGGGCAAGGGAACGCCGTCGGGGCCGTCGCCATCTCCCAGATTCAAGCGCTTTTGGATTTCCTCAACCAAATGCTCGTGATCCAGATTACCAGTGGCGGCGACGACGGTGCGGCTCTGCGGGTAGTTGAGCTTCAGATATTGGCGCAAATGCTCGCGTGTCATCGCTCCAACCGTTTCGACCGTTCCCAGAATTGGCCACGCCAAAGGGTGATCGCCGTAGAGCGTCTGGGCAAAGTAATCGAAGATCAGCTCATCGGGAGAATCCTCGTAGTGGCGGATCTCTTCGGCGATGACGGATTTTTCCTTTTCGACATCCTGGCGCGTCAGCCTGGGGCAGATGAGCAGGTCGCTGAGCACGTCCAGAGCCAGATCGAGATGCTCGTCCAGCATCTGAGCATGAAAGCAGGTGAGCTCCTTTGACGTGAAGGCGTTGATGTGGCCGCCCGCGCCTTCGATTTCCTGCACGATAGCCAGTCCGGAGCGATTTTTCGTCCCCTTAAAAACCATGTGTTCCAACATGTGGGAAATGCCGGCCTGGTCTTCGGTTTCGAACAATGACCCAGTGTTGACGCAGATGCCGACGCAGACCGAACGCACGTTGGGCATCTTTTCGGAAACGATGCGCAGGCCGCCGGACGTGACGGTTCGCTTATAGTTCGCTTTAGCCATTTTCCGGGCCTCGGCCTCCGCGCGGTTCACGCGGGCGATCCCGACCGCGATCCCGGTCGCGGGAGAAGCCGCGATCCCGATCCCGGCCTTCCGGCCGCGGCGGGCGCTGCCGCACGTAAGGCGTATTGGCGGCCTCCGGATTGTCCTGTGCCACCAGCAGGGCGCGGCGGGACAAATCCATCTTGCCGCGCGCATCTATGGAAAGCAGCTTGACGTCGACTTCATCGCCGACCTTCAAGACGTCGGTGACGGAGTTAATGCGATGGCGCTCGATTTCGCTGATGTGCAAGAGCCCCTCCTTGCCGGGGATGATTTCCAGAAAAGCTCCGAATTCCGTGATCTTCTTGACGGTGCCGGTATAGATTTTGCCGACTTCGGGCTCTTCGATCATGGCCAGGATCATCTGCTTGGCCTTCTCGCCGGATTCGCCGCTGATGGAGGCGATATTGACCTGACCGTCGTCCATGATGTCCACCTTGGCGCCGCTCTTCTCGACGATTTCGCGGATCATCTTGCCCCCCGGACCGATGATCATGCCGATGCAATCAATCGGCACATGGATGCTGATGATACGCGGCGCATACTGCGACATTTCGGGCCGCGACGCGGGCATGGCTTCTTCCATGATGCTGAGAATACGGAAGCGGGCGTCCTGAGCCTTTTCCAGAGCCTGACGCATCAACGCGGTGGACAATCCCTGAATCTTGATGTCCATCTGGAAGGCGGTGATCCCCTCGCGCGTGCCCGCAATCTTGAAGTCCATGTCGCCCAAATGATCCTCATCGCCCAAGATGTCGGTCAGGATGGCGGTGTCGTCGCCTTCCTTGATCAGACCCATGGCAATGCCGGCAACGTGCCGGGCGATGGGAACGCCGGCATCCATCAAGGAAAGCAGCCCGGCGCAGACCGAGGCCATCGAGGAAGAACCGTTGGATTCCAGAACATCGGAAGTGACGCGGATGGTGTATGGGAAGCCCTCCCAGGCGGGCAGCACAGCTTGCAAGGCCCGTTCGGCCAAATTGCCGTGGCCGATATCGCGCCGCGAGGGGCCCATGAATCTCTTCGATTCGCCCGTGGAATAGGGCGGAAAGTTGTAATGGAACATGTACCGGCGGAAGTACTCCGTGCCCAGGCCGTCCACGCGCTGTTCGTCTTCCTTGGTGCCCAAGGTCGAGGTGGCGAGTGCCTGCGTCTGCCCGCGCGTGAAGAGCGCCGATCCATGGGCGCGAGGCAGCAGGCCCAGTTCGATGCTGATGGGGCGAATGTCGTCGCAGCCGCGGCCATCGAGGCGGATCTTTTCGCGGCGCACCATTTCGCGAACGGTCTTCTTGTAAACCTCGTCGAATACGCCAGAGATGAGCGCCTCGGATTCCGGATATTTTTCCGCGAACTGACTCTGGATGCTCTCCTCTAAGGCCTTGCGCTGCTCGCGCCGCTCGGTCTTATCCGTGATGCGGCAGATTTTCGGCAGCGCTGCGGCGGCCTGCGAACGCACCTGCTGCTCCAGCTCTTCGGGGATGACCTTATGGGCATATTCGCGCTTGACCACATTCAACTTCGCCTGAATGCGGTTTTGTAGTTCGACGATCTGTCGGATATTCTCGTGCGCGAATTCGATGGCGCCGATCATCTCATCTTCGGTGACTTCCTTAGACTCGCCTTCCACCATGGTAATGGAGTCGGCGGTGCCAGCCACGACCAGCTCCATCCGGGAACTCTCCAATTGAGCTTCCGAGGGATTGAGAACGTACTGGCCGTCGAGCATTCCCACTCGCACAGCGGCGATCGGCCCCGCGAAGGGAACGTCGCTCACGTGCAGGGCCGCGGAGGCCGCGATGGCTCCAATCACGTCCGGAAGATTTTCGGTCTCCGCCGAAAAGACGGTAACCAGGAGTTGCGTTTCATAGTGATAGTCCTTGGGCAGGAGCGGCCGCAGGGGACGGTCTATCAACCTCGAGGAGAGGATTTCATTTTCGGAGGGACGGCCTTCGCGCTTAAAATAGCCTCCCGGGATTTTGCCCGAGGCGTACATTTTTTCGCGATAATCCACCGTAAACGGCAGAAAATCCGCGCCCTCGATGGGCTCGCGGTTGGAGACGACGGTGGCCAGAATAATGGTGTCGCCGTAGCGTACCCAGGCGGCGCCGTCCGCTTGTTTGGCGACTTTGCCGACTTCAATAGAGAGGGCTCTTCCGCCGATTTCGATTTGCTCGTGGTAACTCATTCATAACTCCCGATTCCCTCGTTGCCAAGGGCAATCCATGTGTGATAGGCTTCGCAGGCTGCCGCTTAGCGGCGCAAGCCCAGTTTCTTTAAAATGGTTCGATAGCGCTCGACGTCTTCGTGGGCCAAATAGTCGAGCAGCCTGCGGCGCTGGCCGACCATCTTCAGCAGTCCGCGCCGGGAAGAATGATCTTTGGTGTGGGATTTCAGGTGTTCGGTCAGTTCGTTGATGTGCTGAGTCAGGAGGGCCACCTGGACTTCCGCGTGGCCGGTATCCTGAGGATTCTTCCCATATTCCTTGACCAGCTCTTCAACCTTCTCTTTTGTCAACGGCATGACGCTTCCTTTGATGTTCGTATAAGATTTTGGATTTTTTCAATTCGTGAGAGCGCAACCATCGCCTTAGTTCTGGCTGGGCGGATTCTTTTGATACGCCTCGTAGGCTCTCAAACTTTCTTCACGATCCTTGCCCATCTGAATTTTCAGCTCATGGGCGCCGGCGTAGCGCTCTTCGCCCCGCAGCCACTTCAGAAAACGCACTTCCAGCGTCTGGTCATAGAGGTCCCCTTGAAAACCTATCAGATGGACTTCGATTGTCAACCGGTCCTCATTGAATGTGGGTCGGGTGCCGATGGCCAGCATCCCGGGATAGACCGCCGCCCCGAAGGCAACCTGGACTGCATAGACTCCGATTTTGGGAATCAGCTTGGCGGGATTTTCCACCTGCAAATTCGCGGTCGGCACGTCCAGGGTTTGGCCGCGTCCGGCTCCCCGAACCACCTTCCCGGACAAGGCATAAGGTCTTCCCAAATAGAGCTTGGCCGTTTCGACGTCGCCGCCCTCAAGCGCTCGGCGGATTCTGGTGGAACTGACGATTTCGCCATGCAGATAGTGCGGCCCGACGACCTCCAGCACGAATCCGAAGCGGGCCTGATTTTTGTCCAGATATTCGAAGTTGCCTTCGCGGTTGTGACCAAAACTGTGATTGTATCCAATCACCAGCCGGGTGGTCTGCAAGCGTTTCAGCAAAATTTCCTGGACAAAATCTTCCGCGGAAATCCCCGCCAGGTGTTGATCGAACTGCAAGATGTAGGTGCGGCTGATACCCTCCGCGCACAGCAGCCGGATTTTCTCCCGTGAATCGGTCAGGATGGACACTCCCCGGCCGTCACGCCGAATTACCGATTGCGGGTGCGGCTCGAAGGTCACCACCGTGCGCACTTCGTTTTGTTGGGCGGCGGAATTCATGCGCCGCAAAATCTCCTGGTGTCCTCGATGCACGCCATCAAAGGTCCCGACGGTGACCACCGCGGGTCCGATCGCCGGAGGGATGCAGATCTCGTCAGCGTGTACAGTAATCAGTTCGGGCACGTGGCTCTGCTCAGCTCGCTGGTGGTGAGAATTCTTTCGAGGTCTTCAAGACTCCAGGCGTCATCGAGACGATGATCTCCGATGCGAGTGCGAATCAGGCCGTTCAGCATGGCGCCGCAGCCCAGGCTTGCGCCGATGTCATGGGCCAGCGAGCGCACATAAAAGCCGCTGGAACAAACGATGCGCAGGCCGATATCCGGAGGGGAAAAATCCATCACCTCCGTTTCCAGCACCGTGACGCGCCTCGCCCGCGTCGGCACGGCTTCGCCGCGCCGGGCGCGCCGGTAATTGGGAATCCCCTCGTGCTTTATGGCCGAATAGGCCGGCGGATTCTGATCGAATTCACCCTGGAACCGCTCGCGCATGAGCTTCTCAATGTCTCCTCGGCCAATATTCGGAACCGGCTGTTCTGCGACGATTTTCCCGTCTCGATCCCAGGTATCAGTCTCAACCCCCAGAAGGATGCGAGCCAGATATTCTTTATCCAAGCCCATAAAACGGCTTTGCCGGCGTGTGGCCTGGGCGGTCAGCAGAATCAGCAAGCCTGAGGCGGCTGGGTCGAGGGTTCCGCAATGGCCGATCTTCTTGACGCCGCTCCAGCGGCGCAGCCGGCTGACGACGGAAAAGGAGGTCATGCCCGTCGGCTTGTGCACCGGCAGCAGCACGCCTTCGTCAAGATCGGAGCGCGAAACAAATTCACCTTTCTTCCGCAGCGGGAACGGCTCGATCGGCTACCTCCTCGCGCATGGCTTCAAGAACCTGGCGGCGAACTTCCTCCAGCTTCGCCGGGCTGGTGAATCCGGCCGCCTTCTGGTGTCCGCCTCCGCCGAAGCTGCGCGCGATTTTGGCCACATTATAATCGCCGCTGGCGCGCAAACTTACCCTGCACTCCTCTGTGGCAACGCGGAACAAAGCGGCGGCTCGGACGCCCCGGACACTCAAAGCAAAATCCACCGCGTCTTCGCACTCGTCCTGTGAGTTCCCATTCTGCGTGGTCATGAAGGCGATGCGGCCATCCGCCTCAATTTGCAGGGAAGTCAGAGCTTCGCCGAGCAACTTCAGACCTGCGGAAGAATTGGCGCGGTAAATTGCGCAGGCCACATTGAAGGCATTGGCGCCTTTTTGAGCCAGGATCGCCGCCACCTGAAAGGACTTCTGTGATGTATTCGAGAACCGAAAGCCACCGGTATCCGACATCAGCCCGGCATAGAGCAAAGTCGCCAGATCCTGAGACAAGGGAATGGCCAGCGCCCGGGCTATATCAAAGAGTATCTCCGTGGTCGAAGAGGCATCCGGATAAACAATATTCAATGCGGCAAAGAAGGCGTTGTCGGGATGATGATCCACGTTCACCAGCTTAGCCCCGGCTGGAATTCTATCTGCCACGCCCCCAATACGCTTCAGGCTGCCGCAATCCACCACCATCGCGGCATCTGGGGGCGAAGCATGGAAGACTTGCGCAAATTGCTCCGGCTTCAAGATCTGATCCGAGTCGGGCAGGAATAGCAAGCGGCCGGGCATCGGATCGTCCAGAACGCATACCGCGCGGCTGCCCAGCGCCGTGATAATCTGCGCTGCGGCGAGCAACGAGGCAATGGCATCTCCGTCCGGAGAGACATGCGTCGTGGCCAGCACGGTTTTCCCACCGCCCAGGATGGAGGACAGTTCCGCGGCCTGACGTTCCAGGAGATCAAGATGATTTTCGATCTGAATCATTTCCACGCAGAAGCTCTTCGATCCGCTGAGCCCTTTCAGCGGACAGATCCAACACAAAATCCAGGGTCGGCAGATACTTGAGAATCATATGCGTGCCCAATAATTTCCTCAGCTCCGGACGGTTGTTCTGCAAAAACTTGAGGGCCGCCTCCTGCCGAGGCTTATCGGCATAAATGGAGACGAAGATGCGCGCATGCCGCAAGTCGCCGCTGGTGCACACCTCGGTCACCGTGATCAGGGCGGGCATTCGATCGCGAAACTCGCGCTCCAAAATCATGGCGAGCTGGCGTCGAATCAGGTCATTCACTCGCGCCTGTCGCCGGTGAGGATCCCGTGCCAGCGGGTCTCCCCAACGCCTCCGGCTCATGCCAGCGTCCTCTTGGTCTCAATAACTTGGTGCGCTTCGATGAGGTCGCCCACTTTAATGTCCTGGAAATTGGCGACGGCGATGCCGCACTCGAATCCTTCGCCGACCTCGCGCGCGTCATCCTTGAAACGGCGCAGCGTGGCGATTTGCCCCTCGTAAACCTGCTGGCCGTCGCGGATTACCCGCACCCGATGGCTGCGTTCGATCTTGCCCGATTGAACGTAGC
>Ga0315284_10017843_pt1 | contig 10066 bp, 7 predicted proteins | sample YL17G09_16_MG_FD_203696 | JGI IMG/M metagenome (GOLD analysis project Ga0315284, IMG submission 203696) | Sediment microbial communities from Yellowstone Lake, YNP, Wyoming, USA - YL17G09_16 | ecosystem: Environmental > Aquatic > Freshwater > Lake > Sediment | place: USA: Wyoming | collected...
ATCAGTCCGTTATACAACCGCGGAAAATGGGAATTTATCTTGTGAATTCGTGCAATGTAGCCAACCAACCAGGCTAAGAGCGACACTCCTTTTTTATCATAATAATGTTGGAAAAATTCAGCCTTAAGTTTAGCCATATCTACATTGGACGGACATTCCGATTTACAACCTTTGCAGGAAAGACATAAATCAAGGATATCATAAACGGCATTAAGAGACAGTACTTTTGATTTTGCCGGACTTATAAGGTATTCGCGTAAGGCATTTGCACGGGCACGGGTTGTGGTTTGTTCATCCCGGGTAGCCATGAAACTCGGACACATTGTTCCACCCATCAGGACGGATTTTCGGCAATCACCCGAACCATTGCATTGTTCAACATGCCGGAGGAAGCCTTGCGTAGAAGAATAATCAAAAACAGTCATGAATTCACCCTTCTCCTCAGTCTTTCTGGTACGAAGCGAAGAATCCATTTTTGGAGTATCTGTGATCTTACCTTTGTTAAAAACACCCTGAGGATCCCAGGCCTTTTTTACTTGTTTCATCAATTCATAATTAGCCTGGCCGACAACGATTGGAATAAACTCACCCCGGAGCCTCCCATCACCATGTTCGCCGCTTAATGATCCACGATACTTTTTAACAAGCCAGGCAACTTCCGTTGCAACCTTACGGAAAAGTTCAACTCCCTTGGGGTCTTTCAGGTTCAGCACCGGTCGCATGTGCAATTCTCCCGTGCCTATATGGGCATGAAATACACAGTTGAGCTTATAAAGATCAAGCATGACTTTAATGTCACGGATGTAGTCAGGAAGTAAATCAGGTCTCACAGCTGTATCTTCCACCAGTGATACTGGTTTGGCATCCCCTGGAATATTTGACAATACGCCCAGACCCGATTTACGAAGAGCCCATACTTTGTTAATGTCCTCACCGGTAACCAGTGGAAAATGATATCCCAAACCTGCTTGCCTTAGATCCTTCTCCAGATTATTCTTGATTTCCTGAATCTCCTCCATGGAAGGTCTTGCAAAATCCACAATTAGAATAGCGCCAGGATCACCCTGAACGAAAAAACGGTTTCTGCGCTGTGATATATTTGATTTGGTGCACTCGAGTATTGTGTTATCCATTAATTCAACAGCACCGGGACTGTGTTTCAGACAGATAAGGTTTGCGTACAAGGCCTCTTCAAGTGTATTAAAATGAACGCATATTAATCCTTTTGCCTTGGGAGGTAAAGGTACCAGGTTGAGTTTTATCTCGGTTATAAAGGCTAATGTACCTTCTGATCCTGCTATCAGCTTTGAGAAATTGAATGGTGCACCATTGGGCGAAAAAGGGCTGGAATGCATAAGTAAATCCAACGCATAACCGGTATTCCTCCGTTTGATCTCAGGATCAGGAAATTCCTTCGTAATTTCCTCCCGGTTTTTTGGCAGGGAGAGGATATCATATATATTGCGGTATATTTTATTCTCCAACCTGTTCCCCTCCATCTTGGCGGAAAACGATTCTGGGTCGAGCGATTCAAAAACTGCCATTTCACCATCACTAAGCAGTGCATGCACAGCCAGCAGGTGATCGCGTGTACTTCCGTAAATCAACGAATGCGAACCACATGCATTATTCCCAACCATACCGCCAATCATACAACGGTTGGAAGTGGAAGTCTCTGGTCCGAAAAACCATCCTTTTTCAGCCAATTTCAGGTTGAGCTCATCGAGTACCACTCCGGGCTGAACACGGGCAAATCCATTTTTGGTATCAATTTCAAGGGTTTCTGTAAAATATTTCGACATATCCACTACTATTCCATCGCCCACCACCTGTCCGGCGAGTGATGTTCCGGCAGTCCGGGGTATCAGTGTGGTTTCATTATCAGAAGCATAACGGATCAGTTTCTGAATATCGCTGTTGTTCATGGGACGTGCAACGGCAAGTGGTATTTCCCGGTATGCCGATGCATCAGTGGCATACAACAACCGGTTTGTTATATCCGTGTATAGATCACCTTCCAATTCTTTTGCCAGAAAATTCAGGAGTCTGGCCTGTGTGGTCATTTTCATGATGTGATAGCGCGTAAGTGAATAATCCTTTCATTAAAACGTAAAACTAATGATTTACCCATTACCTTGTACCTACTATCCTTATTCAGCTCCTTGACTTTTATCACAGTCTTTTAAAAAAAAAATCAATAATTTACTGCCGGCAAATGATAATGCTATAATATATTGTTCGTTTGCAGCAAAAATTTGGTTTTTTAGCTATCTTTAAATATTGGTTGAACACAAATTAATACTTGATTTACAATGAATTTGATTGAGCAGATTAAGGATAAAGCGAAAAGAAATAAACAAAGAATTGTATTGCCTGAAAGCTATGAAGAAAGGACAATAAAAGCTGCAGATATAATTCTCCAGGAAAGTATAGCCGATGTGATCCTTCTTGGCAAACCCGAAGATATACAGGAAAGTGCCAGAAAACTGGGATTAAAGAATATTGACAAAGCCACTCTGGTTGATCCTATGAAGTTCGGAAAAAGAGAAGCTTATGCCAATATGATGGTAGAGCTTCGCAAATCAAAGGGAATTACCAAAGATGAAGCATTAAAGCTTTTGGAGAATCCATTGTACTTTGCCACGGTGATGATCAAATATGGTGATGCCGATGGTGAAGTTGCCGGTGCAGATAATGCAACCGGTGATGTACTTAGACCTGCTTTCCAATATGTGAAAACATTGCCTGGTATAAGTGTTGTATCCGGGGCATTTTTGATGTTTCTGAAAGACAAGGAATATGGCGAAAACGGCTTAATTGTTTTCGCTGACTGTGCAGTGCATCCAAATCCAACCGACAAAGAACTTGCTGAAATTGCAGTAGCTACTGCAAAAACTACCAGAGCTATTGCGGGATTTGAACCTCGTATTGCTATGCTGAGTTTTTCAACAAAAGGAAGTGCAAGTCATGAATTGGTTGATAAAGTAGTTAGTGCTACCCGGATAGCTAAAGAAATGGAGCCTTCCTTAAAAATCGATGGTGAACTGCAAGCTGATGCTGCAATTGTTGCATCGGTGGGATTAAAAAAAGCACCGGGAAGTGAAATTGCCGGGAAGGCCAATGTTCTTATTTTCCCCAACCTCGAATGCGGAAATATTGCTTACAAGCTGGTACAACGCATGGGGCATGCTGAGGCGATTGGACCGGTGTTACAAGGTATGGCAGCCCCCATCAATGATCTTTCAAGAGGCTGCTCCGTCGGTGATATCGTTGATCTGATTGCTATTACGGCCAACCAGGCAATTGGTTCAAAATAAAAAATACTATCACAAACATTACAATATTTGAAATATGGCAGAAGTTATTGTTGAGTCGATTGAAAACTATGGTCTCAGTCAAAAATCACGGTCAAGGACCTTGTTTTCAAGAGTTGGTATTGTTGGATGCGGTACAGTGGGACAAAATATAGCCTTGCTGATAGGTGAAAAGGAGCTCGAAGTAGTTTTTATAGAATTGTCGGAGGAGAAAGTAAGCTATGCTTTTTGTAAGATGGAGGAAGAGCTGGACAACATGATCGGCCGGTGGGGCATGACACCAGGAGAAAAAAGAGCTATTTTGTCCAGAATCAGCGGTTTTGTTGGATACGAACACCTGCGTGGTTGTGATCTGGTTATCGAAGCAATCAGGTCAAAAACCCGTGAGCAAAGAATTACCTGCAGAAAAGAGGTTTTTAAAAACATTGAAAAATACGTATCGCCGGAAACCATTATTGCTACGAATTCCACTACTATAGCCATTACCGAACTCTCCTCAGAGCTTGAATACAAAGAACGTTGTGTCAGTTTACATTTCCTGACGAATGCACCGGGTGCAAAAATGATCGAAGTGGTCAGAAGCCTCTATACCTCAGATGAAGTATTCGATATAGTCAGTAAGTTTATTACCATGATCGGAAAAATTCTGGTCCAGGTTCAGGAATCTCCCGGGCTCATCAGCATCCGGCTTTTTGTTACATTGGTCAATGAAGCTTGCGAGATTCTGATGGAAGGTGTTGGCAACAAGTCTGATATCGATACTACCATGCGGGTGGGACTTGGACTTGCCCTTGGGCCATTTGAACTGGCAGATAAGGTTGGACTGGATAAGGTTGAAAGGTGGATGGATAATCTTTACGGTGAATTTGGTGATATCAAATACAAAGCTTCCCCGGTAATTAAGAGACATGTGCGGGCTCACCAATACGGCCGCTCAACTGGAAAAGGCTTCTATACTTATGATGAAACAGGCAGAAAAATCAGTTGATGAAGACTATGCATATTGAATATAAAAATTTTGAAAATCATATTAGAAAATGAAGGTATTGGTATTGAATTGCGGCAGCTCTTCCATCAAATTCCAGTTATTTGATATGGATAGTAAAACAACTATGGCCAAGGGTATTGCTGAGAAAGTTGGCATGAAAGGTTCATTTGTTAAATTAGAAAAGGAAAATGGTGATAAAGTCCATTTTGAGGGAGAAATTCTGGACCATCAGACTGGAATCGAATACATACTTGGTATTATTACCAGTCAAAAACATGGTTGCATCACCAGTCTTGATGAAATTGATGCTGTGGGTCACCGCATAGTCAACGGTGGTGAAAAATTCAATAGAAGTGCATTGATTACGGATGAGGTGCAGGCAGAAGTTGAAAAATACATTGATCTTGCTCCGTTACACAATCCGGCAAATCTTAAAGGCGTATATGCCATCAAATTACTGATGCCGGGCAAGTCACAAGTTGGTGTTTTTGATACGGCATTTCATCAGACCTTACCCAAGCATGCTTTCATGTATGCCATCCCCTACTCGCTTTACAAGAAATACGGAATCAGAAAATACGGTTATCACGGCACAAGTCATTATTACATCAGCAAGCGTGCCTGCGAGATATTAAATGTTGATATAACAACCAAACGCATCATTACCATACATCTGGGTAATGGGGCATCCATGGCTGCCGTTAAATTTGGTGAATCAATTGATACTTCCATGGGATTTACTCCCATTGAAGGACTTATCATGGGAACCCGTTCGGGAGACCTCGACATCGGTATTCTTACTTATATCATGGATAAAGAAGAGATAGGCATATCGCAGATCGGGACGCTGGCAAACAAACAAAGCGGTATGCTTGGCATTACCGGAATTTCATCGGATATGCGTGAGATCGAAGATGCTGCTTACAAGGATAAAAATGAACGGGCTCGGCTGGGACTGGACATGTATCATTACCGGGTAAAAAAATATCTTGGTGCCTATACAGCTGCAATGGGAGGAGTAGATATTGTTGTATTTGCCGGTGGTATTGGTGAAAATAGTCCCGAAACCCGTGAAGCAGTTTGCCAGGACCTGGAATTTCTCGGCATCGAATTGGATCTGCCAAAAAATAACGGTATTCGTTCCAGGGAAGCTGTCATTAGCAGTGAAGGATCAAAGGTAACTGTAATGGTTGTGCCAACCAATGAGGAATTGGTAATAGCTGAGGATACAGTAAGGATCGTAACTGAATCAATAACATCAAAAGACTTATAATGACTCTTAAATCACTGGGCAATTTTGTTGATATTGCCGCTCAAAAAGGTAAAAAAAGATTAGTAGTGGCTGTAGCCCAGGATGTTGACGTGCTCCGGGCTATTAAATCAGCTCTGCAGAGTGGTTTTGTAATACCCGTCCTGATCGGTGATAAAACTGAGATCAGCATTTCAGCTGAACATGCGGAGTTCGATTTATCAGGTATTGAGATCTTCCATGAACCCGATAAACAACAGGCCTGTGTGAATGCCGTAAAAATGGTCAGGAATGGCCAGGCCGATATTCTAATGAAAGGCCTGGTTAGTACCGGAGTTTTGGTTAAAGCCATCCTCGATAAGGATTTTGGTCTGTTAAAGGAAAGTTTGCTCAGTCACCTTGCTTTTTTTGAAACACCTTATTATCACAAAATTTTGTGTATTACCGATGCAGCATTGAATATAAGTCCTGATTTCAATGAAAAGATTGCCATCGTAAAAAATGCTGTCTCCACTTACCACAAACTCGGAATTAGCACACCCCGTGTGGCAATTCTGGCACCTGTGGAAACGGTCAATCCAAAAATGGAAGCCACGCTGCACGGTGCCATGCTAACACAGATGCAAAAACGAAATCAGATAGAAGGATGCATTATTGATGGTCCTTTGGCTTTGGATAATGCCGTATCCGCCGATGCGGCCAGGCACAAAGGATTGATTTCTGAAGTGGCCGGTGATACCGACATTTTAGTTGCACCCGACCTGAATTCCGGCAATATGCTTTATAAATCCCTCAATTTTCTGGGAGGTGCTGTTGCTGCCGCTATTGTTGCAGGAGCCAGCGTTCCTGTAGTACTGACGTCAAGGGCAGATCAGGATAAGAGCAAATTTCTTTCCATTGCCCTGGCAGCGACTTTGGCCTAAAGAAGATGAATCTAATGCTAAACCTGAAAGTGATTTAAATCACGATTATGAACCATAAAATACTTGCTATTAATCCAGGGTCAACCTCAACGAAAATTGCGGTTTACCATAATGCAAAGCCCGTTTTCCTGAAGAGCATCCTGCATAATCCGGAGAAGCTGTCACAATATGCCAGAATCAGCGACCAGTATGAATTCAGGAAAGAAATAATTCTGAAAGAACTGAAAGACTCCCACATCAATATCGAAATCATTGAAGCTATTGTAGGCCGTGGTGGCTTAGTACACCCAATCGAATCAGGAGTATATTACGTCAATGAACGACTCCGGCATGACCTCCTCGAAGGCGTGATGGGTGAGCATGCCAGTAATCTGGGCGGACTAATTGCGCATGATATTGCCAAAGACTTGCCCAATTGCCATGCTTTTATTGCAGATCCTGTTGTAGTTGACGAATTGCAGGATGTGGCACGCCTTGCAGGGCATCCTATGTTTCAGCGGTATTCAATTTTTCATGCCCTTAACCAGAAGGCCACAGCACGTGCTTATGCCCGACTTATGAACCATAAATACGAAGAACTGAACCTCGTAATCGCTCACCTGGGTGGTGGTGTTTCTGTTGGAGCGCACCGCAAAGGAAAGGTTATTGATGTGAACCAGGCCCTGGATGGTGAAGGACCATTTTCACCTGAGCGTTCGGGAACACTCCCTTCAGGGGCATTGGTAAAGATATGTTTTGAAGGATCATATAGCCTTGATGAAATCAAGAGAATGATAACAGGGGAAGGCGGTTATGTGGCCTATATGGGGACAAACAGTGCCTATGAAGTGGAATTATTGGCACAGGATGGTGATGATAATGCCAGACTGATACAAGATGCCATGTCATACCAGATTGGTAAAGAAATAGCTTCTATGTGTGCCGTATTACATGGTGAAGTAGATGCTATTATTCTAACCGGTGGCATCTCCCACAATCCCATGGTGGTGGAGTATATTAAAAAGATGGTATCCTTTATTGCACCTGTAGTCATATATCCTGGTGAAGATGAAATGCACGCCCTGGCTATGAACGGACTCATGGTACTCAAAGGTGAAATAAAACCAAGGGAATACGATGAATCGACCATGGTAAATGTAAAACTTCCTTGCTGGGAAGCGCGGGACAGGGAGAAGGATGAAATGATGAAGGAGTGACTAAGGATTCGTCAGCGAGACCGGAATCACCTTCCCTCTCATATGCTTATATGCTGTGAGAGCAAAATGACCTATGAATTCAGCCATCTCTTCAGGTAGAAGTTGTGCTTTGTAACCGGGGAAAGCTTCTTCTAACATTTCTGTTTGTACCGATCCCAGGGTAAGGCAGTTAAAAACAATTTGGGTATCTTTGAACTCTTCACTGAGGCATTCGGTCAGACAGGCTAATGCAGCTTTACTTGCGCTGTAATAAGCTAATCCGGAAAATTTTAAGCTTCCCTGGAAACCTCCCATACTGCTAATGTTAACCACATGAGTTGTCCCCTTCCCTCCCATTAAAGGCATCAGTTGCCGTATTAGTAAGGCAGGTGCGAAACAATTGATACGAAATATCTGTCCGATTTCTTCCAGACTGGTTTCCAAAAAAGGCTTATTGATCAATAATCCGGCATTATTGATGAGAATATCGATATGCTGGATCTCGTGTGGAAGTCTTTTCAGAATAGAATCAGGCTTCTCGAGAAAACCGTCCAGATCAAACACCAGGGGATGCACTTGTGAGGATTTGTTTAAACCTGCACATTCAGAGGCAAGCTGTCCCAAACCGGCCTTATTCCTTGAAAGCGCGAATATTTCAACATGCTTCATCCTGGCGAAGTATTTGGCTGTTTCAAAGCCAATTCCGCGACTTGCACCTGTTATCATCACTACCATGTGGAAAAATGCATTTGAATTTGTACTTTTACACTGTTCTTTATATAAAGATAAGAAAGAAGTATGAAAATGAAGCGGTCATTTTTAATAATTAGCTTGTTCATAGTTTCCCTGAACCTATACTCCCAGGTTGAGGAATCCATTTCCCCAAAAAAAGATGAACAGAAAGAGAAAGCAAGGTTTTCCGAACGACTGGTGTTTGGAGGCGACATTGGATTGAGCTTCGGTACCATTACTTATATCAAATTGGCCCCGGTAATTGGATATCGTCTGACTTCACGTTTAACAGCCGGATTAGGGCCGATTTATATCTATGAAAGGTATAAGAACATAAATTTTGAAACCTCTACATATGGGGGCAAAGCTGTGGCTTCATTTACCATTTTTCAGGGATCGGAAAAAAGCACTTTCCTGGGTATTGGAGATGTTGTATTTCATGTTGAAAATGAAGTAGTTAATGTTGAGCCTTTATACGAAAGGAACAATGGATATGTAATCAATTATTATTTTGGTAACAGGCTATGGATTGACAATTTATTGATTGGTGGAGGACTCATGCAATCCATTTCAGGCAAGTTCAGTATTTCGATGTTCATTATGTGGGATGTCACACAGAATGATTTTTCCCCTTATACCAATCCTATTTTCAAATTCGGATTTAATTTTTAATCAGGCTATTAGCAAATTAGGCTATTCGGTAGATTTAGCAAAACCCTGACAGTCTAATAGCCTAATAGTCTAATAGTCTAGCAGCCTAATTACCTGACAGTAATTCCCAATCCCGCAGTCAGCACGCTATAATTGGCCCAGCTGTAATCGAAATGAATAGTAACTACGGAAAGTTTAAATCTGACCCCGGCGTTTATTCTTGGCTTTGTAACACCGCCATCCTGGTTTTTTATTTCCATGTTGATTGGGTCAGCTAAAGCAACCACAACCGGAGTGATCTCCCCTTCTGGCAATTGTACCATGGGAAACTCACCTTCTAATTTCAGATTGGTTTTTGTGGTGACAAAGCCAATGCCTCCGTAAAAACAAACAACAGGAAGGTTAGCTGAAATGAGAAGGTTTGCTGTCTGACTTTGTGTAATGAGTTTCAAGTATTGGCTATCCCAGGTTTCTTTACCTGCCAGATCGGAAGCGCCGATGGTTTCTTTGGTAACTTTCATTTCAACAAATGTATGCAGTTTGGTATAACCATACATGACAGAAATCTGCAAAACTGGCAGTTTCTTCAAACCCGGTATCCATTGTTTGATATCATGCTTGCCACCAATGCCCCAAAGGCCGATTTCATTACCTTTGTATTTAATATTTGGTAAGTAACGGATTATCAGATCAGTTCCCTTAATGAGTCCGATACCCACCTGAATCATCGGGGCGGGAATATAATTGGAATTCATCCCCTGTGGCATTCTGAAAGCGGGCTGAGTATATATTACATTTCCAAGTTCATCCTTAACGTTATATACAACCTGCGGACCTGCCACTTTTTCACCTGCAATGGTTGGCGATACATTATCCATCGGATCGGCGAGTTTCAGGGCGGTAAGATCAGCATCGCTAATCAGGAAAGTTTCATACTTTTTAGGAATAATAGCTGCGTTGATGGTAAGGGTGAGGTCGAATCCACCCAGTTTATGGGCTTCTGCGGTATTGTACCAACCGCCGCCCAGTGCAGC
>Ga0315284_10017844_pt1 | contig 10066 bp, 10 predicted proteins | sample YL17G09_16_MG_FD_203696 | JGI IMG/M metagenome (GOLD analysis project Ga0315284, IMG submission 203696) | Sediment microbial communities from Yellowstone Lake, YNP, Wyoming, USA - YL17G09_16 | ecosystem: Environmental > Aquatic > Freshwater > Lake > Sediment | place: USA: Wyoming | collected...
GGGCTAAGTTAGATACAATTCCTCGGGGCTGGGAGTAGAATGCCTGTCTGATGTGATATAGATGCCTTGGTGGTGGAATGGTAGACACGTATGTCTTAGGAACATATGTCTTATGACGTGAGGGTTCGAGTCCCTCCTAGGGTACTATGAAATTGAATATATATGCGGTTATTATTGTTGTGGTAAATGTTGTGTTTTCCATGTTTATGATGAAAAGTTCAAAAACCTATCAAACACGTTTAAATGACACAACAATTCAGTCAGATACATTATTAATTAAATAAATTTTGTAATTCAAAATTTTATTGTATCTTTGTATTGTGATTGGGGACCACGATTTAGATACACAAGCCCAATCATGAGTGATTAAGATAAAGAATCTTAATTTTTGGGTAACACGGAAACGATTTAGATACTGGTGTTACCCTTTTTTATTCAACATCTGTATAAATAACCAGTTGGTCTTCACCCACTCTTAATGAGTGTGATTCAGATTCCCTAAAAACAGTTTCAACCAATAATTTCCAATAAGTTCCTGATATATGTTTAGGTAAAATCACCAATGACAACTCCCATTTTAAAGATTTTATAATAAATTCTTCCTCAGGTATGATTTCTTGTGTTACAATTTTTTCTGCAATAACTTTTATCACTTGTCTAATAACGTCTCTAATTTCCGCATTTGAGACTGGTGTTTCATTATAATCTTCAATATCAGTTCTAACCTTTTGTTCATCAGAATGTGTTGTTGTATTGACATCAAAAGAAAATGAAATTTCAATAGACGAACTAATTTGAGCAATTCTTTTCTCAAGTAATAATTCTTCTTTGATAAGTTCTCTTAATGTTTTCATATTTTATAAATACTTTAATAAATTTATTTGACAAAAATTAAACTTTTCCTATATTAGATATAATTATATAACAATGAGAACAACAATGGTCCATATTTCGTCGTTTAAGCAACAAGAGATTTGTAGCTGGTATCGCTATGTGGTAAATTGTAGTTCGGAAAATGTGGTAAAATAACAAGTTAGAAATAACAATACGTTAAACCCCGAACTTCTAAAAAAAGTTTGGGGTTTTTTTTTACCCGATGGTGCAGGAATAGACAAAAGTTTTTATCTTTGTATCATCAAACAAAAAAAGAAGTTCTTTGACATGTTGGAAACCAAAATAGTCCCTTAGCTCAGTGGTAGAGCCCTTGCTTTACATGCAAGTTGTCGTAGGTTCGAATCCTACAGGGACTACAATTTGGCCCGTTCGACTATCGGTTAGGTCGTCAGGTTTTCATCCTGAAAAGAGGGGTTCGACTCCCCTACGGGCTACAAAAAAGATTTGGTAGATTAAAATATTCTACTTATCTTTGTAAGATATTGATAGTGGTTTTTCCCGCCCAACGGATGTCGACAATCCAGGGTGAAATCGAAATTCATCACCCTTTGCTGAGGCCTCATTAAAACTCAGGACGCAATTAAGATTGGAGCGAGACGGGTACTCCAACACTATCGACAATATTTGGTGTGATAGCTCAGTAGGTAGAGCAGTGGACTGAAAATCCACGTGCCGCAAGTTCGATTCTTGCTCTCACCACAAATAGTCAAGTGGACGTAATGCGGGATGGTTCCCAAGTCCCCAACTCTTAGGAGGTAAGGTTGTCTACTCCGTCTTGTACGGTATTCGGTTCGAGTCCGACCTTGACTACAAATGGTAGTAAAAAAGTGTAGGTTGATAAACGTGGAGAGACGTGACACAAGGGTACACACTAAGGATAGGTAGTAATACCCAACTCTCTGATGGTGTGTGAAGCTGGGCCCTTTCGAGGTTGCTAAGGCGAGATTCCTGATAAATTCAACTACTACTATTTAAATGGTGGTTATAGCTCAGTAGGTAGAGCAAAGGTTTGTGGTACCTTGTGTCATGGGTTCGATTCCCATTAGTCACCCAAATACGGAGAGATGGCAGAGCGGTTAATCGCGTCAGTCTTGAAAACTGAAGACTGTAACAGGTCCGGGGGTTCGAATCCCTCTCTCTCCGCACATTGTCACGTAACTCAGCGGTAGAGTTCTTCTCTGATACGGAAGCGGTCATAGGTTCAAATCCTATCGTGACAACACAATGTCTTCGTAGCTCAGTTGGCTTAGAGCACTAAACTTTTAATTTAGGGGTCATGGGTTCGAGCCCCATCGGGGACACTAAAAGGTCGGTTGGCCGAGTGGTTAGGCGTCGGTCTGCAAAACCGCTTACACAGGTTCAAATCCTGTACCGACCTCAAATACGCGTCTGTAGTTCAGTTGGTAGAGCACTGGTCTCCAAAACCAGGTGTCGGTGGTTCGAATCCTTGAGGGACAACCATTGGTTTCTTAGCTCAATGGATTAGAGCATTTCGCTACGGACGAAAAGGTTGGGGGTTCGAGTCCCTCAGAGACCACTAATGGCGATGTAGTTCAGTGGGAGAACACTTGATTCATATCCAAGAAGTCGGAGGTTCAATTCCTCCCATCGCCACCACTTTTCCAACGGTCATACTATTTATATCTATGGAAAGAAAAGTAACATTAACAAAAGAGCAATTGTTTAAAGTAATACAGTTGAATGAGCAGGAAAAAAAAGAGACTGTTGATGATGTTGTTGAGGATGGGAATATTGTCGACATGATTTCAACATTACTTCATTCACAAAGTCAGGCTCATGTATTTCATTGGCAAACAAAATCACAATCATCATTTGCTGAACATACTGCGTTAGGTACGTATTACGATGAGATTGTTGAACTAATTGACGGAATTGTTGAGGGTTACCAAGGTAAAAACGATTTGTTAACAGGTTATAAAACGATTAAAATAGTTGATTATAAGTCAACAGAGCAACTAATAACTTACTTTAAAGGGTTAGATGATAATATTGAAAAAAATAGAAAATCGGTTAAAGAGTCTTTTATTCAAAATCAAATTGATACTGTTCAGGAATTAATTTATAGTACATTATATAAATTAAGATTTTTAAAATAAAAAAATATCCAAGTAATTGACGAATCCCGGTTTCTAACTTATATTTATCATTCATTGAACATGAAAAACATTATGAAAAACACAATTCTTACATTATTCACAATCGTAGCTTTAGCCTCTTGTGGAAACGAAACAACCAAAACTAATTCAGACTCAACCGTAGTTGTAGATTCAACTATGTGTGACTCATTAACATCAGATTCAACCAAGTGTTGTAAAGACACTGCAAGTGTTGAAAAAATGATTGAAAAAAAGTAATTGGTTCTTGACTACAAACAAAAAACCCACTTTTCAGTGGGTTTTTTTATTATAATAACTTTTTGATTCTTTTGATATTTTCCTGAAGTTTTTTTGGATTACCTTTAAAAGATTCTTCAATTCCAATTGTCTTTAAAATTTTAGCACCAATGTTTCTGGCAAATGTACCAGCGCCTTCACTATCATCTGTGTTTGTTGTTGAAGTTTCTGTTGATGTACTTCCTGTATTTGATGTTGTTCCTGTATTAGTTGGTTGTTGTGTTGACTTTCCTACTGCGTTAGAAACGTGTACGTGGTCATCATGACCTTCAAATCCAAAAGTTAAGACCGCCTTTGGATTACTTGCTCCTTCGGCATTTTTATTATAACCCATGGACACTAATGCATTAACTAATTTATCAGCATCCGCTCTGTTTGATGTACTAACAGCTTTACCATTAATCATTCCAATGTCAACCGCATTTCCTGAAGGATGTCGACTTGTATTACCACTATTAGTTTTGTGACTATGCCCACTAATTCCAGTTGTGACACTCACAGTTACACCAGCACTTTTTGCGGCAGTTTGGATGTCCTGTAATAAAGAGGTGTTAATATTATCTGATGCGGGATTACGGTTACCAGTATTTTTAAATTCAATATTGTTGTATGTATCGACAACCTCAAATACCATATTTTTATTTTCATTTATAATATCGTAGCTTGATAATATGTCTTCAATTAATTTTTTCTGTCTACTCATATATATAAATATATTAGGAATAAAAAAAACCGACTATTGGCCGGTTCTTTTATTGTAAACCAATCTTTTGACTTCTGGTTTAACAGGTTCATCTGATTGGACGGTTTCAATTTTATTGGTTTTCTTTTTAAAAAACGATTTAAAAAAATTAATAATTTTTTGTATTATTGTTGTTATAGAATTCTTCATTGTCATCACCTTCTTTTGGTATTATTATCCACATCAATAAGTATGTCATTATTATTGGAAACGGTGTGAAAATTAAAACAATAAAAATAATTCTTATAATTGACTCATCAATATTAAAATAATTGGATAGACCCTGACATACCCCGCCAAATGTACTGTATTTTGCTCTAAACAATTTTTTCATTTTCCTAATTTATCTTTTTCCGATATTGTTAATTCATGGTCACCAATATAACTTTTAATAATTTCCAATACTCTTGGATTTTCAGACCAAACAATACTATGTTCACTTTGAGGGTTGTATTGACCTTCTACCATGTATACCACAATTGTGTTTGGTTCTAAAGTTAGGAATCCATGAGCCTTTGTGTTTGGTACGAACACAGCACCTGTATCGTTTACTTCACAAAAATTAACTTCCCCTGATTCCAAATCAACCATAAAATCAACAATGGAACCTTTTACCACCTTAACATATTTTTTCTGTGGTGGATTTGTTTGATAATGTAATCCCCTAAATGTGTAGATATTATCGTTTATGCTAATTGAACATTGGTCCCATTCCTCGTTAAGTACGTTTAATGGTATTGGAGTATAAGAACCTCTACTATCATTATATGTTAAATGATTTACTTCTATCATAATAAAAACTTAAGTATTTTATCTTTTATTCCCATTTGTTTGATACCTTCATTACTACTTGGAGTTAATACAAAGTTATCCAATCCCCAATCTTTCCAGTCCTCACCATTCTTACCCATATCAAGGTCATCAACCGCAACCCAATGAGTAACTTCAGGATGGTCATGCAAGAATTGTTTAATCTCAATAACACGGGTCATTTCCGAATCCCATCGTGGAGACCAAATCCAAGTTTGGTCACTATACCAATTACACTGAGCTAAATTGGTTGTTAATGCGATTGGTTTTTTGATAATACCTTTTGATTCGTAATATTCTCCCATTTCCTCAACATTTGCCCATCTTTTCCAATCAGATGATACAACAATTTCTGCACCCGTCTCTTCCAAGATTTCGTTAAGGGTTTTAATGGCCTTTTGATTAAAGTTATCAAAACGATATTCAATGGGCATCTCTAATGTTGTCATAGATAATTTACGACCTTTCCATTTGTTTTGTTTCTTAAAACGACCACCCCACTCTGAAGATAAACAGATTACCCCATCGTGGTCTAAAAATATTACTTTCATAATACAAAGATAGTATATTTATATAAAAACACAAAGCGTAATACGCATAAAAGTTTAATACATATCTATGGACAATGAGGATGAAAATAAAAACTTGGAAAAGAACGTTTCAGGACAATCTTTCCCAGCTCTTTTTAATGTTGGCGTTATTCTTCAATCCTTTTGGATTCGATGCCGTTCAATATTCCTTAATATTGTGGACAGGGAGTTTATGGAGAGCCAACTTTATTTTGTATTGTGTTGCGGCAGTATTCTTTGGTTTTTACTTATATTTGAGGAAATTATCTAAAAAACCTTAAAGAGCTTCAAGTTTTCCTTCTTTGAACTTATCAAAGTTTGGACCTTTTTTCAAATAGAATTGATTACCTTTTTTATTGTAATCTAATATTCCTGCAAGTTTTGCTGAATTAAATAACCCACTTAATTGACCTCTAAACGCCGATGGTATTTGCCAGTCATTTCTACTTGTGTGTGAATAGAATGGTTTACCGTTAATTTCTTTTTTCTGTAATGATTTTATATCAACCAAGAAATCTAATTTTGTTCCTTCTTTTCCTGATTCTAAATAATCAACAAGTTGTTTAATCAATCCAGAATCTTGTCTCTTAAATGTATAACCATAACTTGTTCTATTTGGAGACCACACAGTTTTTCCATCATGTATTTTAGACATAAATTCGGGGCTATTTAATAAACTGCGTGTTACCCATTTAGTAATGTCACGACAAATGTAATGAAATACGTCTTGGTTAGAATTTTGTGGACTTACAAAAGAATCGTAATTATATTTGAATTGTCTATATCCGTCTTCTAAATCAATTCCATAATCATCGGTAAATTCGTCATTAGCCCAAAATGCGACATCAAACGTAACTAATTTTGAATTACTATTGAAATTAATACCATATGAAATTAAAAGATTATAACTATCAACATTATCTTCATCTACTGATATGTTTAACTTAATTATCCCTTGAGATTCTTCGGGGTCAACTATCTCAGCCTTATTATATTCTAACCCAATTTTTAGATTGGTTCTAAGTTCTTTACTGATATCAAAAAATGAGTAATTTTCCCAATCGAATATTTTTTGAAAAACTTTTGACTGGTTTTTTTCAAATTCTTTATTCCATTCATTTCTAATTGTTTCAATAACTTTTGGAGCTCCAAGATTAAATACATCTTTTTCTCTGTCTGTCATTCGTTCATCGGTTGAATCATACCATGTCTCTTCACCAGGTTTTTTGTGAATGGCAATTTTATAGAACTTATTATTCCTATCAAATTTTTTCAAAATTACATAATATAATGATTGGTCGTTACCTGATGTATATTGTTTGAAATAAGTTGGTGTATTCGCCATGGTTGTACACCATCTGGTTCCTGAACCATACTTACACGAAGATTCATATGTTAAAGGTTTTACAATTAAAATATTGGAATCTTCGTATAGTTTTTTGGCGTCTGAGGAGTCAAACTTATTTTGTTGACTTTTTGAACTTTCTTTGTGAGCCTCAATCACAATTTTTAACCCATCTAAATCATATTTGTTGATGTCTTTTTCTTCTAATGATTGTTGAAATCTATTAAAATCTTTAATCAATTCAATATTATCAATAATCTCTTCAACTGATGCGTTTGGATGTAAATTTTTTAATAAAAAATCACCATATTTAAAATTCGTTTGAGATAAAAAAGGATGACCCAACGTATAATCCAATATTTCAAGATGTTCAGGGTCTGCTGAAAATTTTTGTTCGTATTTTTTACGTAAATCTTCTTTACGTCCTTCAGCAATAAGGATTGGTGTTAATCTCATAACCATAAATATATGGTAATAAAAAAAACCTCACCGTATGATGAGGTTTAAGTGGTGGAGGTAGGCGGATTCGAACCGCCGTCTTGCCCATCTTGACAATAAATGACTACACGCTTAGGTCAAGGTTTTTAATACCTTCCGAAATATCTGAATTCTCACACCGTTCAGCCACGGTGGTAGGACTTAAGGATGCCCCACACCCTGTTTGTTCCTTTTAAGATAGAAACCACATCTTATAAGGACTTCTGTTCCTGGGTTAGTGTCCTCCCGACCCGATGGTGCTTCCTGATATATCAGGCTGCAACAGTAGCATCTTCACGGACTAATCCGATAGCTGCCATTTTGTTTAAAACGTTGCCGTTTAACTTTTATCTCCGTAGATTTAAGTGATAGGAAACTTCTCACTGCGTGCCACGTATCCCCAACTATGTCAATCGATACCAGTGTACCCCCATATTTTCAAAGAACATTAAAATCACTTTCGCCCCCTGTATAGACTTTCGTCAGATGCTTAAGGTCAGCCTTAACTATTAAGGGAGCCACCCGTGATTTCTTATACAAAGGTAAGTATAAATATGAATATTCCAAACAGAATTGGTATTTATAGTAAAAAATATCCTGTGATTATAGTTGAAGGTAAAAAGGAAGATGTTGCAAAACAGCTTAAACAAAGGTTTGAGTATGATGGTCCATTTATTGATAGGGTATTAAGTGTTGACCCTACGAAATATAAATACGTAGAATACATTGCAAACAAATTAGAAAAAATTATTCCTGAGTTGGCAGGACCTAATGGTGGTCTTAATGTACAACAGGGAGAGGCTCTACAAGATTTATTTGGAACCATAATCCCTTGGTTCCACGCAAACGTAAATAGAATCAAGGAAGATGATATTTGGAAAACTGAAACAGCATTTAGAAACGACATGAACAATGAATATCTTGTTCCAAATATTGAAGGGATTGCTCGTTCACCAAAAGACATCAATCAATATGAAAACCCACAATTCATCAAAAAGTTGATGAATACGATTGATGCAAGAAAAACTCAAAGGGAAATTGAAAGGGAGATTAAAACTCAAGCCGATAAGATTTATGAAGATTCTGATGTCTTGGTTGTTAGACCTAAATCACATGCTGCATCATGTTATTATGGTGCAAATACAAAATGGTGTTCAACACAAACGGGAAACCCTGGTTATTTTGAAAAGTATTTCAGAGACGGAAACTTATATTATTTCTTAAATAAAAAAACTAATAATAAACTTGCATTATATCGAAACGAAAGTCAAAGACAAACCGAAGTATATGATGCTCAGGACCGAAATATTCCTGTAGAAAACTTAAGAGAATCATTTCCAAATCAAATCGAACTTATTGACGATTTACTTGGTATGGGTGAATTCATTAAAAAATTAAGAGAATTTACAAAGGGTAAAATTAATTCACGTGAATTGGAAGAATCTGATGATGCAATTCTTCAAGTTAAACCTTCAGACCCATTAGGTCAAAGTGCTATTGTAATTGATTTTGGTGATGATGAAAAATTCTTTAAAAATTTTGATGTAAGTGAAGACGATGTATGGTTCTTAAACTCAATAAATTCAAGTTATAGTGATTATGAATTTATTGATTCTTATACTGTTGAGGAGGATTGGAAAGAAGGATATATTGTTTTTGGTGATTTGAATGATGAAAATAAAGAAAAATTAAAACAAATTGGAGAAATTTTAATATCATCAAAAGAGTTTAATTTAAATAGTGAGGAATATAGACAAGAGTTATCTGCGACATTATTAGATTTATTTGAAAGAGAAACCGATAATATCCTAAGTGATTATTTTGTTGAAAAAAATAGAGAAATGAGTGTTACTGCCAGAGAATCTATTGAAAAAGAAATTAACAACGTTTTAGAATCTGCAGGATTTACACTTAAAAGAAGCTACAATGAAATCGTGACAACACCGGCAAATCTATTAATGTGGTCGGCAAGACTTGGAATTAATAAAAGTGATGTTATTTCATTATTTAACCAAATTGTTGAAAACAATGGTGGTAGTATTGGTGGATGGGCGGAGAACTCATATGAGTATCAAGATTCTGATAATTTTGATAGTGATTCATTCAACAACGAAGTTGAGAGACAATTAGATTCAATTATTGAAAAATTAGATGAGGATGTAAATGTCACGGAGTTTTTGGAATTTAGAAAAAAAATATTATCTAAATATGATATAGGTAAGGTGTATGAATTACCAAAAGATAAATCATTAAAATTTAGAATTAACAATTTTGACAAAGACAACATTCAAGTTGTTGTTGAAATAGGCGGACCAAAAGGAGTTATTACTCGTAAATTTAATGAAGAACAATTCAATAATTTATTATATCAACCAGAATTATTTGATTTATTTGGTGAAGTGTAAATAATTTTCTATATTTGCTCTATGGAACAAAATTTAGAATTACTTAAAGCTGTTTTGAGCGTGCCTACCGCAACGTATCACGAAGACAAAATGGTTGCATTTTTGGTTAATTGGTTAACTGAAAATAATATTGAACACTACGTAGATGAATATAAGAACGTCTACGCAACAAAACAAGAATCCAAAGAACTTCCTGAAGGTTTTTATTTCCCATGTGTAATTTCACATACGGATACGGTACACGGACTTAACGATATTAATATTCGTGAGGAAATGTTACCAAACGCACAAAAAGAAATTAAATTGTCTTATAAGGCATACGATAACGATGGTACTCCAACAGGTATTGGTGGTGATGATAAATGTGGCGTATTTGCATGTCTAACACTATTAAAAGAATTACCTTACGT
>Ga0315284_10017846_pt1 | contig 10065 bp, 8 predicted proteins | sample YL17G09_16_MG_FD_203696 | JGI IMG/M metagenome (GOLD analysis project Ga0315284, IMG submission 203696) | Sediment microbial communities from Yellowstone Lake, YNP, Wyoming, USA - YL17G09_16 | ecosystem: Environmental > Aquatic > Freshwater > Lake > Sediment | place: USA: Wyoming | collected...
AAAAGATTACGCCCCCGACAAGGCTAAGACTGCAAATCTTATTTAACAGTACCCTAAACAGCTAAGGTAGAGTCTTATGAAGATTACTTTCGTAATGCCTGGCTACTCGCTGAAGCCCGTGGGTGGCTTCAAAGTAATCTATGAGTATGCGAACCAACTAGCTTCACGAGGACATGAAGTGACTGTCCTTCATTCCCATCGGGGGTATACAAAAACAGACAAAATTCGACACCCGTATCTCTGGTTGATTTCGAAAATAAGGCGGCCCCCTGACTCAGTTACTATAGCTGAAGTGAACTGGTATCCTATTAACAGTAGAGTTAAGATGTTTTGTATCCCTGAACCTACGGCAAAATATGTCCCCAACGGCGATGTGCTCTTTTGGTGTGACGAAGGCCTTCCCCCAGAGAAAGGTATGCAATTGATTTTCCTGCAGGGTTACGGGGTATTCCCCAGAGCGCTAGAAGACGCGGGTTTCCGAGCACCCGTGCCCAAAATTGTTATTGCACGATGGTTGTACGAGCAAGGGCTCAAGCTAGGTGTGCCGCCAGATGAGATGGTTTATATTCCCAACGGATTTGACCATTCAAGATACCGGATTGTTCATCCAATTGAGAGACGCTCCCCACGGATAGCCATGTTGTATCATCCACTACCTTTAAAAGGCGCAGAAGATGGCATAAGAGCTCTGGAGCTCGCTAGGCGAAAATTCCCGGCACTTCAAGCTGCCCTCTTTGGCGTTTTCCCCAGGCCAGGAACTTTGCCTGGTTGGATTGAGTATTATCATGCCCCCCCCCAAGAGGACTTGATCAACTCTGTCTACAACGGAAGCAGCATATATCTATGCCCGAGTTGGACAGAAGGATTTGGTCTCCCATCTGGCGAAGCGATGGCTTGCGGTTGCGCTTTGGTTTCAACAGACAATGGTGGAGTCCGGGAGTACGCTGAGCATGAAGTCACAGCCCTGCTGTCCCCTCCAAAAAATCCAGAGGCTTTGGCTCAGAACATTGTGCGATTGCTTGAGAATGACGACCTGAGAATAAGAATTGCGAAGGCTGGACACGAGCGCATCCAGCAGTTCACCTGGGAACGAAGCACAGACTTATTGGAGCAGTTCCTAAAAGATATAATAGGACGGCGAAGCCTGCAGGAGAAACGGTGAATGAGCGTATGAAACACACTTTTAGGGCGCTAATTGCTGAGAATGAGCGTCTTGGCAAAAATTGAGCCCCAATACACCACATGTCAGCCTTGCTCTACTTTGGGGTGCTCTATATAATCGGAGGTATGGACGAAGAAGATATACGTCTCCTTCGGTCTATTTTGGTTTATCGTCAAGCTGGAGAAATAGATGAAAAAGGCGGGAGTCCAAATGAATCGGGGCCGAACTGATATTATCGTGGGAAGGCATCTTGGGTGAGGATGGTCCCGCTGAAATAGACTGGCTCCAATTAACATCCTGGGTAGAACACCATGATTACCAGAAAGGCTTTTGAGTTTGTATCATCGAGGTACTCTGTTGGCCATATGTAGTAAAAACCACTGGTTGGCTGCACCGGTGGTGGTTAACCAGCATTCTAATATACTCGTACGTGAATCTCACTTCGCAGCCATGCGCATTAATTGTGCGCCCTAAGTTGGCATGGCAAACCGAATACCAGGGCCCCCTGAATGACGGACATGGAGCGTAATAATGAAAACGATTATTCTGTGCGGCGGCCGTGGGATGCGTTTAAATGAGGAAACCGAGTTCCGCCCCAAGCCACTCGTCCCGGTTGGTGGACGCCCCATCCTTTGGCACATCATGAAAACCTATGCCCACTATGGCTTTCGTGAGTTTGTGCTTTGCCTTGGCTATCGAGGCGACATGGTCAAGGATTACTTCTTAAATTATGAGGCGATGAGCAACGATCTCACAATTCGCCTGGGACAGCGGCACTCTATAGCCTACGACGAGGCACACAGCGAACAGGATTTTCGTGTTACACTGGCTGACACGGGATTGGAGACAATGACCGGTGGACGAATAAAGAAGGTGGAAAAGTATATAGATGGTGATACTTTTATGGTTACCTATGGTGATGGAGTTGCTGATATAGACATTAGAGCACTGGTCGAGTATCATCACCAGCATGGTCGGCTGGCTACCTTGACAGCGGTGCACCCGTTTTCACGTTTTGGTATCCTTACAATGGACAATAACTCATCGGTGCTAAATTTTGCTGAGAAGCCCCAGGTGGAGGAATGGGTCAGCGCTGGCTTTTTCGTATTCAACCGACGGGTATTTGATTATTTAACTGGTGATGATTGCTTCTTAGAACGTGAGCCCCTTGAACGCCTTGCTCACGAAGGGCAACTTATGGCTTATAAACATGATGGCTTCTTCTATGCTATGGATACATACCGCGATTATAGATTCCTTAACGACTCATGGGATAGCGGGCAAACTCCCTGGAAGGTGTGGCAATGAAAGCTTCCTTCTGGCAAGACCGGCCAACGTTTGTGACCGGAGCAACGGGATTATTAGGTGGGTGGCTGGTAAGGCGGTTGCTTGAACTGGATGCAGATATTGTTTGCCTGGTGCGTGACTGGGTGCCCCAAAGCGAGTTGGTTCGTGCTCAGCTTGTTGACCGGGTGAAGGTCGTCCGCGGTGACGTGCGCGACCAGGCGCTGCTGGAGCGGACACTGGGCGAGTACGAAATTGATACCGTTTTTCACCTGGCTGCACAGACCATTGTGGGCATTGCCAACCGAAATCCCATCTCAACCTTTGAAACCAATATTGGCGGCACATGGACGTTGCTCGAGGCATGTCATCGAAGCCCTAAAGTCCGTAGTATTGTAATGGCGTCGTCCGATAAAGCCTATGGTGATCAGGAGGAATTGCCCTATAATGAGAATACGCCGCTACAGGGCCGTTATCCCTATGACGTAAGTAAGTCTTCTGCTGACCTCCTCGCTCAATCGTACGCCACCACCTGGAAGCTCCCGGTAGCTATTACTCGGTGTGGGAACTTCTATGGCGGAGGCGACTTAAACTGGAACCGTGTCGTGCCAGGGACCATACGCTCAGTGCTGCGCGGTCAAAGACCTGCTATACGTTCTGATGGTCAATATATTCGAGATTATTTCTATATAGAGGATGCGGCCGAGGCCTATATTTTGCTGGCAGAGAAGTTGTCCAAGAAAGCCGGCTTGGCCGGTGAGGCATTCAACTTCTCTAATGAGACTCCGCTATCAGTGCTGGAGCTTGTTGAACGCATCCTGCAGTTGATGGTTTCTAAGTCGAAGCCAATCATACGCAACGAGGCCAGCAACGAAATCCGACAGCAGTATCTGAATGCAGAAAAAGCGCGCAAAGTTCTAGGTTGGAAGCCGCTGTTTACTCTAGATGAAGGATTGAAAACCACTATTGAGTGGTATAGGAAGTTCTTCGCCGATGAATAGCAGATCTGACGCACTTCGAGGGGAAATAATAGAACTGGTCGGGAGATATTACGCTGCGGCCTTCCCTGAGAGCGCTTTTGTGCCGGGCAAGTCACCGGTTCGGTACGCGGGGCGCGTCTTCGATGCGGATGAGTTGACTCACCTGGTCGAGGCTGCTCTGGATTTCTGGCTGACTACGGGGCGTTTTGCCGACCAGTTCGAGCGCGATTTTGCCCGGTTCTTCGGCCTAAAGCATGCTATCCTGGTTAATTCCGGCTCTTCGGCCAACCTGCTTGCGGTTTCTTGCCTTACTTCCCCAAAGCTGGGAGAGCGGCGTCTAAAGCCGGGCGACGAGGTTATCACGGTCGCAACCGGTTTCCCCACGACGGTTAATCCTATTATCCAAAACCAGCTCGTTCCGGTATTCTTAGATGTCACGATACCAACTTACAATGTGGACGTTACACAGCTTGAAGAGGCCTACTCCGCACGAACTCGCGCTGTGATGCTGGCTCATACGCTGGGGAATCCTTTCAATCTGGACGCAGTAATGAAGTTTGTGCGACAGCATAACTTATGGCTTATCGAGGATTGCTGTGATGCTGTAGGGGCTACCTTTAGAGGCCAGAAGGTGGGCACATTTGGCGATCTTGCCACGGTGAGCTTCTATCCGGCGCATCACATTACGATGGGAGAGGGTGGCTGTGTGCTCACCAACCAATCCTTGCTCAAGACCCTGGTAGAGTCATTCCGGGACTGGGGGCGCGATTGTTGGTGCGAACCGGGCAAAGACAATACCTGTGGCAAGCGTCTTGAGTGGCAATTGGGCGACCTACCCTATGGCTATGACCACAAGTATATCTATTCACATCTGGGCTACAATCTGAAGTTGACCGACATGCAGGCGGCGGTGGGCGTGGCTCAACTGAAAAAGCTGCCCGCTTTTATTGAAGCGCGGCGCTGCAATTTTAAGGCCCTGTATGACGGGCTTAAAGACCTCGAGGAATTCTTCATTCTGCCCGAGGCGACACCCGGTTCAGAGCCCAGTTGGTTTGGCTTCCCTATTGCAGTGCGTCCCGGGGCTCCTTTCACTCGCAACGAGGCCGTGGGCTTCCTGGAAAAGCACAAGATTGCAACCCGGCTCCTTTTCGGCGGGAACCTGGTGCGTCAGCCAGCCTACCGAGATGTGAAATATAGGGTCGTAGGTGATCTCAGAAATTCCGATTTTGTGATGAACCAAGTGTTTTGGGTTGGAGTCTATCCTGGGCTTTCACAGGCATCTCTAGCTTATGTAGTAGATGTACTACACAAAAGCACAAGGGCGTTAAAATAACAAGCATCGGGAGGATCCATTGTCCGAAAAGGTAGCCGCAGCTCGCACTATCGAGACCTACAAGCAAGCCGTGAGAAAGAACTTCTCTTTCCTGAAACAAACCACACGGCTCGACGATCTCTTCGCCAAGAGTATCAACCTACCACAGTATGCAGGATACCTTGTGCCCGTGTGTGAGTTGCACGCGACTGATGACAAGCTAATCGCGAAATTGGCGCAGTGGAGAACAGAGAACGCCTTTGCCTATCCAACCCAATTCCTAGTTACCATCGCCGGCACAGCCTCGTGGCTACGTTCTCGTGTTCTGGACGTCGAGGACCGCATGCTCTTCATGGTTCTTGACAAGTATGGAAATTCCATTGGCCACCTAGGATTCGCAAACTCAATCAACGACTCAAGGGAGATGGAAATTGACAATGTGGTGCGCGGTGTCAAAAATGCGCAGCCTGGTATTATGAGTCATGCTATGAGGGCGTTGCTGGATTGGGCTGAAGAAACCATAGGACCTCACATTATTTACCTTAAGGTTTTCCAGGATAACCGACGTGCGATCGAGTTCTATCACAGACTGGGTTTTAAAGATGATGGGTTAGTGCCTCTGCGGCGGCATAAGGATGGGGATAATACAAGCTATCTTCCGGTTGCTGAGAATGACCAAGCCCCTCCTCATCAATACTTCCTGCGCATGTTATATTCGCCTGTAAGGAAAGTGGATGGCTCAGAGATGATCTTGACAGCGGGGCCCTCCATGTCAGCCCGTGAAGTAAGCTATGCTCAAGACGCAGCTCGCAACGGTTGGAATCGTCAATGGGATAACTATATCAAAAGATTTGAGGGTGCTTTTGCTGAGTATTTAGGGATGAAGTACGCCCTGAGCACTTCGAGTTGTACCGGTGCGCTTCATATTGCGCTGGCTGCTCTGGGAATTGGACCAGGAGATGAGGTGATCGTTCCGGATGTCACCTGGGTGGCAACAGCAAATGCTGTGCTTTATGTGGGGGCTACGCCCATCTTCGCTGACATTGAGTCCGACAGCTGGTGCCTGGATCCAGCTTCCTTTGAAGCAGCAATAACCGAGCGTACGAAGGCTGTGATTCCGGTACACCTGTATGGTCATCCTGGACGGATGGACAAAATCATGAAGATTGCCCGGAGGCACAACCTTTATGTGGTGGAGGATGCAGCCCCGGCGATTGGGGCGGAGTTTAAAGGGCAGAAAATGGGAACTTTCGGCGACTTCGCAGCCTTTAGCTTCCAGGGTGCCAAGCTAGTGGTTACAGGTGAGGGTGGCATGCTTGTGACAAATAACGATGAGCTATATGCTAAGGCTCATGTCATCTGGGATCAAGGCCGAGTGCCCGGGACTTTCTGGATCAATCAGAGAGGGTTGAAATACAAGATGTCTAATATCCAGGCGGCAATCGGCCTAGGCCAACTCGAGCGTGTTGATGAACTCATAGAGGCAAAGCGGCGAATCTTCACTTGGTATCATAAGGAACTGGAAAACGTGCCTGGAATCAATCTCTTCGTCGAGTGTAGTTGGGCTCGGAGCATCTACTGGATGTGCAGCATTTTGCTTGACGAGAAGGCAAGAATAACCCGAGATACGATGCGAGAAGAATTGCGCAAACGAGGTGTTGACACTCGGCCGGCTTTTCCGGCAATCAGTCAATATCCCATCTGGCCAAAGCCCCAGAAGGCTTGTCCTACTGCTTACCGGGTAGGTTCGCAAGCTCTCAACTTGCCCAGCGGGGTTTGCCTGAAGCGAGAGCAAATACAGTACGTTTGCCGTTGTATTAAGGAGATTCTAAGCGAAGGGAAATAGAAGGTGAATGAGCACGGAATCGAGCGTTGACTTTGCTCTTGCTATTCGTGCCCACGCTTTACGTATGGTGCACAGGGCCAATGCATCTCACATCGGCACTTCTCTCAGCATGGCCGATCTACTGGCTGTACTCTACAGTCATGTACTGAGGGTGGACCCCGCGAGACCAGACTGGCCCGACCGCGATCGCTTTATCCTAAGCAAGGGACACGGGGCAGCTATCATTTATGCAGTTTTGGCGGAGCGCGGGTTTTTCCCAGTCGAGTGGCTGGATACTTACTGCCAGGACGGCTCAAAATTGGCTGGACACATTACCGCCCATGGCGTGCCTGGCGTGGAGGTCTCCACTGGCTCTCTGGGTCACGGCTTGCCCATCGGCTGTGGCATGGCCCTGGCAGGAAAACGTGAGGGAAGACCTTACCGGGTCTTTGTGATGCTCAGTGATGGCGAATTAGATGAAGGCTCGAATTGGGAGGCAATTCTGTTTGCTCCTCACCATCAACTGGATAACCTGGTGGCGATTGTGGATTATAATAAGATTCAGAGCTTTGGCACGGTTAAAGAGGTGCTGGAACTGAGCCCGCTGGCTGATAAGTGGCGCGCCTTTCGCTGGGCAGTGCGAGAGATTGACGGGCACGACCACAAACAGATTGAAAGTGCCTTGACCAGTATACCCTTCGAACCGGGCAAGCCAAGTGTTATCATTGCACATACCGTCAAGGGAAAAGGCGTCTCATTCATGGAGAATCAACTGGCCTGGCACTATAAGTCTCCCAATGCGGAGCAGTTGAAGCAGGCACTGGCTGAGCTGGGGCTGAATAAATGAGAACAGCCTTCATAGATACCCTATGCGAACTGGCAGAACAAGACGAGCGCATCTGGCTGCTCACCGGTGATCTGGGCTACTCCATACTGGAGCGTTTTGCCAACCGCTTCCCGAGTCGGTACGTCAATGTAGGGGTAGCCGAGCAGAACATGACGGGTGTGGCGGCAGGGCTGGCATTGTGCGGGAAGGTGGTTTTTACCTATTCCATTGCGAACTTTCCGACGCTGCGCTGTCTGGAGCAGATTCGCAACGATGTCTGTTACCACAATCTGAACGTTAAGGTCGTCGCTGTGGGGGGTGGGCTCGCTTACGGGGCTCAAGGCATGACACATCACGCCACCGAAGACCTGGCAATCATGCGCGCTTTGCCCAATATGACTGTCATAGCACCTGGAGACCCTGTGGAGACACGCTTAGCGACGCGGGCCATTGTGAACCGGCCGGGGCCATGCTATTTGCGATTAGGCAAAGCTGGAGAACCTGTTGTGCACCAGACGCCACCTGCTTTTACCATCGGCAAGGCGATCACAGTGCGAGAAGGAAGCAGTGTGACTTTGATTTCTACTGGCGGCATGCTGCATAACGCCCTGCAGGCAGCAGAGTTGCTAGCACAGGAGCGGATTCAAGCACGCGTGTTGAGCATGCACACGCTCAAGCCGCTGGACAACGAGTCAGTTCTGGCAGCAGCCCTGGAGACCAGCACCATTGTGACAATAGAAGAGCATAGTTTGATCGGGGGACTGGGAAGTGCGGTTTCGGAAACGTTAAGCAAGGGGATGCCAAAAGGAATTCGTTTCCGTTCACTGGGGATGCCGGACCGCTTTGCTGACATAGGAAGCCAGGAATGCTCGAGGCGCTCATACAGGCTTACACCTCAAGGCATTAGCTCAGCAGTGCAGGATATGCTTTCTCACAGATGCTAAAGAAGCTCAGACGGTTTGGAAGGTAAATGATCGCAACAGGAAATTCCGGCGCGTGGAGGAAGTAAGCATGCCTCTATTTTCTATCGTCATACCAACGAGAAATCGCGCCCATTTGCTCAGATATGCGATTCAGTCAGTTCTTCAGCAAGATTGCGATGATTATGAACTTATCGTTTCCGATAACGATTGTTCAGACGATACGCATAAAGTAACGCTTCAGTTCAATAGTCCAAAGATTCGCTACGTTAACACTGGGAAATACCTGAACGGCAATGACAGTTGGAATTATGCCTATACTCAAGCAGCAGGTGATTACATTCTGACATTAGGCGATGATGATTATTTAGTGCCCAGTGTTTTGAGACAAGTGAAAAAGGTTATCCAACAGACATCAGCATTGATGGTATCCTGGGGTCATATTACCTATAGTGATGCTACCCACAACGATGTGGGTTCTCAAAACACCATACAGACCAGAAAGTTTACAAACAGGATTTTTAAGGTGAGCACAACGGAGGTGCTCAAGACATACTTCAGTTTGAGAGATACGGGTAGACAACTATATCCTCCTTTTCCCTCATCTGTCTTTATTTCACGACATATCGCAAATGAAATCAGCAATAAATACGGGGTATTTTATGCGCCTCCTCTCGCGGATATTACGTCAATACCGAGGTCATTGGCATATACCGATTTTTTGTTTATTATTGACAAACCTTTGGTCATTTTAGGGAGAGGCTCCCGGTCTGGGATGCATAAGTTTGTCTATAGCCTGAATGATGCCTGGAATGAAATCGCGCCTGAGCTTTCGTTAGTGATATTTAGGGGCAAGTATCTTGTAAATTTGTACACAGAATCCCTGCTCAAGGTTAAGAATGGCGATCCGGAAAGGTTCAAGGATTATGATATAGACATAGAGCAATACTGCAATTTGTATTACTCAGTGATGATAAATGCCTCCCGATTCGGGTATGATATTAGCGCCGATTTGAGAGAGTTTCATGAGAAATTATCTACTCTGCCACCCGATATCCAAACGAAAGCTCGTGAATATATTCAAAAGAGTGAATATAAGGGACAGGAGGGATGGGTAATAAGATTCTTGCGTAGTTCTCCTTTGTACAAGGTCGCTGCCACTAGGATGTTGATGAGTAAACTTTTTACTCTATACCTGAAAATTAGGTATGGTGATAGAGTCGGGACCTCCAATATCGTGAGTGGTAATGCGGTTGGTGTTCACGATATCGCCAGTTGTGCCAACCACCTTGTTGAAATCGCCCGGGCACTAAAGCAACCTGTGGATGCATGGGACTACCAGAAAGACCCGATATGGAGCGAGTGACCTCACCTCTCAAAGTCACTATTAACGACTCCACGCGAAGCTTTGCCGCCGTGGTGAATTAATGGCAGGCGTTCGGTGCCAAAGCTGAATAAGGAAATGGAAACTTACAAACAAAATGGGGCAAGTGCCCTAGTGCCGGGACTAACTTAACAAGTGGTATCGTTGGTGGGGGTAGGCCATAATTAGAAGCCTACTATAAGATGTGAGGTGATGAAGTAACTATGCCTTTATTCTCGATCCTTATACCAACGAGAAATCGCGCCGATTTGCTCAGATATGCGATTCAGTCAGTTCTTCAGCAAGATTGCGATGATTATGAACTTATCGTTTCCGATAACGATTGTTCAGACGATACGCATAAAGTAACGCTTCAGTTCAATAGTCCAAAGA